>Ga0335081_10012078_pt1 | contig 13989 bp, 14 predicted proteins | sample Lox_Sample_35_FD_206713 | JGI IMG/M metagenome (GOLD analysis project Ga0335081, IMG submission 206713) | Soil microbial communities from Loxahatchee National Wildlife Refuge, Florida, United States - Lox_Sample_3.5 | ecosystem: Environmental > Terrestrial > Soil > Wetlands | place: USA... | reverse complement strand
CCGCGCCAGTTCATCGAGATGTGGGAGAACAGCCGGTGCTCTATCTTGTTCCACTTCGATGTGCCCGGCGGCAGGTGGCAGACGGTGACCTGCAGGCCGGTTGCCGCGGCGAAGGCGGCCAGCTCGGTCTTCCACAGCCGGGTCCGGTACCCATTGGACCCGCCGCCGTCAGCGGTGATCAGCAGCCGCCGCGCATCGGGGTAGGCCGCCTGCCCGGCCTTGTCCCACCAGGTGGCGATCGTGGCCACCGCGAACGCGGCGGTGTCGTGGTCGGTGCCCACGTTCACCCAGCCGGTGTTGCCGGCCATGTCGTACACCCCGTAGGGGGTCACCTTGCCCAGCTCCTTGTCGATGAAGTCATGGACGTTCACCGGCTCGGGGGCGCCCGCCGGCTGCCATTCGGCGCCGTTCTTCTTGAACGGCCCGGCATTTTCTTTCTTCTTGGCGTCCACGCTGATCACCGGGTCCCCGGCGTCGATGTGGTCCCTGGCCTGGCCGTTGATGTAACGGAACTGGGCGTCACGGTCGGCGTGCCGGGCCCCCTCCAGCGTCTTGGCGTTGCCCTGCAGGCTGAAGCTCTCCTCCTTCAGCAGCGCCGCCACCGTCGGCGCCGACACCGGGTGCCCGGCCGCGGTCAGCGCCGCGGCCAGGTGACGGGTCGACTTGGTCGTCCACCGCAGCGGCGACTCCGGATCCCCCCGCGACTCCGGGTCCACCAGCGCCAGCAGCGCGCCCTTCAGCCCCGGGTCGGTGCCGGCGACCCGCTTGCGGCCGCCGCCGGGACGGCGCGCGCGGCCCAGCGGCTCGCCGCCGCCCTCCAGCTCGGACACCCCCTTGGAGACCGTGACCGCGCTGACGTCCGCCGCGGCCGCCACCATCTTGATCCCGCCGTGGCCCAGACCCCGCGCCTCCGCGCCCATCACCAGCCGCCGCTGCCGCTCATCCAGGTGCGGGAACAACGCGGCGAACTTGGCCGCCAGCGACTCCTCGGCATCCACGGGAACCGCCATACCACAAGCATGCCCCGTCGCGAATCAAAAGTAAACGTTATTCTTTTGCAGACACTTAGCATAGAGATGTGAGCGCGCTACCCGCCGACCGGGAGCAGGAGGACCCGCTCGATCCTGAGCGCATCCTCCGCGTTTTGCCCGATCGCGAGCGTGAGAACTTCCTGGCGCAGTACCGGCGGCCGGTGGATGGCGCACGCGATCCCGCTGGCTGGAAGCACCTGCAGCGGTTCCTGCGGCTGTGGGCCGGGAGAGCTATCAGCGCGAACCGGCCGGGCTTTTATGAGGCGCGAGACCGGGCGCTGGCGGGTACCGGTGGGGGAATGCTGCTGGATGATGCGATGCGGCAGTTCCGTACGGGCGGGTGAACTACCGGCCCTGGCTCGAAGGAGACGCGCTGCGGCGGATGGGCGGGTTGCCGCCTGATGCCTTCGATGTTCTGGCGCGGACGATGGCGCGCATCTGAGGGGCTGAGATCATGCCCGGAGGACGCGGTTGCCCCACACACTGGTGGGGGTCACCCGGATGAAGTGCGCAGGCACCCCCTCGATCCACGGCTCAAGCCCGGCGCCGATGATCGGCGTGCGCTCGGCCTCGGTGTCCAGATGGTGCGCCGCTCCCCGCACCAGCACGACCCACCCCTCGCGTGCCTCCAGATCGAGCTGGTCGGCCTCCACGGCGACCTGGTACTCGGCGTGCGCGATACCAGTACGCAGGTCTTCGTCAAAGAGGGCGGGGTCCCACGTGCCCAGCACCATCGACTGGCCGTCGATGGTGTACACGGTCGGCAGTGCCGTGGGCCCATACCGGCTGTTGTAGACCAGGCGCCCCAAACCGCCGTTGGCGAGCAACCGCATGCATTCGGCCTCATTCAAGGGCTCCAGCACGCGCCGGGCACTCACTTCGGGGTCAGGTGAAGCGGAACCGCGGGGAGAACTGAGGTCGGCTTCATCGTCCGGCATAAATCAGAACCCTAGCCGCCCCGCCCGGCGATAGCACGCGGGCTCGGCAGGACCGTGAACCCCGGGCAAGAGATCAGTCTGGTATGTCGTCAGGCTTTCTCGCCACGACGCCGAAGAGGTCGCTGATGGCAGCCAGGCTGGCCGCCTGCACCGCCTGCACCGCCTGCACCGCCTGCACCGCCTGCGCCGGGACCGCTACGCCATCGGTCCCCGGCAGGTTTCTGGTGGCAGTGGCGCTGGCCACCACCGTGGGACGGTAGCCCAAGTTGAAGGCACCCCCCGCCGTTGAGTTGACGCACATGTGTGTCATGAACCCGGCCAGGATCAGCTCGCGGCCGCGGCGCGGCCCGCTCGACCGGCTACCTGAGATAACACTTATTTGTGTTATATCAGTCGTCTTTGTAGGGTAGCTAGCATGCCCAGTGACGGTGAGATCACGTTCGCTGATCACGCCGGGCGCTTTTACGCCCGGCGCTTTGGGATGGCCCCGATGGTGGGCCGGCTGATCGGCTACCTGGCGGTGTGCGACCCGCGCGAGCAGAGCATCAGCGAGCTGGCCGACGCCCTGCTGGCGAGCCGGAGCGCGATCGCCGGCGCGGTGAACTACCTGGAGAACCTCGGGCTCATCCAGCGGTCCAGGGCCGCGGGGGAGCGGATGGACCGGGTAAGCGTCGACATGTCGTCGTCCCATGCGATGGGCTTCGACGTCTCCGAGCAACGGGAGGCGGCCGAGCTCGCCCGAGAGGGTCTGCGCCTGCTGGCCGATGCGCCACCTGAGCGGAAAGCGATCTTGTTGGAGTGGGCCGCGTTCGCCGATTTCCTGGTCGCGCGGATGCCGGTCTTGGAGCAGGAGTGGATCGCGCAGCGGGAGGCGCTGCGTGCCGCGGGCGAGCTTCCCGATGACTCGGCCGCACGGCAAGGAGGGAGCAAGGCATGACCAGCGTGTCCGCTGCGACGGGGATCGTCGCCCAGGACGTATGCAAGTCATTCGGCGACCATCTGGTACTCGACAGGGTGAGCCTGGCCGTGGAGGAGGGCACGATCCTTGCGCTTCTCGGCCCCAACGGGGTCGGCAAGACCACGATGGTCCGCGTCCTGTCCACTCTCATCCCGGCCGATTCCGGAGCCGCCCGCATCGCCGGTCACGACGTGGTCGCCGACCCTGACGGGGTGCGGGCCGTCATTGGGGTCACCGGTCAGTTCTCGGCCGTGGACAACCTGCTCACCGGCGCCGAGAACCTACAGCTGATGACGGACCTTCGCCACCTCGGCCGCGGGGTGGGCCGGCGACGGGTGGCCGAGTTGCTGGAGCAGTTCGACCTCACCGGCGCCGCCCACAAGCTGCTTTCGACCTACTCGGGCGGGATGCGACGGCGCCTCGACCTGGCGATGACCCTCGTCGGTGAGCCTCGGGTGATCTTCCTCGACGAGCCCACCACCGGCTTGGACCCGCGCAGCCGGCACACCATGTGGCAGATCATCCGGCAGCTCGCTGCGGCCGGGGTCACCATACTGCTCACCACCCAGTATCTCGACGAGGCGGACCAGCTGGCTGACCGGATCGCCGTGCTCGACCAGGGGAGGGTCGTCGCCGAAGGGACCCCGGCCGAGTTGAAGAGCCGCATCCCCGGCGGCCACGTCCAGCTCCATTTCGCTGATCCAGACGAGCTCCACTCGGCCGCAGAGCTGCTCCCGGTAGCCGGTCGCGACCAGAACCAGCTCGTCCTCCAGGTCCCCGCAGACGGCTCCGTGGACTCGCTCCGCGAACTGCTCGACGAGCTGCACCGCGCCCGTATCGAGGTCCAACGGCTGTCGATCCACACTCCCGACCTTGACGACGTGTTCTTCGCCGTGACCGGCAGCCACGTCAGCACCCAGCCCGCCCGGGACCCCGCAGCACAAGGAGCAGCGAAACGATGACCACGCTCGCCTACACCCTCAGCGACTCACGGGTCATGCTGCGCCGCAACCTCAAACACCAGCTCCGCTACCCGTCCATGACGGTGATGCTCATCGGCCTGCCCATCGTCCTCTTGCTGCTGTTCGTCTACGTCTTCGGCGGCCAGCTCGGCGCTGGCCTCGGCGCCCACCAGGGCCGCGGCGCGTACCTCGACTACGTGGTGCCCGGGCTGCTGCTCATCACCGCGGCCTCGGTCGTCCAGGGCACCTCGATCATGGTCGCCATGGACATGACCGGCGGCATCATCGACCGGTTCCGCACCATGGCCATCGCCCGCGCCTCGGTCCTCACCGGCCACGTACTCGGCAGCCTGATCCAAACCCTCGCCGCCGTGGCCATCCTCATCGGGGTCGCCTTCGGCCTCGGGTTTCACTCCAGCGCCGCGCCGCTCGACTGGCTCGCCGCCATCGGGATACTGGCCCTGTTCGCTTTCGCGTTGATCTGGCTGGCCGTCGCGCTCGGGCTGGCCGCCAAGAGCGTCGAGACCGCCAGCAACACCCCCATGGTCCTGTTGCTGCTGCTGTTCCTCAGCAGCGGCTTCGTGGCCACCGCCACCATGCCGACGGGCCTGCGCCAGTTCGCTGAGTACCAGCCGTTCACCCCCGTCGCCGACACCATGCGCGGTCTGCTCAGCGGCGCGGCGATTGGCGGCCATGCTATCGCCGCCATCGCGTGGAGCATCGGCATCGCCGCCGTCTCCTACCTCTGGGCCATTCGCCTGTACAACCGGCGCCGAGCGGCCGAGCCGAAGTAAGCCAATGAGGCAACGCTAGGGTGGCGTCTCTATGTCGGGCGGATCGTCGTGCTCGTGGCTTCGCACCAAGGCCGCGACCTCTTGGCTGATACCGATCGCGGGCCCGCCGACCGACTCCCAAGCCCGGTCGATGCCGATGACGCAGGACGCCCGGCTCTTTGCTGCCGCGGTAGCCTGTGCGCCACTCAGCTCTTCTGGCTGCTACAGACCGAGGTAAAGCCGTGAAGATGCCCTGGCGGCGCCGGACAGCGCCCAGCCCAAATCCCAGCCCCAGCCCCGATCGAGTGCCGCCCGACTTGCTCGCCTGGGCGGACGCTGTGGATACGACACAGCTTTCCGAGAAAACCGTTAAGGACGCGGAACGTTTCCTGCAGAACTATCGGCGCATGACCAACCTCGGCGCCCGCGCGAGATTGCGCTGCGACTGCGATCAGGCATTGAGGCCCAGGTCAGCCCGCCTCCGCCTGCCACGATCGGAAACATGGACGTCATTGCGACGGTCCTGTCGGCGCGACGCAGGCAACTGGGTTGATGGCAACCCGGAGTACGGGTTCACCGCCACCACGAGCCTTACCGGCCCCTGCACCTTCAGGCCGCGGCGTCAGGCCAGTTTCCTCAAACGACTGAGGTTGACGTCAGATACCGTTACCTTTGCCTCTTAGTCACGTGATGGTAACAGAACGTAGATATGTACCTCGTTGCTTCCTCTGTCGTTGGAAGGAGCCCGATGCCTGGTCGCCGTCACCTATCCGGAGCACAGGAGGCCAGCGGCAACGGCGAGCCAATGTCCCGGCACGGACTCCTGGCCTGGTGGCAGCGCCGGTCGCGGCGGATGGATCTGGAGGTGCTGACGAGGGTCCGCGACGGCCTGAGAAGGCTTGACGAGGAAACCGGCGCTGGCCCGCTGGCCCCCCTCGCTAGTGCCCCGGTGCAGGCTCCGGCCACGTCCGCGGACCTTCTGCCGGACGCTGCGATCGCGTCGATCCGGGAGACCTTCGCTATCGTCGCGGCCGCGGGCGAGCAGCCTGCCAGCTACTTTTATGGCCGGCTGTTCGCCGGCCACCCACATCTGCGCGGTATGTTCCCGCCGGCCATGGACGTGCAGCGAGACAGGCTGCTCCGAGCCCTGATTCAAATCGTCGAGGGCCTGACCTGCCCCGAGGACCTGGTCCGGTACCCGAGCCAGCTCGGCCGGGACCACCGCAAGTATTCGGTTGAGCCCGCGATGTACGACGCGGTCGGCAAGGCCCTGATCGCGACGCTGCGCGCCTACGCCGGGCCCGCGTTCACCCAGGACGCGGAGGAAGCGTGGGTGCAGGCCTACCAGGCCGCGTCGGGGCTGATGATCCGCGCCGCCGAGGACGACAGCGTCGTCGCTCCCGCGTTCTGGACCGCAGAACTGGTAGAAAACGAGCAGCGCCAGCCCGGGATCGCCGTGCTCACCGTCGCGCCCGACGAGCCTCTTCCCTATCTCGCCGGCCAGCATGTCACCGTGCAGACGCCGCGCTGGCCGCGGGTCTGGCGGCCGTACTCGGTCGCGAGCCGGCCCCGCGAAGACGGCCTGATGACCTTCCACGTCCGGGCGGTGCCCGGGGGATGGGTCAGCAATGCCCTCGTCCGTTACACCGCACCCGGCGATGAGCTCATTCTCGGCCCGGCCCTTGGCACCATGACCCTGGGCCTCGCCGAGCAGCGAGACCTGCTCTGCGTGGTTGGCGGCACCGGCCTGGCCCCGATCAAGGCCATCATCGAGCAGGCGATCCGGGAGTCCTCGGCGTGCCCCCGGGAGATCTTCCTGTTCTACGGGGCCCGGATTCGTGATGAGCTGTACGACCTGCCAGACCTGTACCGGCTGGCGGATGCCTACCCGCGGTTCCTGCTCACGCCCGTGACGTCAGACGACCCGGCGTTTGACGGAATGCAGGGGAACGTCGGCCGCGTCGCGGCACGCTACCTGCCGCACCGCGAGTGTGAGGCCTACGTGGCCGGCCCGGTCGCGATGGTGCATGAGACCATCCGCGTGCTGGCCAGAGCCGGTGTCCCGCAGCAGCGTATCCACTACGACGACGCGCTGCTGGCCGAGGATAAGCGCGCGAGCGTTCCCCGGCCCCGCGGCGAGACCGGCGAGACCGGCGATGCCGGGGACCCCGGCGCCCCGGACGCCGGTCCCGAAGTTCCCGCTGCCCGCAACGCGCCAGCCTCGCCGGACCAAGTTCCCGCTGGTGCGCTGCCTTCGGCCCGGCTGGCGGAGACCCCGAAGGGGTCGACGCCCTTATGAAGCCGGAGCGGCCTGCGATATCAATTGCTGAGCGGTATCCGCTGATGAGCATCGACCGGGCCCGTCGCGAACTGGGCTACGAACCGCAGGACAGCTGGCGGAACCACGTTCAGCCGCCGGCCTGAGGCGGCCGAGCCAGCGTCGGCCCTACTCGTTGCGCCATTCGCCACCGTGATGTTTGGCGTACCTGCGCTGCTTCCGCAGCGAATCGGCAAACTCGCCGTACAAGTCCTGGGCAGTGCGGTTGTGCCCGCGCGTCAGGTACCGCTTCTGGACACCGACCCAGCTGGCGAATCCCCAGATTGCCAAGATCACTGCGGCGAAGAAGAGGGTAGCCTCCCACCACGGCATTTGGATCACCACGATCCCATCTGGACGACATCGACTGCCGTACCCAGCAGGGCCAGATGAAACCGGTGATGGGCGGAGAGCTGGGAGGACGACCCGCGGGAGGACGGGCCGTCCCCGCATCGCAGCGTGCCACGCACGATCAGCCCCGCCGATGTCATCGCGAGACAGTGCGATCAGGACGGCACGGCCGCGTAACGACGGCGGTGAGTCCCGTTCCGGGCGGGGCGGGCCAGCCAGCTGACGGCGCAGGACCCGGTAGGCCGTGGCGTAGCCGGAGGAGGAGGCGTGCTCGCGGTAGGCAATGGCGTCGTCCAGGGCGGCGAGCAGCTGTTCGAGCTGGGCCGGGGACACCGAACGGGCCGGGGGGAGGCACCACGCCAGGTCGACCTCGTGCCCGGGGTCGAACGGTGACCGCGTGCCGTTCAGGGCGGTATGCCCGCGAGAGTGCCGCCAGCCTTCGCCGGGCGCGAAGATCCCCACCCAGGCGCGGCAGGCGGCGCAATAAGGAGCCGCGCCGCCCAGTTCATAAGCCCCGGCAGTGTCGCCGTCTTCGTTCGTGGCCGTGGCCGCAGTGGTTCCGACGCTCATTCCGAGGCTCCTCTCTGTGCGCGGGAATGTCCTACAAGACGCGCGGATCAGCGTATCGGTGCATGAAAGATGCAAGTTGATGCTCAGCCGTTACGGCCGTAGCTCAGCCGTTACAAAATCCGCCGCCGGACCGGCCGCTGCGCGGTCCCGTCCGCCGGCCAGGGCCATCGCCCCCAGCGCGGCGGCCACCGGGATCAGGGTGAGCTGAGGCAGTTGGTAACGCCAGTCGAACGGGGCGAAAGCCGCGGCCGCGATGAGCGCGGCCAGCGTGGTGCCGGTGAACAGCAGGTCCGCCGACCGCAGGCCGCGGCGGCGGGACCGCCGGGTGCCGGCCAGGCCGGCCAGGCCGATCAGCAGCCCGGCGGCCAGCACCGGCCCGGGGACGTAGCAGAAGCGACCGTATCTAGTCAGGAAGCCGGCCAGCGCGGGCTGGACCGCCGGGCCAGTATGACCGTAGCTGTGCAGGGCCGTTGCGACCTCGGCGTACGGCGGGAAACCGGTCTGGAATTTCAGGTACGCGGCCGGGTAGCGCTCGGGACCGTTGCCCCGGACCGGGGAGAATCCGTAGACGGCATCGGTTCCCACCGCGGTCAGGTAGCTGAGCGGCTGGTGGGCCAGGACCGTACGGCTGAAGTTGAAGACCACCGCCTGCCTGGTCATGGTGGACGGCGGGCGGAGCTGCCACTGGGGGGAGCGCGGCGACCACATGTAGAAATCGTAATTGCGCTGCGCCGGAGGCTGCGCGGGGCACAGCGGCCGTTCGTAGGCCGGTAGCCGCAGCCCGGAACAGTCGGCGAACTGGACCACCCGGCCGTAGAGGAACGTCCCGTTGTACCCGGTCAGGCCCCACTGCCCGTGGAAGCCCGCGAACCAGCCGGCGTAGCCCGCGACCAGCAGGGCGAAACAGCCGGCCAGGATGCTCCCGGTCGTGACCAGCCGCCGCCACGGCCGCACGGTGACCATGAGGTAAAGCAGGGCCGGGACGATCAGTACCACATCGGCCACCCGGATCACCGCGGCAGCACCCAGCAGAAGCCCGGCGGCCGCCATCGCCGCCCGCCTGGCCCGGTTCCCCTGCCACACCAGCACGACCAGCGCGGTGAGCACGAAAAACGTAGCGCATACGTCGCTCAGGACGTACTGCTCCAGGTCGAGCTGGAGCGGGTCGAACAGCACCGGGACGGCCGCCAGCGCGGCCAGCCAGCGGCGGCTGCCCTTGTGGGCGAGGACCGCGTAGATCATCGCCCCCTCGGCCAGCCCGAGCGCGTGCTGCGCCAGCGGGATCAGGAACAGCGCATGAAGCGCGGTCGGGGGGATGAGCAGGATGGAGTAACCGCTCGGGCGGATCGTGTCAGGTGACCAGCGCCCAACGGCGAAACGCTGCGCGAACTGCAGGTACCGCAGGCTGTCCGGGAAGATCAGGGCCGGCCGGTACGCGAACAGCACCAGTCCCCGGACGATAGCGGCGAGCGTGAGCAGCGCCGCAATCAGCCAGTGCCGGCGCAGGCTGGCCCGCGCCTGCCGGACGAAACCTGGCACGACGTCAGCCGGAATGTTTCTCGTGCAGCAGAAGCAGGGCGAACGCGGCCAGCGTGGAATCATCGGTGATGACCCCCTCGCGGACCATCTCCGCGAACCGGGCGCGCGGTATCCACTGCTGCCGCATGTCCTGTTCTTCAGGCTCCCGGTCCGGCGTTCCCGGCTGAAGGCCGGTCGCGAGAAAGATGTGGCAGCCCTGATCGGTCGTCCCGTGCGAACAGTGCAGGAAACCGAGGGGGGTCAGCTCGCGCGCCCGCAGGCCAGTCTCCTGGCTCAGCTCCAGGCGGGCCAGGTCGGCCGGGGTCCCCGCCGCGCCGGCCGGGAAGCCGCCCTGCGGGAACGACCAGCTGCGGCGCCGGATCGGGTACCGGTACTCCTCCACCAGGTGGAAGCCGTCGTTTTCGGCCGGGATGACCAGGGCGAAGTCGGGTTTCTCGACAACGGCGTACGTCCCGCGCGAACCGTCCCGCCGCTCAATCCGGTCCTGCCTCAGCCGGATCCAGGGGTCCTGGTAGATGACGCGGGACTCAAGGGTCCGGATGTCGGGTTGCTCATGCTCGCTGGGCACCTGCCCAACGTTACTGCGGGATTCGGTGCGCTCGCGGCGGCAGTCTTCCGCCCGGCTGCCGGGCGGAGCCGTGCCCGCCGCCGCGCCGCTGGGCGGAGCCGTGCCCGGAGCACGCTGGCCCCCAGCGCCCCGGCGGCCGGAAGCGTCACCAGGGCCGGCAGCTGGTAACGCCACGAGAACTCGTAGAAGTCAGCTCCGAGAAGCACCGCCGCGCCCGCCCCGGTGATGAGCACGCAGGCCAGCGCGACCGTGGCGTTGCGTCGGCGGCCGGCGACCGCACCGGCGATCCCGGCCAGCAGCGACAGGAGCAGGAACGGCCCGGGGGTGTAACCGCCGTGCAGCTGATACCCGCGCAGGAGGGCGGCCAGGGGCCGGACGGCCACCGGAGCGCCGTCACCGCCGGTGCTCCGGAACAGCGCGGACGCGGACGGTAGCGTGATCGTCGCGGGGAACGTCGGGTACGTCGTCTGGAACTGCCACCGCGAGATCGGCGTGTCGCCCGGGGCTGTGTCCCTGGTCAGAGCGAACAGCTTCGCAGCGTCCCCGGCGATCGCCCGGGCCACCTGGAGCGGCTGCTGCTCAAGCACGGCGTAGGACAGCCGCTTGGCGGCGTCCGCATGGCTGATCCCGGCGGGCAGCGGGGCACGGTAGGCCGGCGAGTCCGGGTTGTGGACCAGCCCGTCCACGCCGAACGAGGCAGCGATGCGCGGCGACGGGCACACGGCCCGCTCGGCCGCCGGGATGTGCAGGGCGGCACAGTCGGCGGCCGCCGCGACGCGCCCGTAGAGGACCCCGTCGCCCTGATCGGACAGCTCGAACCGGTCGTGCAGGACGGCCGCCGAATACGTCATGTACACCAGGACCGGGATCGCGAAGCTGACGGCGAGCAGGCCGCCGGACGCCAGCCGGGCCCGCCAGCCGTCCGCGGCCAGCAGACAGAAGGCAACGGCCGGGACGATGAGGATCTCGCCCACCTCGCGGACCGTGGCCGACATGCCGAGAACGAAGCCCCCCAGGGCAATGGCGTGCAACGCAGGCCGCGGCTTCCACAGGAGGATGGCCAGCCCGGCGACGATGAGGGCCTCGAACGTGACGTCCGGCATGATGGTCTGCTCCATCTGGAGCTGGTACGCGTCCAGCAGCAGCGGAGCGGTGGCCAGGGCAGCCGCCCACCGCGGGGCCTGGTGGCGCTGCAACAGGGCGTAGAGGACGATCGCCATCGCCAGCCCGAGCAGATGCTGCAGGCCGGCCACGGTGGCCAGGTTCCCGGCCCGCAGAACGGGGGTCAGCAGGAAGTCGCGGTATCCCTGCGGGTCGTATTTCTCCAGCCCGGCGGTCAGGTACTTCAGTGAGTCGATGTATAGCAGGGCTGGCCGGTAGGCAAGCTGAGTGACGACGCGCAGCCCCGCCCCGGCGGCCAGCAGGATCAGCAGCATCCAGTGCCGCCGGGCCTGCCGCGCCATGGCCCGCATGACCGGCGGCCCCGTCTCGGTGCCGTTTGCTAGGACACAGGGGTTGGCTGCTTCGAGGGTCACAAAGCATCGTTGAAAGCGTTCCTGAACTGGGCTCGGGGAGAGGCTCAGCGTCTCCTGGGAATCACCGTCAACGGTCAATGACATGAGACAACCCCACCCAAAGGGACGTTTGCTTGGTGATGAGCCTCGCCAGGCGCAGCCCCGGTGCCGCAGGGTCCGGCCGTTATCGCGTCAGCCGCGAGATGGACCGTGCGTGATGGGCCGGTCACTATTGTGCCCGATCGGGCGGCCTGCCGGTGGCCGCTCTCACGATCAGCTCATGCCCCGCTGCTCCCGGTCACGTCGGCAGTCGCGCGGGGGATGCCGACGGAAACATTCCGTAACTATGACGTCGTGTGACGAAGAGGGCGGTCTGGGTGGCGAATACCCTGAGTGATCGATCCCCTTCGGCAAATAACGGCATCAAGGCCATACGTTTTACTGTTTCGGTAGTCGACTGACTACTCTCGGTACTACCTTTTCGCTATGAACTCACCCGATGTAGTCGCGGCCCTGCGGACGGGCGCCCCGGACGCGGCCGGGCAGCTCTATGACGCTCATGCGGAAGACCTCTACCAGTACTGCTGGCTTATCCTCCGCAGCCGCGAGACAGCCCAGGTGGCGGTGCGGGACGCGATCATCCTCGCCGGGGCGCGGATCGCCGAGCTCGACGATCCGGCCATGCTGAAGGCGTGGCTCTTCGCGATCGCGCGGGCCGAGTGTGATCGTCACTGCCCGGGGTCGGCCGGCGAGAGCGATGAGCCGGTAGCCCGGCCCCAGCAGCGGGACGCGGCCCTCCGCATTATGGCCTGGAACTCTGTCATCTCGCTTCCCGCTGATGAGCGGGAGGCTCTCGATCTCCTTACCCGGCACGGGATGACGGCACCGGAGGTGGCCCGCGTTCTCGGCCTGCCCGGCCTGGACGCGCCGCGCTTCTCACCGCGGCGCAGCAGCACCTGGAGCAAGCCCTGACCGCCGAGATCCTCATCAACCGGGACAGCCAGGAGTGCGCCGGCCGCGCCGAGGCCCTGCAGGGTTGGACCGGCACGGTGACCCCGGCGGTTGGTGAGCGGCTGCTGCGGCACGCCGGCCCCTGCCCGGCGTGCCAGCCCCGGCTGCCCCACAATGTCTCCGCGGCGAAAATTTTCGGCCTGATCCCGCGGTCGGCCATGACCGAGGGAGGCTGGGCCGGCGTGCTGAGCCGCCTCAGCGATGCAAAGCCTCCGGACCGTGCGGCCGCCCCGCGTCGGGCCGCCCCGGTGAGCAGCGCGGGGGAGAACCAGCCAGGCCCGGCTGACCGCGACCGGGACCGGGCTGTTACAGCCGTCCCGGGCGGGGCTGCGGCGGCCGTCCCGGACCGGGCTGCGGCGGCCGTCCCGGGCGGGGCTGCGGCGGCCACCCCGGACCGGGTTGCTGTTACGGTTCCCCCGGACGGGGCTGCTGCTACGGCAGCGCCGGACCGGGTTGCTGTTACGGTTCCTCCGGACGGGGCTGCTGCTACGGCAGCGCCGGACCGGGATGCTGTTACGGTTCCCCCGGACGGGGCTGCTGCTATGGCAGCGCCGGACCGGGATGCTGAGCGTGGTCACGGTGTGATGCCCTGCGGGCGCCGCCGGCGGGTTCTCGCCGGGACCGGGGCCGTGCTCGCGGTGGCAGCGGTCGGCATCGCGGCCGTGCTGGCCGCCGGTGGCCTCGGCGGGCACGCCTCGCTGAGCGGTGACACCGGCCATCAGCCGGCCGCGGCGGCCGTCCCGGCCCAAGCGGGAGTCGGCCAGCCGATACAGCCGGTCTCGAATCCGGCGGCGCCTCGCAACGGGGCCCGGCGCCGGAGCGCGCTGTCCCGGCCGGTGTCTGCCAATGACGCGCCACCCGACGACGGTCCCGGGCAGCTGACGCGCGCGACCGCGACCGCCGCGCCCTCGGTCATCATCCCGGCGCGGACGCCGCAACGCGCCATGGGCGTGGCGCTGCTGCCCAGCCCGGCGGTGCAGCCTCCGTCCGGCAGCGCGGCCTCGCCGGTCTCCCCGGCTTCCCGGGCCGCCGCGGTACCGCCGTCCGCGGCCGCAAGGCCGCCCGCGTCCGGCCAGCTCGAGGTCAGCCACGGACACCTTGACCTCGGGACCGATTCGACCGGCCAGATGGTGCTGACTGCGAGCGGCGGCCCGGTCAGCTGGACCGCCGGCGCGTCGTCACCAGGCCTCACGATGAGCCGGTCGTCCGGGCAGCTGGACGCGGGCCAGAGCGTCACCCTCGTAGTGGAGGTGCGGCGCCCAGATGGGGAAGACGGTAGCGCGGCAATCTCCATCAATGCCACCAATTCGACCACGGCCGTCCAGGTCACCTGGGACACGACCGCGCGCTCGGCGCCGCGGGACCGGCACTGGCGGCACCAGCCGGACTCGCCCAGGTCCGCGCACTCCTACGATTCTGCGGATCATTAGGGGGCGCCCGCTCGGCCTCAGCGGTCC
>Ga0335081_10012077_pt1 | contig 13990 bp, 10 predicted proteins | sample Lox_Sample_35_FD_206713 | JGI IMG/M metagenome (GOLD analysis project Ga0335081, IMG submission 206713) | Soil microbial communities from Loxahatchee National Wildlife Refuge, Florida, United States - Lox_Sample_3.5 | ecosystem: Environmental > Terrestrial > Soil > Wetlands | place: USA... | reverse complement strand
AAGACGCGGAAGAACAGCAGGAACAGCACGGCGGCCAGCACCGGTCCGCCGTTCAGCGCGGTGACCAGCACGATAATGAGACCCGCGGAAAGCGTGCCGATGATGGGGATGAACTCGAGAGCGCCGGCCAGGGCGGCTAAAAGAATCGAGTACGGAATTCCCAAAATGGAGAAGAAGATGGCATAGGCGGTGAAAGTAGCGAATGAGAGTATCACGATGGCGCGCATATAGTGGGCCAGGAGCAGGTTGACGTCAGCCAGTAGATCGTCCACCAGGGTGCGCCGCGACTGGTCATCGATCATGTCCAGGAAGTGGCAGCGCATCCGGCGGCCGTCTTTCAGAAAGAAGAAACCCAGAATCGGCACGACCACCACGTAAATGAGATTGCTGGCCACGCTCAGGACCTTCTCGCCGTAGCGAGGCAGAGACGCAATGATGTCGCTGGAACTCCTGGCGATCTCCTCGTGCAGCTTCTGGATCATCTGCTCCTTGAGTGTATTCGCGCCGGGTGCGGCAGGAGGGGCGGGCTGCTGGAACTTCTCAATCACCGCGGGCATGGACTTGGCGAGCAAGTTGGCCTGCGCGACGGCGCGGGAACCGATCTGAAAGCCGCCCACGAAAAGCACGGCCAGGAAAATCAGATAGGCGATGGCGAGCGCGGGCGTGCGCCGGCGGCCTCCGGGAAGCAGCCGGTCGATGAGATCCACGAGAGGAGAAAGCAGGTAAGCGAACAGCAGGGCCACAATGAACACGAACAGGGTCTTGCGCATCAGGTACACCAGACAGAGAAGCAGCAGCGTGAGGGCCGCGGTCCAGGTGTAGCGCGCGGCGCGCGGTTCAAAGCCCAGCATGGTGGCCTGTAGGCATTCTAGCAGTCTGGGGGAGGGGCGCTAAGCCGTTCGATGCGCACGCGCGCGATGCGATTCCTTTCCATCTCCAGGACAGTGTAGCGGCGCCCGTCGTAGTCCACATGTTCGCCGGCATGGGGAATGTAGCCGAGACGGTAAAGCAGGAAACCGGCGAGGGTTTCGAAACCGGCTTCGGCGGGGATCTCGATGTCGTACTCGGTTTCCAGATCGCGAATGCGGGTGGCGCCATCGAGTTCCACTTCGTCGGCTACGGCGGCCGGTGCGCCCTGGCTCTGCTCGTCGTACTCGTCCTGGATGGGTCCCACAATCTGCTCCAGCACATCCTCGACGGTGAGAAGACCGGCGATGGTGCCGAACTCATCCACTACCATGGCCATGTGCGAGCGGCCTTGCTGGAATTCGGCGAGCATCTGGCCGACTGGTTTGGTCTCGGGGACCACCAGGTGCTTGCGCAGCAGGCGGCGGATGCGGAAGGCACGGCTCGGGCGGCCGGTGCGAACGGCTTCGCGGCGTTCTTCCCATACGGGCAGCAGATCCTTGTAATGCAGCAGACCGATGATCTGTTCGGGCTTGTCCTGATAGACCGGGAGACGGGAGTGCTGATGCTCGATCATGGCGTGGAGCACCTGGTCGAGGGAGGCATCCACGGAAACGGAGATAATGTCGTTGCGCGGCACCATGATCTCGCGCACGGAGAGGTCGTTCAGATCCAACACGCGATGGATCATGTCTTCCTGGGCCTCCGGTAGATACCCCATGCCGCGGCTGGAGGTGACGATCAGCTTTAATTCTTCGGCCGAATGACCGCCGGGACGGTGCGCGCCGCCGATGTGCAACAGGCGCGTGATAGCCGCGGTGGATTTCTCGATGACCAGCACGAAGCCCAGCGAAACGCGATAGAAGACCAGTAGCGCCGGGGCGACGGTAACGGCAAGGCGGTCGGCAGTGGCAATTGCCAGGTTCTTCGGCACCACTTCGCCGATGACCACGTGCAGGTAACTGATGGCGAGGAAGGCCACCACCAGGCCTGTGCCATCAATGAGCCGCGCGGCCGTGGGGCCCCAGGCGGGATGGAACAGCCATTGGAAGATGCCGTACAGTGTTTCCTCGCCGGCCCAACCAAGGCCCAGGCTGGCGAGTGTCACACCTATCTGGGTGAGCGAGAGCAGGCGCGGCGGGTTGGCGAGCAGGTTGAGTGCCGTTTGCGCGCCGGACTGGCCTTCTTCGGCGAGTTGGCGCAGGCGCGAGCCGCGCACCGAGAGCAACGCGACTTCCGCCGCCGCGAAAAAGCCGTTGAGCCCGATGAGCAGGACCACCAGAACGAGCCGAAATCCAACATACGACGGGGTCATGGATGTGGCCGCAGCCAGAATCCTATTTTAGGCCCAGCCTGGGTGCGTGATGGCACAATCCGCTGCTAACCATTTTCCGCGGCGTGCGTCTCTATTGGTAACTAACTCCGTTACACCTGGCGGGCGCACTCTTCCGTATCCCCGAGCTTGCGCCCGCATTAATCAGCACTGAGTCCGGCAGTGGGTGTTGGATCGTGCGTGTTGGGTTCTGGCGAGGCCGGTGGTTTGTTTCAACTTCCGCGGGGTTTGCTTAGAGGCGGGGAGCGCGCCAGGCGGCACCCAAGTCGGCGGCGGGGTGCCGGCGCGCGGTCTTGTGGCGGTTGGCGGCATCGGCTTTAGCCGCGGCGCGCTCGGAAGCACAGGCGCGCATCTCTTCCTCGCTGAAGATCAGGTCTTGGGCCGCGCTATGGTCGCCGTTACGTTCCAAGAAATGCAGGCATAGCAGCGGCAGTTCCTGGATCTGGATTCCGTAACTCCGCGAAAGCGCGAGGTCGGCACTGACCGTGCACGCGGTGCGCGCGTGATCCTCCGCAATCTGTTCGAAGGCGAACACGCGGCATCCCGAATCCTGGTTGAATCCTGTGAGTATGAACCGCATCTTTTCCTGTTTCGGAGACTGGAGCGGCGAGGCGCGTCAGGCGCGGGTCCCTCGCCGCTGGTTTTAGGGGCGATTTACCAACGGGCGCCGCGGCGCGGGCCATTGTGGGTGGATCCGCGATCGTTTTTCGGACGGGCTTCGTTGACGTTCAGGGAGCGGCCCTCCAGTTCCTTGCCATTCAGCGCCGCGATGGCGCGATCGGCGTCCGCATTGGCGCTCATCTCGACAAATCCAAACCCTCTCGGTTGTCCGGTGTCGCGATCGGTGATGATGTTGACGCGCTCGACGGTTCCATACGCCTCGAACAGGCTGCGAACCGACGCTTCGGTAGCCCCGAAATTGAGGTTACCTACAAAAATATTCTTCATTTGCTTATTCCTTTGTTAACTTACGTTGAAATCGGGCAGGATCGGACAAGGCGGCGAACCGGACTAATACGAAGATGCCAACGTTACTGAAACACCTGTATTGTACCACGGATCAGCGGGCCCGCACGGGCGAAGCCAATTACTGGCGCAATTCGTCGAGCAACGTGCCATCCGGCGCCAGCAGGCGCACCCAGACATCCGGCATTCCGAGCGCGTGCGTGGAGCAACTCAGGCAGGGATCGTAGGCCCGCACGACGGCGGAGACGCGGTTCAGCATACCTTCCCGGAGATGGTTTCCGTCCACGAAGTGCTGGCTGGCCTGCAGGATGCTGCGATTCATGGCCAGGTTGTTGTGGCCGGTGGCCACGATGAGGTTCACCCAGCGGATGGCGCCTTCCTCGTCGACTTTATAATGATGGATCAGCAGGCCGCGCGGGGCTTCCGCGATCCCGATGCCTTCCAGTGCATTCACGCCCGCATGCGCGCGCACGTGTTTATCAAGAATGGCCGGATCCGCGAGCAGCTCTTCCATCCGTTCCAGGGCGTAGAGCACCTCGACGAGGCGCGCGTAGTGGTAATGGAAGGCGCTCTCGACGGTGCTTCCAAAGCGCTGGTGGAACTCGGCGAACTCGGCGTCGGCTTCGGGCGTGCCGCAGCGGTCGGCGACGTTGAGCCGCGCCAGCGGGCCCACACGATAGACGCCTTCCGGATAGCCAATCGGCTTGTAATACGGCGCTTTCAGATAGGTCGTGGGGAGGGTTGTTTCGGCGATATACTGCGCGTACTGGCGCGGGCGCACCTGGTCGGCCACGATCTTGCCGGCTGCATCGCGGAAGCGCAGCCTGCCATCGTAAAGCTGCAATTTGCCGGCTGCATCGACGAGACCGGCGTATAGCGTGGGCAGATTGCCGAAATTGGCGATCTCTTCGGCAAACTGGTCCACGACGGACTTGAAGAAATCCAGGGTGCGGCGGGCGATGGCTCTGGCGGCCGGTAACTCGCCGCGAATGCGGTCGCGGACTTCCGCGGAAAGCGGCGCGTTCACGCCACCGGGCACCGTCCAGGCGGGATGAACGCGCTCGCCCGCCAGCCACTCGATCACCTGCTGGCCGAATTTGCGCAGGGCGATGCCGTCGCGGGCGCGCTCGGGGTGCTGTTCGATGAGGCCGAACACGTTGCGGCGCGCGGGATCGGAATCCATGCCCAGCAGCAGGTCCGGCGCCGAGAGATGAAAGAAGCTGAGGGCGTGGGATTGCACGAACTGGCCGCAGTGCAGCAACTCGCGCAGCATGGCGGCGGTCTCCGGGATCTGGACCGCCATGATGGCGTCGCAGGCCTTGACCGAGGCAAGCAGGTGGCTCACCGGACAGATGCCGCAGATGCGCGCGGTGATGGAGGGCATCTCGTAGAAAGGCCGGCCTTCGGTGAATTTTTCAAATCCGCGCACCTGGGTGACGTGCAGTTGGGCGTCGGCGGCGCGGCCTTCATCATCGAGCAGGATGGTGACGTTGGCGTGACCCTCGATGCGGGTGATGGAATCTATTTTGATGGTCTTCATGGCAGCCCCTATCCGAACGCGCCCTTTCCGGCGAGGTCCGGCACGCGGCCTTCCAGCAACTCGCCCAACACAAATGCGATGACGGAAGCCGGCGGCGGGCAGCCGGGCACGTGCAGATCGACTTTGATGGCATCGTGCACCGGCACGGCGTGTTTGAGCAGCGTGGGCACGCCGTCGGACGGCGCGGTTCCGTAGATGCCTTCCAGCAGCTTCTTTACGGGGATGTGGTTGCGCATGGCGGGCACGTTGCTGGTGACCGCGCAATCGCCCAGCGCCACCACCAGCTTGCTGCGCGAGCGCAACAGGCGGACCTTTTCCAGGTCCTCGTTACTGCTGACCGCGCCTTCCACCACGGTGACATCCACCGCTTTGGGAAACTCCTGGGCATCCACCAGCGGGCCGTACACCACGTCGACTTTGCCGGCCAGTGGCAGGAGCGCCTCATCGATATCGAGCAGCGACATGTGGCAACCCGAGCAGCCATCCAGCCACACGGTCGCCAGCCTGGTCCGTCTCATTCCTCGCCTCCCCGCCTGGCCGCGAGCCAGGTAATGTGATCCACGCGCTTGGTCATCTCGCCCACCGCCCAGCCTTTTTCAGCCATGGCGCCGGTGGGACACACCTGCACGCATTTGCCACAGCTTGTGCAGTTGCGCGCCTGGCCCCAGGGCCGGTGGAGATCGGCGGTGATCATGGAGTGAATGCCGCGGCTGGCGACGTCCAGCACGTGGGCGCCTTCCAGCTCGTCGCAGACGCGCACGCAGCGGGTGCACAGGATGCAGCGGTTGTGATCGAGCACGAAGCGAGCGTGCGACACATCCACGGGCAGGCGCGGATAGCTGTACGGATATCCGACGTAGGTGACGCCCAGCTTCTGGGCCATGGTTTGCAGCTCGCAGTGGCCGTTTGAGACGCACACGGCGCAAATGTGGTTGCGCTCGGAGAGCAGGAACTCGACGGCCATGCGGCGATAGCGGGTGAGCTTCTCGGAGCTGGTGGTGACGGACATGCCGTTCTGCACGGGAGTGGTGCAGGCGGGCAGCAGGCGGCCGACGCCGGAGACTTCCACGATGCACAGGCGGCAGGCGCCGACGGAGCTCAAGCCTTCGAGATAGCAGAGCGTGGGAATGTATTTGCCGTTGGCGCGCGCGGCTTCCAGGATGGTCTGGCCGGCGTTGGCCTCGACATACTCGCCGTCGATCCGGATGGAGACTTTGTCGGAAACGGGCGATGGCTGGCTGGTGGACATGATGCTCCTTTAGGCCTCAGTGAGTTCGGCGACCGGGTGGCCGTGCTGGTTTTCGCGGATGTCGCAGCGCAGGCAGCGGCCGGCTTCCTGCAGGGCCTGCTCCGCGGTGAGGCCGATCATGGCTTCGTCGAAGTTGAGGACGCGATCGCGGGCGGGAAGCTCGGCCAACTCATGGCGGTGGGCCGGGCTGGGATGCGGGGGCGCCGAGCGCGAGTAGGTGAATTTGGGCATAATGCGGTCGAAGCGGGCCGCGCCCATCAGGCGCTGGTCAATGTTGCGCGCGGCCTTCTTGCCGAGGCCCATGGCGTTGGAGACGTTGGACGCGCCGGTGATGGCATCGCCGCCGGCGTAGAATTTGTTGCGGCTGGTTTCGAGCGTGAAGCGGTCCACCTGAATGGTGCCATCCTGCTTGATGGTGAGGCCGGAGCCGCGGCCGAAATCGGGATCCACGGTCTCGCCCACGGCCAGCATGACGGTGTCGCACTCATAGCGGCGGATTTCCTCGGTGGGCACGGGCTTGCGGCGGCCGGAGGAATCGAACTCGCCAAGCCGCGTCTTGACCACTTCGATGGCCCTCACGCGGCCCTGCTCGTCGCCGATGATGCGGTGCGGCGAGGCCAGGAAAACGAAACGGGCGCCTTCGGCTTCGGCGGCATCGGTCTCTTCCCGGATGGCGGGCATGTCCTTGCGCTCGCGGCGATAGATGACAGTTACAGCGGCGCCTTTGCGTAGCGCGGTGCGGGCGGAATCGATGGCCGCATTGCCGCCGCCGATGACCACGACTCTGCGGCCGAGCTCGTCGGATTGGCGCTTGGAGATTCCTTCGAGGAAGACCAGCGCGGGCAGCACGCCTCGCAGCTCCGTGCCGGGCAGGTATACCCAGGATTCCTTCCAGGTGCCAATGGAGATGAAGACGGCGTTGTACATGTTGTCGAGATCGTTGAGGCCGATGTCGCGGCCTACTGCGGTGTCGCAGACGAACTCGACGCCCAGGCGCTCGATCAACTCGATTTCGCGGTCCAGGACCGAGGAAGGCAGGCGGTATTCGGGCAGGGCGTAGCGCAGCATGCCGCCCGGCAGGGGATTCGACTCATACACGGTGACCTCGTGGCCCAGCAGGGTGAGGTAGAAGGCGGCCGTAAGGCCGGTCGGTCCCGCGCCCACGATGGCCACTTTGCGGTCGGTCGGCTGCAATTTGCAGGCGGCGATGCGCTCCACCAGAGAATCGAAGCGGGCGGAATTGTAGATGGAGTCGGCGATAAAGCGGTGCACCTCGCGCATGTTGACGGATTCATCGACGGCGCGGCGGCGGCAGCGATTGTCGCAAGGGTGCTGGCAGACGCGTCCGGTGGAACAAGGCAAGGGGTTGTCCATCACCACGGAGAGGAAGGCATCCTCCAGACGCTGCTCCTGGAAGAGCTGGAGGAAGCGCGGGATATTCATGTGCAGCGGGCAACTGTTTTCGCAGGGCGACAGCGCCAGGTCTTCGCAGACTCCGGCGCGGCAGCGCTGGGAGCGGATGTGGTCCTCGAATTCATGGCGGAAATGGCGCATGGTGGTGAGGACTGGGTTGGGCGCGCTCTGCCCCAGGCCGCAAAGCGAGGTGTCGCGCATCATGCGGCTGATTTCGTCCAGGCGGTCGAGGTCGTCGCGGCTGGCGCGGCCGCAGGTGAAGGCGTTCAAAATGTTGAGCGCTTTGTCGAGGCCCACGCGGCAGGGAATGCACTTGCCGCAGGATTCCGAGTGGGTGAACTCGATGAAGTAGCGGGCTACATCCACCATGCAATTGTCTTCGTCCATGACCACCATGCCGCCGGAGCCCATGATGGAGCCGAGTTGCGCGAGAGTTTCGTAATCGACGGGCGTATCGAACATCTCCTGCGGCACGCAGCCGCCGGAAGGGCCGCCGGTCTGCACGGCTTTGATATGGCGGCCGTTGACGCCGCCTTCGCCCACGTCGTAGATGAAGGTCTTGAGCGGCGTGCCGAGGGGCATCTCGACCAGGCCGGTATTCGCGATTTTGCCGACTAAGGAGAAGACTTTGGTTCCGGCGCTCTTGGTGCTGCCCGTTTCGCTGAACCAGGCGGGTCCCTTGGTGACGATGGGGGCGACGTTGTACCAGGTCTCAACATTGTTGATATTGGTGGGGCAGCCCCACAACCCCTTTTGCGCGGGAAACGGCGGACGGGGGCGGGGACGCCCGGCGAAGCCTTCGAGCGAGGCGATCAGCGCAGTTTCCTCGCCGCACACGAAGGCGCCGGCGCCTTCCACCAGGCTGATGTCGAAGTTGAACTCGCGGCCGAGGATGTTGTCGCCCAACAGTCCGTAGAGGCGGGCCTGCTCGATGGCGCGGCGCAGGCGATGTACGGCCAGGGGATACTCGGCGCGCACGTACACGATGCCTTCCGTGGCCCCGGTGACGTAGGCTCCGATGATCATGCCTTCCAGCAGCGCGTGCGGGTCGCTCTCGATCTCGTTGCGGTTCATGTAGGCGCCCGGGTCGCCTTCATCGGCATTGCAGATGATGTACTTCTTGTCCGCGTCGGCCTTGCGCAGGAACTCCCACTTGAGGCCGGTGGAGAATCCCGCACCGCCCCGGCCGCGGAGCTTGGAAGCTTTGATCTGCTCGATGACGACCTCGGGCTTGGCGTCGATCAGGACCTTGTAGAGCGACATGTAGCCGCCCACGGCGATGTACTCTTCGATGTCGTCCGGGTTGATCAGGCCGCAGTCGCGCAGCACGATCTTCTTCTGCGCTTTAAAGAAAGGAACGTCATGCCAGTGGGGGATTTCGGGGAAGCCCTCGCCGTAACCCACCTGGGCGGTGATGTGGTCCCATTCCTCGATTTTGCAGAGGGCCAGGCCGGCGGGCACGCGGCCCGCCTCCATTTCGTCGAGCAAGCGATCCACGTCGTTGGCCTGGAAGCGGCGCAGGATGACCAGCGGATGGCCGGGCAGCCAGACGTTGACGAGCGGCTCCTGCGCGCAGAAGCCGAAGCATCCGGTGGGGGACAGGCGCACGTCGCGCCCGCGTTGATGGATGGCTTCGGAAAACGCGTGGAAGACGCCGGCGGCGCCGTTTCCGTTGCCGCAGGTGCCCATGCCGACGGCGATGCGCGGGCGGTTGGGCAGCAGCTTGGCGAGGCCGGCCGCCTTCACGGTGCTGAATGAGGAGATATCTTGTATGCGCATATGTGGTTTGGCGCTCCGTCGCGGAAGGTGGAAGCTAGGTGGTCGGCGCGGAGGCCGGCCCCCGCCCGCGGTCGAGGGCCTCGATCTCACGATGCAGGGCCTGCTCGTTCATGTGGCCGTAGATGGCGTGGTCCACTTCGACCACCGGCGCCAGCGCGCACTGTCCGAAACAGGCTACCGTGCGTAGCGAGTATTTCCGGTCGGCCGTGGTCATGCAGAGCTTGTCGGCGCCCTCTTCGGTGTCATCGTGGACGCCCAACTCGAGCTTCAGGCGCTCGAGCAAGGCGCGCGAACCGCGGGTATGGCAGGCGGTCCCACGGCAAATGCAGACTGTGTGGTCGCCCTGCGGCTCGAGGTTGAAGAGGGCGTAGAACGTGGCCACGCTGTAGACCTGCGCCAGGGGAATATCGGCTTTTTCGGCGATGTATTCCAGAATCTCCATGGGCAGGTACCTGTGCGGATTGTGCTCCTGAACTTTTTCGAGGATGCTGAGCAGCGCGCCGGACCGGTCGCCATAGGCGGCGATGACCTGGTCGGCGAATTCCTGGTCGCTCAGGGGCGGCTGTGGCTTGGCCACCTTGGATTTCACGGGGGTTCCCCCTTTCGTGCTGCCGTTAAATAAGATAATAGCATCTTATTACAAGAAACGCACCAGGGGCGGCGTCTGGCGGGTAGGTGGTGGCGGCCTCGCGCCGCACGTTAGACTGAGACTATGAAGTGGGTATTGCCGCTGGTGGCGTGCCTGTGTCCTTGCGTGGCGCAGGCGGCGGCCAGCGCCGCGGACCTGGCGCGCGAGCTCCGCGAGATATCGCTCGATCCGGCCGCGTGCTTCCGAGTGCGCGACCTGTCGCTGCACAAGGACGAAGCCAGTGTGTTTCTAACGGACGGCTACCTGATTTTCGCCAAGCCGGTAGCCGGGGCGCACCTGGCCGCAGTCTTCACCGCGGACATCGAGGGCGGCGACGCGGAGGTGATGCTACTGCCGCCCAACGAAGGCGAGCGGCGTTCCCTGGCCTCCTACACCGGATCGCCCAACCTGGACGAACACATTACCGCAGCGGTGTTGTTCTTCTCCGACGACACCTATGCCAAGCTGACCGCTCAGATCCAACAGAATTCGGCCAACCGGAGGACCGCCGATGTGGGCGCCCTGATGGCCGGGCGCTGGACGCCCGTGGTGCGCAACGTAGCGGCCACGTTTCAAACGCGGCTGGTGTGGGATCTGCTGCTGTGTGATCCGAGCCACGGTTTCTTTGCCATTTCGATGAACAGCCGGAGACTCGGGAATTTCGACCTGTACTACGACCGCGCCGCGCGCGAGCAAATCGAGGTCGGCAAGCTGAACGCGCGCGACGGCCTGGTGTACTTCGATATCTGGTCGAGCTTCGTGGCGCGGTCGTTCCGCAACCGCACGATCCCGCCCGAGCTGACGCTGCGGAACTTTCGCATCCGGGTGAATTTGCAGCCGGACCTTTCCATGAGCGTTCTGACCCGGGTAGAGGCGGAATGCGCGCGGACGCTGCCGGCGCTGGCCTTTGACATTGCGCAGCCGATGAAAGTGACCGAGGCGCTGGTGGATGGCAAGCCGGCGGAGGTGCTGCAGCGCGAGCAGATGCGTTCACAACTGTTGCGCAATGCCGGCAATGAGACGTTCCTGGTGGTGCCGCCCACGCCCATGTCGCCCAATCAGAAGCACGAACTCGAGTTCCACGACGACGGCAAGGTAATCGCCGACGCCGGCAATGATGTGTATTACGTGGGTGCGCGGGCCAACTGGTTTCCGAACGCCGGGCTGCAGTTCGCGAAGTTCGATCTGACGTTCCGCTATCCGAAGGACCTGGACCTGGTGACACCGGGCGAGCTGGTGGACGAACACGAGGACGGCAATTTTCGCGTCACGCGGCGGAGGACCGGCGTACCGATTCGTTTTGCGGGCTTCAACCTGGGGCATTACGAGCGGGTGCGGATCTCCCGCGGCGGGTACACCGTGGAAGTGTGCGCGAACCGCGAGTTTGAACCGGCGCTGGTGACCAAGACGCCGACTCTGGCTCCCGCGCCGCCTCCCCTGCGGACGCGCCCGGAACCGGAGATGATCATGCTGCCGCCGGAGTTGCCGGCCGATCCACGCGCGCGCTTGAAGGAAATCGCCTCCGAGATCACATCCGCGCTGGAGTTTTTTGCGCAGCGGTTCGGCCCGCCGGCGCTGCCGGAACTGACCGTGTCACCGGTGCCGGGACGATTCGGGCAGGGCTTTCCGGGGCTGATCTATCTTTCCACGATGTCGTATCTGGCCCCACAGCAAAGGGCGATTCAGGCGCTGGACGCCACCGGGCGCCTGTTCTTCTCGCAGATCCTGCAAGCTCACGAGACCGCCCACCAGTGGTGGGGCAACGTGGTAACGGCGGCGGGCTATCACGACGAGTGGCTGATGGAGGCGCTGGCGGATTACTCGGCGCTGCTGTATCTCGAGAACAAGGAAGGTTCGCAGCCGGTCGCGCTGGCGCTGGATACCTACAAAACCAACCTGCTGGAGAAGACCAGCGGCGACAAAACGGTGGAATCGACCGGCCCGATCGTGTTGGGCATGCGCCTGGAAAACTCCCAGACGCCACAGGCTTATCACGCCATCACATACGGCAAGGGTTCCTGGATCATGCACATGCTGCGCCGCCGCATGGGAGATCAGAGCTTCTTGGCCATGCTCGCGCAACTGCGTAAAGAATACGAGCGCAAGCCGCTCTCGACCGAAGATTTCCGCCTGCTCGCGGCGCGCTTCCTGCCGGCCCATTCCCGCGATTCCGATCTGGAGAATTTCTTCGATCAGTGGGTTTACGGTACCGGCATCCCGGCATTGAAGATGAACTATTCGGTGAAGGGCAAAGGCGCCGCGCTACGCCTGGTGGGTTCGGTCACACAGAACGATGTGGACGACGGATTCAGCATCAACGTGCCGATCGAAGTCCAGATGCCCAGGGGCAAGATGATGACCGAATGGGTCAGCACGTCGAGCGATCCGGTGTCCTTCAGCTTTCCCTTGCGGCAAGCGCCGGTAAAGGTGCAGTTGGACCCCGCTTACAGCATTCTCCGTAAATAAGTGCGGCGCGCAACGTGCGTAGGAATGCGCGCGGGCATCCACAGTATGCGACGACCATCCATGGCCGCCATCCTCCCCGGGCTGTTGCTCGCGGGTTGCGCCCAACGTCCCGATCCCCTGCCCGGACTGCCGCGCGTCATGGTGTGGGCCTGGGAGCGCCCCGAGGATCTGCGCTGGCTGGACACGCGCGCCGTGGGAGTGGCCTTCCTGGCCCTCACTGTGTGTCCGCGGGAAGACGGCGTGGACGTCCGTCCACGCATGCAACCGCTGCGCTTGCCGCATGGCGCGGGGCTGATGGCGGTGGTGAGGGTGGAGAGCGGGGGCAAGGCGGAGCACGCGGATCCGGATAGAATCGCGGCGGCTATTGCCGCTGCCGCCGCCATTCCCGGCGTACGGGCGCTGCAAGTGGACTTCGATGCGGTGTCGTCGGAGCGCGTGTTCTACCGCGACCTGTTGGAGGATGTACGGCGGCGGCTCCCGGCCCGGATTCCGCTGTCGATGACAGCCCTGGCATCGTGGTGTGAGGCCGACGGTTGGATCGCCGGCCTGCCGGTCGCCGAAGCCGTGCCGATGCTGTTCCGCATGGGCCCGGACCGGTATTCGCCGGGTGCCGATTTCACCGGCGCGCTGTGCCGGTCGAGCGTGGGCGTCTCCACGGACGAGCTACCCGCCCGTGTCCCGGGCGGGCGGCGCGTGTATGTGTTCGATCCGCGTCCGTGGTCGGCAGATGACGTGCAAGCCGTGCTCCGGAAGGTCAGCCGATGGCAAAGACAATTCTGATTTTTTTGCTCCTGGCGGGCGTCCTGGTGGCGCCGGCGGATCTCTCCAGTTGCGGACCGTTCTTTCCGGAGGCGGTGTTTGCTCCCGGGACGATGCCCTTCGATGAGACCGCCTACTTCGCCGGACAACTCGGTATCGTCCAGCCCCGCTATCGGCGCATTTACCTGCTGGTGGCTTATCGTTACCTGTCCGGAATCGGACTTGGCCCGGAGGACCAGGCGGCTCTGCTGCAAAAGCCGCCGGAGCCCTGGAGCGACCAGAATGCGGCGGTCGATGCATGGCTCCGCGCGCGTGTGCTGGTGGGTGCGCCGCGCCTGGAGCGCATCGAGCGGTTCAAATGGTACGAGCCGGAGGCGTACGTTCTGAATTGCGGCGATGACGCCTTCCGGCATGCCGCCGAAACTCTGGGACAGCATTTCGAGGCGGGACTCGATCACGACGCCTTACGGTCCTGGGTGGCCGCGCAGGACCAGGTATTCGCCAACTGCGCCGCCCCGGCAACTGTGGCGCCATCCATACCCGCGGCTACGGCGGCCGGCGCTCCCGCGTGGCTGCAGGCGGATCGCGCCTATCAGATCGCCGCCGCGGAGTTCTATGCCGGCCAGTTCGATGACGCCGCTGCCGCCTTCGCGCGCATCGCCCGCGACCGCGATTCACCTTGGCACGGCATCGCCCCCTATCTGGCGGCCCGCGCCCTGATCCGCAAGATGACCCTGGTAGATGCCACCGCCGCGCCCGCGGCCCGCGCCCAATTGCAGAAGGTGCTGGCCGATCCCGATGCGGCCGCGTGGCACCGGAGCGCTCGTGACTTACTGAGTTACCTGCAGGTCCAGACCGACCCTCAATCGGCCCTGCGCGACGCGGCCCAGATCATCGAGACCCAGCGCGCCGGTGTGGCGCCGAGCATCCAGGACTATCGGCTTCTGCTCG
>Ga0335081_10012076_pt1 | contig 13990 bp, 13 predicted proteins | sample Lox_Sample_35_FD_206713 | JGI IMG/M metagenome (GOLD analysis project Ga0335081, IMG submission 206713) | Soil microbial communities from Loxahatchee National Wildlife Refuge, Florida, United States - Lox_Sample_3.5 | ecosystem: Environmental > Terrestrial > Soil > Wetlands | place: USA... | reverse complement strand
TATCACGGAAACGGCGGCTTCTGGTATCCACGGCCGGCTCACCGCAGGATTGGCAGACCAAGCCGGCTTACCATCATCGCCTTTCTCGGCACAGGGGCTTCCTGACGCCTCAATTACTAGTGCTAACGCATTAAGTATTTTTACATCGTCATTGCGAGCGATCCCCGCTTGGTGCGGGAGAGCGTGTCAATCTCATTCCATAAGTACGAGATTGCTTCGTCATTTCATTCCTCGCAAAGACAATTTATTTAATGCGATTGTAAAAGTTGGAATATACACAATTTAACGAGTTTGTTCAATCGGAGCTTCAGGATAAATAGACGCGGTAGAGTAGACAAGTTTCCTGCTCACTGATGGCCAGGCATCTTGCCAGAAGCCTCATCGGCTATCGACATGAGAAAGCGGAAGGTATGATCTTCGTTGTTGCATTGATCCTCAAACACCGAGACGTCCATCCCGTCCTCTACTAAGGTACGGATAACCAACTGATCTTACAGAGAAACCGGAATCATTACTTTGTTTGGAGCCATGGCAAAATACAGACTATACAGCCTCTTCCATTCGGTTGTTGCTTGCACCTTCGATGGCGGGATGGGTCTGGGAGTCGACGATTACTAGAGAAAATAGACTGCGCTAACTACTTTCTTTGCGTTCGTCATGCTTAAAACTGCCGAGCGAAATAGAAAAGTTAGGATAAGTCACCCTTTATTTTCTAAAATCCTCATGGCAGGCCACGCAGGCATCGAAGAGTTTATGCGTTCGATCTTTAGTGATCTTCTTCTTCCCATGTTCTGCTCCTCTTAACAACGCTGCAAGATCTTTGTTAAATCTATCATTAGATTTGATAAATTCTTCAAACCTATGCTGATTCTTAGGAAGGTTTATCTTCTCACCGGCGTTGATTGCCTTCTCACACCTCTCCATCGCTTGATGCAGAGGGGGTATTTTGGGTCTAATGATTTCCATATTGTCAAACAGTAAGGCGTCAATAACTGCTTCAAAAGCCTCCTCTATCGCGAGCATCTCCTTCCTGAGGGGGCACATTCCTCCTCCTGAGCTTGACTGACTCATTGCTGAAGTTCCTATTAAACAAGTGCCAAAAACACCTGCGATGATGATCAGAATAAGTTTGTCGCCGCTCATAGTGACTTCCCTCCTCTGTTTGGCATCTGGGTTTTCGCCCTGCCGGGTTGATTATACCTGCCCTGCCAAAGAACTACTGGGACAATGGCGTCTTGGATGTATGTCACCTCCTCTTTTTCATTTATCGTGAATATTCTTGTTTCACTTTCGTCGGAATAGTTATCTAAGGAAGCGCTATGCGTCGGTAAGAGCCTGACCCCTGACGGCAATAGAGGACACGAAATTTCTTTCAGGCGGCGGCCTGTTTTGCATAGAACTGCCGCTCAAAGACAGCCGGGGAGAGGTACCCCAGCCGTGCTTGTCGCCTTTGCCGATTGTAGAAGACCTCGATGTATTCTGTGATCTCCCGGATGGCCTCTTGCCTCGTCTTATAGTGACTGTGATGGACAAGCTCATTCTTGAGCGTCCCCCAGAAGCTCTCCATCGGGGCATTATCATAACAGTCACCCTTCCTGCTCATAGATACCCTCATCTTAAACTGATCCATCAGTCTCCGATATTCATGAGCACAATACTGACTCCCGCGATCCGAATGGTGGATCAAGCCCGGTCCCGGCCGTTTGGCTGCCACAGCCTTGAACAAAGACTGGCTCACCAGGTTCTTACTGAGTCGATTTCCCATGGCATACCCAACGATCTCTCCCATAAAGAGATCCTTATGCCCCGCCAAATACAGCCACCCCTCTTCGGTGGGAATGTAGGTAATGTCACTCAGCCACACTTCGTTCGGCCCCCTTACCTCAAACTCCTGATTCAATAGATTCTCTGCCACGGGAAGACCATGCTTAGAATCCGTGGCCGCCTTAAACTTTCTCTTCTGCCTGCATCGTATCCCCAGTTTTTTCCGAATCCTTCTGATCCGCCAGATCCCGACCTTCACTCCCTGCTCTCTGAGATCTTGTTGTAATCTTTCAGGCCCATAAGTCTCCCGGCTCCTCTTGTGGGCGGCTTTAATCTCCACTCCCAGCCACTCCTCTTCTTGAGATCGTTTGGAAGGCTTTCGGTTCAACCATTTGTAATAACCACTCTTAGATACCCCCCAAATACGACACATCACCGCTATCCCATGCCGGAATCGCATTGCTCTCATCACCGCGTACCTGGCAGCGACTCCTTCGCAAAGTACGCCGTCGCGTTTTTTAAGATGTCCCGCTCCATCTTCACGATCGCCAGCTCACGCTTCACCCGCGCAAGCTCCATCTCCACCTCCGTAAGCGGCCTCTGCTGCTTGCCCACTTCCTTTAGCTTCCCCTCTTTGTTCGCCTTGACCCAATACCGTATCGTCGAGGGCGAAACTGATAACCTCCGCCCCACCTCCGGTACGCTCAGTCCACCTTCCGTTACCAGCTTGACTGCTTCTTCTCGAAGCTCCCTCGTGTAGATCGCTCTAGGAATCCTTTCCATCTTGACACCTCCGTTTTTTGTATTGTACCCTAACTTTGGTGTCCACTAAAGCCATCCTAGCCCAGCCTAATAGATTTTGCGGAACGCTCCCCATGAAGATTCAACCAACTTTACTTCAATCATGTAGTTGAGAATTAGGAATTGAGAGTAATCATAACATCCAAGGTGAGAGGCGCCAGTCATTATGCAGCTATTATGCCAAAACACCCCTTACCACGTTGTTGGAATGCGTCAAATGTTCTCCTTAATCTATTTTCGAGTATTATTAAGTGGTGGAGCTTCAATGTGGTCTTTGCAATAGCCTTCGAGAAGTTTACTCTCTATTTCTTGAGCTGTTTTACTTTCTTTAAAGCACAATTCGAGATTCAGTTTTGTTTCCTTTAATACTCTCTCGACTCCCCCTCTTGCGGGGTGTTTGCTCCAGTAGTTTCTAAGATTACTGGGCAGATACGACCTTAGAAGCGATTGGATTCTGCTTTGAATGTTACCTTGCCCTATATAGATGATATCACACTCCCCTTTTATTCTTGGGATTAGTTTATCGGCTCTTATAGCGTATACACCCATCTCGCTTGGCAGCTTTAAGATTAAATCTCCATTATGGGCATAGTTGTTCGTTATTCTCATCCACGGATTAAAACCAAATGTCTCCAAATCCTTGGACTCCATCTCTTCCCTCATGCTGATCTTGCCTTGTATTTTTAGATTCTGTAGATAAGAAGTGTGGCCTAACTCGCTCACAGATGACAGAGTCGTCTTATCCTTCTTGAATATCTTTTTCTGCCTTGGCTACTTAGCCAAGAGCAATATCCTGTGCTCATTAAAAAGATCATTTGCCCATCCATCGTTCTGGTTGGTTATAACTACTGTTGATCCCCTATACGGACATCAACCTCATCTATATCTTGCTCAACATAAGGAGGTTGCAGCAACCTGACCTGAATTTTTGATCTTTTTCCCAGGAATGAATTTTCGTCGAAGAGGTCTTCCTCCCAAGCTTTCAACAAGGCCTCCTTGTTTAATTACATCTTTAGTCATGGTAGTCTACGCGAATTTGCACTATTCTATGTTTGAGTTTCTTCAGTCCAAACTCTCGGCTTGTGCTATGGGCTTGTCGTATCCAATTTCGTAGAATTAGAAACCGTACCTAACCTACACCAACCTCGGATTAATCCATATCACTTTACCCAGAACTTCCTCAGGGTACAAGCCAACAACAGCTTTTCGTGATAAGAATCTTGGGAGAACTCCACCAGAGGATCGTACCCAACGTCGGACGGCGCATTCAACGCCCATTTTCTCGAAGGTAATGGACCTACCTTTGAATTCCACTCTCCTACCTATAAACCCAACACCATCCAGGTTTCTTCTGAATTTCGTATAATGCCAATCTTTTCTTCCAATCCAGCGGCGATTAAAGATCATTTCATCTTACTTTCTAAAGAAGACCCAGATATCAAAGTCCTTGATCCCCATCCTTGTTGGATCAGAATAACGTGTCGCATAACCATTACAGACTGCGTAATGGTTCGCTGCTCCCTGGCACAGAGTGATACAAAAAAGTAAATCCCAAAACCTGGTACAGTAAGTCTCGGCCCCAAGGAAACCAAAAGCAAAATCCTTTAGGCATCAAATCATTGCAATCAATTACTTCTGTGGAGTAGACTAAATCTGTCATTTAGCAGTGAAGCAATGTGAGAAATGCAGGAAAATATGGTGTTCTAATTATGCTTCGTCCGATAAGGGATCTTATCCCGGCTATATCGGGTGGCCAAAGGGAGGATTCGACCCACCAACCTCTCTTCTTCACCTGAAACCACTCCATCTTGGCGCTCTGTTGATCCTACTTCCCCCTATTCATTCTCAGCCCTTATTCTAACTCATCCCCCGGACCGGTTTTCGGGGGGCAGGTCAAACCCCGCAGGACGCCCATCATAGGCGGAGATGATACCTTTAGCCGTCACAATGGCTTCGTGGACGGCACGATCGATGGGGAGAGACGAGCAGACATCAAAAATCCGACGGCATCTTATTGTGATGCTCCAAGAAGAGAGACACCGATATCTCGGGAACGCCGTTGAAGTATTTGATGGGGAGACGGTACTTTTTCGTTCTCTTTTTTGCCGTTCTCCTGTCCATGACACGCATGGCCTGACAAATCTCCTTCCATCCTCTAAGAATAAGTCTTTGGTTGTTCACCGTACCCTCCATCTTCAATCCGGGTGACCCTCACCCCTCGGATGGAGATGGAAACTCAGAAGTTGAATTTTTGGCCGAGCCTGTAATTTCATCCAGAACCGCAAGTACTGCTGGCTCAACACTCCCCGCCACTTCAACTGACAGCTCTTCCAAAAAATCAGAGGTTGGTGCAATCTCGACACCAAAGATTACAATCTCTGCTGGAAGTTCCGCGCCCAATCTGCGGCCCATTTCAAGAGCAGTCTTAAAAGAAACGTCATGGGGCGAGTCGATGTAATTTGACGTTGGCAACTGGTCCAGTGTCAGACGAAGTAGCATTCCAGGTGCTCCGCCCAGGCCCTGGACGGAGTCCACAATAACAACCTTCTCGTAGCCGACCAAGCGTTCCATAAGGGCAATGCCGCCCCGGTAGAATGGCTCAATCTCAATATTTGGACTTGCCCAACCGTTCACGCGTGTTTCCACTTCCTGGACAACGCGGCAGCCGATACCGTCATCACCCAGAATCGGGTTTCCCAAACCAAGGACAATCGTATGCATAAAGCATGTCCTCTTCTAAACGTTAATTTTGCCTTAACTCCCGGACGACATGCCCTATTGCATCGTAGATCTTGACTTCAAGAGGCATCTGCCCCGGAAGAGAGTGAGTTGCGCAGCCAAAACAGGGGTCGTAAATACGGAAGGCCATCTCAACACGGTTCAATAGGCCTTCGGTGATCACTGTCCCCTTCTTGATCAAACTTTGTGCCGCCTTCTTAACCGACATCGAAATCGGTGCATAGTTGTTGGTGGTGCCCACCACTAGGTTCACCTTCGTCAGTACACCCCGTTCGTCCGTCCAATAATGGTGGGTGAGCGTGCCCCGCGGCGCCTCGACGATCCCCACCCCTTCCGTCGGTTTTTCAGTCGGCACCGCGTGAAACTGATCCGAGGTGATCCCCGGGTCAACGGCTAGCTCAACCCACCGTTCAGCTGCATAAAGCAATTCAATCAGGCGTGCCCAATGGGTGGCAAGACGCTGGTGGACCGGTTTGCCCCCCATCGTGCTGAAGTAAGCCTCGTATTCTTCCTGAGCCAATGGGGTCGCCATCCCATCTGCAGCATTCAGACGTGAAAGCGGCGTGGCACAGTAGACGCCCGAGTCTTTTCCGTCTATCAATCCCTTCCACCCTATTGGCTTTATATAGGGGAACTTGAGATAGGTCCAAGGTTCCACATGCTCGGCGATCCAGTCCGTGTATTCATTGGGCCCATACCGGCAGATTCGTTTGCCCTCAGGGTCGACAACGCTGACCTTGCCGTCATAGAAATTGACTTTGTTCTTTTCGTCCACGGTTCCGATATAGTAGGTGCGGTGGGTATAGATATCTCCCAAGATGAGGTCGAGATAGCCTTTATTGCCCAGCACTATGTCCTTAAAAAGCTTGAGCGTAAACTGGGCGAACTCAATTGCCCAGCGCCCCATCTTGGCGATCTCCTGACGCTGCTCTTCTGTGATGCCTTTCGTGAGGCCCCCGGGGATGGAAGTGCAGGGATGCACTTTTCGTCCGCCTATGATCTCGATGACCTGGTGCCCATACTTGCGCACCTGAAGGACCTTTCCTGCCACATCGAGTCCCACCTTATGAATGATCCCCAGGATGTTGCGCTCAGCCACGGGTACGTCGGGACCCATCACAAAGTCTGGACCTGCCAGGGCATAGAAGTGGGTGGCATGGTCCGTGACATAAAAGGCGCTATAAAGCAGCTCGCGCAGTTTCTTGGCCGTCGAGGGCGGGTCCACATGGTAGACGGCATCGGCGGCTTTGGCAGCGGCCAAATGATGTGCCTCAGGGCATACACCGCAGATTCGGTTAGTGAGAAGCGCCATCTCCTCAACGGGCCGGCCAACGCAGAAACGTTCAAAACCGCGCAGTTCTGGAATCAAGACGTAGCAGTTTTCTACGTCCCCGGCTTCATCGAGGAAGATCTCAATTTTGCCGTGACCTTCTAAGCGAGTCATGGGATCGATCGAAATGTGTCGTTTCATTAAACACCTCTTATTCGTTCTTCCAGGCGGATTTGCTCGCGCGGAGCAGGGAGCCGGCAAGATTGAAGCGGTAAAACTGGCCCGCCGGGTCAGGCAGACCATCTAGGATGCGGCTGATCTCCTGCGGGTCTTTACTTTCCACCACCGAAGCAAACGCCGACATCAGCCGTGTGCCGAAATCGACAACGCCCTCAGCCGGCCCGTAGCAACCAATACACTGTGCATTGGCCTTGGGGCAGACCGCGCCGCAACCGTTGCGGGTCGCAGGGCCATTGCAGGGGATCCCCTGCTCCAGGAGGCACAGTTCCGGGTCGATGGCCTTGATCTCCTGGATGCGGACGAATTTTGAGATCTTCTTTGCGTCGCGCTTGCGTGGGCATTCATCGCACAGGGTAGAGCTGCCGGCACCAATGGTAGCCCCTTTGACCGGAAGCTGGGCTTTCTCCTGCAGAACACCGATGACCAGGTCGAGTACTGCGGTGATCTGCCCGGACTCGGGTGGGCAGCCGGGCATGTAGTAATTCACTGGCACAACTTGGCCGAGCGTCTTCAGGATTGGGTAGAGTGTTGGCAGATGCAGGTCACCTTCTGGAGCGTGAAAACCAGGGCCGGGGCAGACCCCCTGCGAGTTGTCTGTACTGACAGTGTGGTAGGCGGTATCGAAGATCGATTTCATCGAACCGAGATTTGCCAAGCCAGGAATACCGCCTTGGCATGCGCAGGAGCCAAAAGCCACCAGGATCTGAGATTTGCGACGGAGCAGGCGGGCGATCTCCTCATTTTCATTATTGCGGATGCCGCCATTAAAGAGGGTGAGCAGAATGGATTGGTCCGGGAGAGCCTCGACATCCTTGACTTTGGCATCCATGGCCACTGGCCAGAAGACCGGTTCAAAATGGGCGTCGAAGTCAAGAATCTTCTCGTGAATGTTGAGGGTCGCAATTTCACACCCCCCGCAGGCCGCAGCCCAGTACATCGCAAATTTCGGTTTGCTATTCGTGGTCATGCTGCCTCCTTCCCGGATACTCTTTCATTCGCAGACGCTTGCCCCCATTTTGGCCAGCGGAGTGGACCCAGAGCACGAACCTGCTCCACAAACTTCGTAATCTCATCTGCCAGGATCTGGCATTCGGCAGCACTGGCCCAGACCAGGTTCAGCCGCCCTGGTTCAAGCCCCATCTGGATCAGGGTGCGACGGAGCAATTCATAGCGGCGCATGGTCTTATAGTTCTGGTCGATATAGTGGCAGTCCCCCGGATGGCAGCCACTGATCATGACGCCATCGGCGCCTTCCGCAATGGCCTTCAGCACAAACTGCGGATCCATTCGTCCTGAACACATGAGGCGGATCAGGCGGACGTTGGGTGCATATTTCATACGTCCCATCCCGGCGGCATCAGCCGCGCGATAGGAGCACCAGTTACAGGTAAAGCCTACAATGACGGGCTCAAATTTGCTATTTTCAGTCTCAACCATTCCACTCCCTCCTCCATCCGGTTAGGCTTGCATGGGTGCAAAAGGAACCTCCAACAAACCCTCAATCTGCGCCATGATCTGCCGGTCGCTGAAGTGGGTACCCGTGATGGCGCCCGCCGGACAGGCCGCCACACAGGTCCCGCAGCCCTGACACAAAGCAGGATTGACAAAGCTCACCTCCTTGTCCGCGTCGAACGTGATTGCATTAAACGGGCAGAGGTCGTTGCAGGTTCGGCAGGCAGAGCATTTTTCTTCGACCACATTAGCGCGAATGGGCTCCAAGGCGATTTCCTTCTGCTCGATGCGGCTGATCACTCGGGCCGCTGCTGCCGCCCCCTGCGCCACACTTGCAGGAATATCCTTGGGACCCTGGGCGCAACCCGCGATATAGACGCCTTCGGTCATCGTCGCCACGGGATCCAGCTTCGGATGCCGCTCGATCAGCCAGCCGTCCGCAGCACAGGAAATGCCAAATTTTTTACCGACCTCCTTAGCATCAAAACGCGGTTCGAGCGCTGCCGAGAGGATGACCATATCGACTGGGATGCGGCGCTGCATTCCCAGGAGCGTGTCAAAAACCTGCACAACCAGTTTGTCTTCTTCTTCCACGCCCCGGGCAACGTCGGTCACCTCGCCCACCTTGCCGCGTATAAAGATGGTGCCCTCATCTTGGATGCGCTGATAGAATTCTTCATACGTCTTGGCTGCCGTACGGATATCGATGTAGAAGTTATATACCTTGGCCTCCGTTTTTTCGTGCGCCAAGTGGGCGAACTTCAGCGACTGCATGCAGCAAATGGAAGAACAGTATTCGTGGTAATTCTTGTCTCGGCTGCCCACACAATGGATGATGCCGACCGACTTGGGAGCGGTCTTTCCGTCCTTAAGCAGCACTTTTCCTCCGGTTGGACCGGAGGCATTGGTCATGCGCTCAAACTCCAGACTGGTGATCACGTTGGGCAGGACGCCGTAGCCATACTGAGACATGCGCCCGCAGTCAAAGAGGTCGTAACCCGTGGCCAGGATGATATTTCCGACATTCACGTTAAGGGTCTGATCCTCCTGAGCAAAATCGATGGCCTTCGTGGGGCAGAAGTGCTCGCAGATTTTACATTTGCCTTTCTGGAAGAACGTGCAGTTTTCGGTATCTATAACGGGATACTTAGGCACTGCCTGAGGGAACGGAACATAAACCGCTTTACGGTTAGCCCGGCCAATCTCAAAGACTTTATCCACGACTTTCTTCGGACATTTTTCTTGGCACACCAAGCAGCCTGTGCATAATTCCTCATTAATCTTTCGTGCCCTCTTCCGGATCTGGATCGAAAAATTCCCAACATATCCCTCCACCTTCTCGACCTCACTCCAGGTCAACAGTGTAATCTTCGGATGTGAGCCAATGGTGAACATCTTGGGTGTCAGGATGCAGGCCGAGCAGTCCAGGGTCGGGAAGGTCTTGTCAAACTGCGCCATGTGCCCCCCGATGGAGGGCTCCCGTTCCACGAGATAGACATGGCTTCCGCTGTCGGCGATTTCAAGCGCTGCCTGGATGCCTGCCACGCCACCACCCACAATAAGAACATCCGGGTTGATTTTGACAATAATGGGCTCAAGCGGCTCATGGTAGGTCACACGCTTGATCGCCCCTTCAACCAGGGCTTTGGCTTTTTGCGTGGCTATTTGCTTATCTGCCGTTACCCATGAAACCTGCTCCCGGATCGATGCCATTTCGAACAGGAACGGGTTGAGCCCCGCCCGTTGGCAGGTGGCGCGAAAGGTCGGCTCGTGCAGGTGGGGCGAACAGGCGGCGACCACCACCCGCGTCAAACCGAGCCCCTTAATGTCCTTTTCGATCAGCTCTTGACCCGGGCTGGAGCACATGAATTTATAGTCCCGGCTTACTGTGACTTCGGGGAAAGTCTCCTTCGCCCAGCGGCTGGCCTCCTCCACATCCACTATCCCGGCGATGTTGCTGCCACAATGACAAAAATAGACTCCTATGTTCTCGCTCATGGGTCACCTCGGTTCTCAAAGAGCTTCATTGACCAATTCGATCAGGTCCCTAACCGCCAGCTTGTGCTCCTGCCCTGTGGTCTTGACGGCATCGCCGTACATTCTCATGTCCTTAGGGCAGCTCACGACGAAACATTGGACACCATTTAAACCAGTTGCTTCACGGATGCGCGACTCGCTGGGCCGTTCCTTGATATCTTTCTCCTCCATCCAGATGCGGCCGCCGCCCGCGCCGCAGCAGAAGGCACGTCTACCGTTACGAGGCATCTCAAGGATCTCGCAGCCCGTAGCTCTGATCACACGGCGGGGCGCGTCATAGACCATGTTGTAACGCCCCAGGTAACACGGGTCCTGATAGGTGACTTTATAGCCCAGACGCTTGCTAAATCTGATCTTACCCGATGCAATCAACTGGTCGAGAAGCTCGGTGTAATGGAGCACCGGTCGGCTACCGATCAGATCCGCGGGATATTCATGTTTAAGGGTGTTGTAAGAGTGCGGGTCAGTGGTCACGATGGTCTTGAAGTCGCATTTACTCAGCGCAGTCCCATTCTTTTCGACCAGCATCTCGAACAGGCCCTCTTCGCCAACGCGGCGAACATCATTTCCGGCGTTCCGCTCTGCCTCATACAGGATGCCGAAATCGACCCCCGCTTTCTGGAAGACGTTGGCGGTGCGGCGGGTGATCTCGGTCAAGGCCGGGCTGTAGGAGGCATAATCGCCCACAAACCACAGGTATTGCACCGGTCCCTTGCGTGCGTCCTTGATTTTGGGCTCCAGCGTCTGTGCCCACTTTGCACGCGCTCGTTCGGACTGGCCGAAGGAGTTGCCGTAGCGTCCCAGGCTGTTGAGCACATCCTTCGCTTTGGCGTCGAGGCGGCCTTCGCTGACCAGGTAGCGCCGCATATCGACAATTGTATCCACATGCTCGTTCAACACCGGGCACTCTTGGACGCAGGCTCCGCAGGAAGTGCAGGACCAAAGGATTTCCTCCGTGAAGCTTTGGCTTCCAACCAGGTCGGGCGCTTCCCCTTCCTTCTTATCCGCAATCGCTCTATCACTGTGCAGCGCGTTTCGGAGGCCGAGCATGATCTCTTTCGGATTAATCGGCTGACCTGCGGCATGGGCCGGGCAGGCATCCTGGCATCGGCCGCATTCGGTACAACCATCGCCGTTGAGCAATTGGCTCCAGGTGAGATTGCACAGGTTGCGGGTATAAATGGGCACTCCTTGGGCATTCTGTGGAACAGGAGCAAGTTGACCCAGGGGTCTGCCCAGTTTTGAAAAGAAGACGTTGAGCGGCGTTGTCAGGACGTGGAACAGGGGGGTACTGGGAAGAAGCACAAAGAACAGACAGACCAGGAACGGATGGATGACATAGAAGGCGTAGTAAATGGCGTAGAGCGTTGCTTCACTGGCGCCTGTCATCATCCAGAATTGAGAGACCGGGGATGCGACCGACGACCACGCCGCCCAGGCAGGCTGCTGGATCGCAAGGCGGAGGGACTCCACCATCAGACCGGTGACCACGATAAAGGCAATCAGGATCAGAGACCAGGAAAACCTGTCCTCAAAAGTCAGTCGCTTGGGTTTCTGGACCCACCGGCGGTACTCCGCCAGCAACACTCCGACCAAGAAGACCGGGACAAAAAGGTCCAAAATCATCTTATAGTACAGGTAAGGGCGACCCACCAGGAACGAATAGATGCGCGTATTGATGACCGCCGCCGCCGTACCGGCAAAGAAGACAAGGAAGGACCAGAAAATGGCAACATGCATCACGCCTGGATAAAGTTGCCCCATCACTTTGCTCTGGACAAGGATATACTGGATCACCCGCCAGAGACGTTTGAACGGCTGATTCCAACGCTTTTCAGGCCGGCCCACTTTCCACCACAACCGCGCCTGAAGGTAGAGGCGATAGAGCATGACCAGAAAGCAGCCAACTACCACGACATAAATCAGGACATGGGCCCATCCCCAGGGAACGCCAAAAAAATCGGTTTTCTCTGGCATTTAGCCTCCTTTGATCTTGCGGATGGCCTCGCTGAGCGCCGGCATCAGGTCAAGCATGTTCACCTCGGTCCCATATTTCGCCATACCGAAAATCGGCGCTGCGGGGTCGGTGTTCACCGCAATGATCATCTCGCTGCCGGTGATCGTTTCCGCATGTTCCGGAGCACCGCTGATACCACAGGCGAGGTAGAGCTTAGGCTTAACGGTCTTGCCGGATTTACCGACTAGGCGTGAAGTGGGAAGCCATCCCTGATCGACCACCGGACGGCTGGCGCACACCGCGCCGCCCAAGGCCTCTGCCAGTTCGTTTGCCAGTTCCAGATTATCCTGGCGCTCGATCCCCCGGCCAATGCCAACCAGGACCTTCTGGGCAGTGATATCAATGTCTCCCATCTGAGGCTCGATATACTGCTTGAAAGCAACTCTGAGTCCGGCTAAATCGGGCGCGGGCAGGTTGGTCACCTCAGGGGCTTTTGTGCTCTGCCCCTGCTCGATCTTGAAGCTGCCGGGAATCATCGCCACAAGCACTGTCTCCCCAGGCAGATCGCCCTCGATCATCATCTTGCCGCCGCAGATCTTGCAGGTGTATTTGCCTGCTCGGACGTTCAGACAAGAAGTGATGAGGGGCAACCCTAGCCTGGCAGAGAGCAGACCCGCAAGCTCGGCGCCGACGGTCGTATCGCCCAGCAGCACGGCGCGAGGCAGCCTTTCCTTGATCACATCTGTCAGAACCCTCCCATAGGCTTCACTCGTAAAATCCGCCAGGGCAGCTTGATCGACCGTCCAGGTGCTGTCGGCGGCCAGATTTTTCGTTAAGCCAGCTGTATTGCTCCCCAACAGGAGAGCCACCACCTTGCCTCCGGTTTCTTTTGCCAACGCCTGCGCCTGGGCCAGAGCAACATAGGAGATATCCGCTACCTGGCCACGTACGTGCTCGACGACAACAAGGATATCCTGATTCATTCGCTCCTCCTGTCTTAGACCAAACCTTGTTCTTTCATAATAGCCGCCAGTTTGGCCGCCACCTCCTGGGTGCTGCCCTGGATCATGGTGGCACGCTCAGCAATTTCTGGTGGAAACATCCGCTTGACAGAAGCCGCACCGCCAAGGTCGAGTCCGCCCACATCTTTTTCCTCGATCTTGCTCGTCTTCATCACCTGGCGCACCTTGCTGATCGGGACATAGCGGGGCGCGGATTCGGCCGACGAGATACCCAGCACCGCTGGCAGAGCGACTTCCATCTCGGCTCTTAGCCCTCCGGGGTAGTCCTTGCGGAGAATGGCTTTACCGGCCTCCAGCGAGACCCCGGAGATATAGCCGATGTAGGGCACGGCGAGATACTCAGCCATGAGGGCGCCAACCGCGCCATCCATCCCGTTGTGAGTTTGCACACCAGTCAGGATCAGGTCGGCCTGTAATTCCTTGATTCTGGGGAAAAATGCACGCGCCATGGCGTGCCCATTAAAACCGCCTTCAAAATCGCCCGTCAGCTTGATCAGTTTGTCTGCGCCTTTGGCAGCGGCAGTAAAGAGCGCATCGTCAACGCCTTCCAGATCGGGTGCAAGGACGATCACTTCCCCCGATCCCTTTTCCTTGAGTAAAATCGCCTGCTCAATGGCATGGTCATCCGGCTCGCTTAGTTTCCAGCGCAGGGAATCCCGGTCGAGGGCAGTGCCGCTGCTGTTAACTTCCAGTTCCTCAACCAAGTCT
>Ga0335081_10012074_pt1 | contig 13991 bp, 10 predicted proteins | sample Lox_Sample_35_FD_206713 | JGI IMG/M metagenome (GOLD analysis project Ga0335081, IMG submission 206713) | Soil microbial communities from Loxahatchee National Wildlife Refuge, Florida, United States - Lox_Sample_3.5 | ecosystem: Environmental > Terrestrial > Soil > Wetlands | place: USA... | reverse complement strand
CCGGGACAGCGGCCGCGACCACTTACACCATCAGCGGCAAGCCTACCGCGGCCGGCGCGTACAGTTACACCGCGCAGGTGAAGGACAGCCTTGGGCAGCTTGCCACGCAGGCCTTCAGCGGCACCGTCAGCCCCGCGCCGTCAGTTGGTACTTTCACGCTGGCAAATGTGGGGTCCACGGCGAATCAAGCCACTGCGAGCCTGGCGCTTGCCAGCGCTCCGCCTATCCCGCTTTCCGGGACGCTGTGCCTAACGTTCACCGCCGATGCGAGCGTGCCGGGCGCCAGCACCTTCCAGAGCCAGGAAGTGGTGTTCGCCAACGGCACGACCAATGCGAACTGCAGCTCGACACTCAAGACCAGCCTGGCATTTACTATTGCTGCCGGGAGCACCGCCGCCGTGTTTGCCGGCAACAGTTCGCAGTTCAGCCAGGGTACCGTTGCCGGAAAGATCACCGTGACCATGAAGTCGCTGGCCGATTCGAGCGGCAACTCTGTCTTGCCGAGCCCAGCGCCGTCGCAGACAATCACGGTGGCGGTCGCTGCGCCTTCGCTGACCAATAGTCCAAGCATGACGACGTCTTCGAGCACGGTCACCGTGGTGTTCGACGCCGTCACGCCCAAGCGCAGCCTGGCCGGGGCCACGTACAGTTTCAGTTCCAGCAGCGGTTCGCCGATCACGGTCACCGTCTCTTTCACCTCCGGATCATTTGCCGGGATGGATCAAAGCCAATGGTTCGGGACCGCCGCCAGCCTGGCAACCGGCGGCGCATTCTCCTTGACCGCCACGTTCCCCTGCACCAACTGCAGCTCCATTACGGGCGTGCAGGTGACACTGTCGAACTAGCCATGTGGGGGCAGGCGTGTGGGGCAGCCAATCCTGGCTGCGGACCAGCCGGCTGAACGCCGGCTGCAGGCACGATTGCCTGCCCCACATGGAAACCAGCGTATAGTACGATCGCAGTAGGCGGAACGGACTCGCTCTCATGTCCCTTTCAACAGCACCACGGGTCATTTTACTCGCGGGCCTGACACTCACCAGCCTCTCCGCACAGGACTCTGCCGTCCGTCCAAGAGACCTCTATCTTGAAAAGCTCCCCGCGGCTCCGGCGGGCACAAGCGCCGCCCACCACCTCGGTCTTCGCTACAACGTGCTTCTCGTCGATCCGCAAACCAGGCAGACGCGCGAAGCCGATCCGGACGCGGTGTTTCATGAAGGTGATTGCTTTGCGATCGAATTCACGCCCAATCGCGGCGGCAACCTCTACGTTTTCAATCATGGCTCCAGCGGCGCATGGCACCTCCTGATGCCCGCGCCAGGCATACAAGAGGACACCGGCTCCGTTAAGGCCGGCGAGCTGAGGCGTATCCCGGTGGACTACTGCTTTCGCCTCGACGACAAGCCGGGAGTCGAAACGATGCTGCTGGCGATTACTGAGCGAGAGGAAGACGTTCGCGATTTGCGTGCGCTGGTCGCCAAACCGGGCGCCCAATCCGGTTCCGCAGTAGCGGTTGCCAGCACTGGTGCGGGGGCAGACCCTGTCGCGGACTTCGTCGGGTCGTGGCAGCGAATGTCCGGCCGGGACCTCAAGATCGAGAAGATCCGTCAGCCGGAGGCTCCAGGCGAGCGCCCTAATTCGGTCTACGTCGTCAAGTCGTCCGCGGCCGCATCAGACCGCCTGGTTGTGGAGGTCAAGATTCGTCATGAGTAGTCTGGCTTTGCGCTTGCATCGTCTGGCGATTATCACAGCATCCGCGGCTGGACTCCTGCTAGCGCAACAACAAGCCGACACCCTCAAGAACCGCGATGTTTCCGTTGTCAGACTGGGTAACCCGGAAGCCCTGAAAACGCCGCCCATTATTCCGCGCGGGTACGCGGTGGTCATCGGCATCTCGACGTACAAGAATCTTGCGCCGGGCAGCAATCTGTTGTATGCGGAGAAAGACGCCGAGAATCTCTATGCGGCCCTGATCAGCAAGGAAGCCGGCAACATGGAGTTCGAGAATGTCAGGAAGCTGATCGGGCCCCAGGCTACGCGGGAGAACATTCGCGATGCGTTGGAAGTATGGCTTCCCTCGCATGCGCGGGAAACGGATCGTGCGGTGGTCTACTTCGTCGGCCACGGCGCGGCGGATTCGGAAGGCCACGGCTACCTCGCTCCCTACGACGTCGACCTGCCGCGAATTTCCGAGACGGGGTATCCGATGCAACGCCTCGGTGATGTGGTGTCGAACAGCGTGAAAGCCCGCTGGAAGGTGCTTCTCATCGATGCCTGCCATTCGGGTAAGATCTCGGTCGATGCCACTGCCGGCCGCGTAAATGAGAGCCTACGCAGCCTTCCGCAGGGTTTCCTCACCATCACGTCCAGCCGCGCTTCCCAACAGAGTTTCGAGGACCCCCAGCTTGCCGGAGGAAACGGCGTTTTCACTTATTTTCTGGTCAAAGGCTGGGAGGGCGCCGCGGACGACAGCCCTACGGATGGCGTTGTCACTGCCGATGAATTGATCGACTACGTGAAGCGCGAAGTTCGCACTTACACGGAAGCTCAGGGTAAGCTGCAGTCTCCTCTGGAGTTCGGCGATTTCCCCGACAACATGATTCTAGGCTTCAGTCCGAAGAAGCGGGAAGACATCGTCGCGAAACTGCCCCAACTCAGCAAAGGAACTGTTGTCATCGACGTGAACCTGGACAACGTCGAGGTCTTTATCGACGACCAGAGTTATGGGACCGCCAGCCCCGGCAAGCCATTCCCGGTTCCCGGCTTGTCCGCCGGGCTTCACAAGGTGCGCGGCGTGCGCATGGGGTACGAGCCGGTCACCCTGGAAGTGAATGTCGTCCCGGGAGGTACCCAAACCGTGTCCCTCCGCCTGCTATACCAGCGCAAGATCAAAGAGCAGGCCAAAGCGAACTACGATCAGGCCGTCGCGATTTGGGAGCGTTCCCGGGCGTCTCCCGCGGATTTGCGCAAAGCGGCCGACCTGCTTGCCGGCGCATTGAAAGAGCAGCCGGACTACAGCCAGGCCGCCCTCGAGCTTTGCCGCGTTCAACAGGCTCAGGACCAAACGTCCGCCGCGCTGAAGTCCTGCGTGGCCGCCGTCCACGCCGACCCCGACTATGTCGCCGCCCGCGTAATGGCCGGAGCGCTCTTGATGGAAAGCGGCGACTATCAGGAAGCCGTACGCCAGTTGCAGCAGGCCGCGACCCAGGATCCGCACGACACCCTCGTAGCCAGTACGCTAGCCGAAGCTCTCTATCTTGCCGACCGCCCCAAAGAGTCCGAACAGGTTGCGGACCGGGCTATTGCCTTGGATCCTGCCTCCGGTCAGGCCTTCCTCATCCGCGCAGAGGCCCGCCGCGCGCAAATGAATTTTGATGAAGCGATCGCCGACTACCAACAGGTTTTGAAGGTCGAGGAATTCCGATCCGGCGCGGTCCGCACCGTGGCATTCTGGGTGGTCGGAACGGGCATGCGGAAACATCGAAGCGGCACCCAGTTCCTGTACCGCGCCCACAAAGCGTCCGCTTACTACGGCCTGTGTGCCGCGGAGATCGGAAGGGAGAACTATCTACGCGCCCTCAAGTACTGCCAGGGATCGCTGGCCACGGAACGCGACGACCCGGATTCTTACGTTCTACTCGGTGAATGTTATACCCGCCTGTTCAATAGCGACAGCCGCGCCACTTACCTTCAGGGAGCCGAGGACAGTTTCTCATCTGCCCTTCGTCTCAATCCCAACATGGAACAGGCGCCCTTATTGCGCCAGAAACTGAAGGAGATCAAAGAGCACAAAGGCTCGGTTCGATAGATCGACGGCGGGTGGCACACGCACTTTGCCAATTCCGATGACCCGGTGCCCGGTATGCTCCACTCCCTCCGCTACATGAAAGGCCTGCTGGCCGGCTTGGCCCGCTGAAGATACGCACTACGCTGCCGCGCGATGCCGGCATGCTGCCGTGCCGCGTGACAAAATAGGCCGATGCGAGTCGGGATCGTCGGCACGGGCGCAATCGCTCACAAGCACGCTCAGGCCTACCGGAACATCGGCTACCAGCTGGTGGCGTGCGGCGGGCTTAACCCCGCGCGCGCCACGAAGTTCGCGGAGCAATATGGTTGCGAGGCCGTCCAACGCTGGCAAGAGGTGTGCGAGCGCTCTGCTCTCGATTTCGTGGACGTCTGCACTTTTCCCGACGTGAGGCTGGAACCGGTGGCGCTGTGCGCCGCGGCGAGGATCCACGTGCAGGTCCAGAAGCCCATGGCGACGAACCTGGAAACCGCGCGCGGCATGCTGGCCGCGGCCCACGACGGCGGCATTCTGCTGGGCGTGGTGAGCCAGCATCGCTTCGACGACGCGATCCAGTTTCTGAAGCGGGCCATCGGCGCGGGCCGGCTCGGAAAGATTTTGCAGGCCGACGCGTACGTCAAATGGCACCGCTCCGCGGAGTACTACGCGCGGCCGGTAAAAGGGAGCTGGGCGACGGAGGGCGGCGGGGCGCTGATCAACCAGGCAATCCACCAGGTCGATATGCTGCTCTGGTTGGCCGGCCGAGTGCGCCGCGTGGCGGCAGAATGGCAGCTCGGCTCGGTGCACACGATCGAATCGGAGGATGTGGTGAACGCGGTGGTACGGTACGCCTCCGGCGCGACCGGTGTGATCCAAGCGTCCACGGCGTTTAAACCGGGCTCACCGGAGCGCCTCGAGATTCACGGCACGGCGGGCACGGCAATCGTTACGGGCGACAGGTTGGCAACGTGGGAGGTGGAAAATGATAAGGGCGAACAGCCGCCACTTGCACGCGCGGCGGCTTCGGGCGCATCGGACCCGATGGCGATTTCGCTGGCGCCCTTCGAGCGCCAGTTCCGCGATTTCGGCGAGGCGATCCGTTCGGGCCGGGCGCCGCTTTCTTCCGGGGAGGATGGCTATCGCGCGCTGGAAGTGGTGGAGGCGATCTACCGCTCTTGCCGCGAAGGCCGCGTGGTCGCGCTGGACGAGTGATGGTGAGTTACCATGCCTTGTAACGGAGGTCCTTATGATGACTGTGTCGCGCAGAGATGTGCTGAAAGGCACTGTTGCCGCGGCGGCTGCACAGCACCTTGGTGCGGCCGGCAACGATCCGGCTCGCGGCTTCAACCTGGGAATCATCACCGACGAGCTAACCCCCGATCTCGACGAAGCCCTCACTTTCATCGCGGGTCACGGCCTACATTGGTGCGAGCTACGCGAAATCTGGGGCAAGAACCTCATGAACTCGCCGCAGGAAGATCTGGACCGGGCGAAGGAACTGCTGACGCAAAAAAACGTCCGCGTAAGTGAAATCGCCTCGCCGATCTTCAAATGGAACCTGCCGGGCATGGCGGCCAAGCCCAACGAAGAACGCGACGAATTCAAGGCGAAATTCACCGAAGAAGATGCCGAAATGCTGCTGGAGAAGGCCTTCCGGCTGGCGCATTTCTTCGGCACGCAAAAGGTCCGGATCTTCACCTACTGGCGGGTGGAAGATGCGGAGAAGGCCTACCCTCTGGTGCGCGAGCGCCTTTCCAAAGCGGCCCAACTCGCCGGGCGCAATGGAATCGTCCTGACAGTAGAGAACGAACACACGTGCAACGCTGGGACGGGCAGGGAATTAGGGCGGCTGCTCAAGGACGTCAACTCTCCGAATCTGCGCGGCGTCTGGGACCCGGGCAATGCTGTGATGCTCGGCGAGACCCCTTTCCCCGATGGCTACGAGGCGGTCAGAGGGCTGTTCCCGCACATGCATCTCAAGGATGTGCGCAAGAATGCCGACACCGGCAAGAATGAATGGGCGCCGGTGGGCGGCGGGTTGATCGATTTCAAAGGCCAGTTTCAGGCGCTGCGCAAAGATCATTACCGGGGTACACTCTCGCTCGAAACGCATTACCTGCGGCCAGACAAGAACAAGGTGGAAAGCACGCGAGAATCGCTCGAAGGGCTGTTTAAGGTTTTGGGAGAGACAGCATGACACCGGAAATCAATCGGCGAAGCTTCTTAAAGGCCGGCGCGGCGGCCGCCGCCGTGGTTCAGAGCGGGCGGGTTATGGGCGCCAACGACCGCGTGCGCATCGCCGTTATCGGCCTGCGCGGACGCGGCTTCGACCACATCAAGCGATATCAGACCATCCCGGGCGTCGAGATCGCCGCCGTCTGCGACGTCGACGAAAACGTCACGGCGATGCGCCTTGCCGATATCGACAGACTCGGTCTCCCCAAGCCGCAAACGTTTGTCGATTACCGCAGGGTTCTGGAGGATAAGTCGATCGACGCGGTTTCGATCGCCACGCCGAATCACTGGCACGCGCTGATGGGGATCTGGGCCTGCCAGGCGGAAAAGGATGCGTACGTGGAAAAGCCCTGCTCGCATAGCTGGTGGGAGGGCAAACAACTGGTGGCGGCGGCCGCCAAGTATAACCGTGTAGTGCAGCATGGCACCCAAAGCCGCTCGAGCCTCGGCGCAAAAGAGGCGATCCAGCGCCTCCGCGACGGGTTGGTGGGCGATGTCTATCTGGCGCGCGGGCTATGCTACAAATGGCGCGACACCATCGGGCGGAAACCAAAGGAGCCGGTTCCACCGGGCGTGCACTATGACCTGTGGCTGGGACCGGCGCCGGACCGCGGTTTTTCACTCAACCGCTTTCACTACAACTGGCATTGGTTCTGGGATACCGGCAACGGAGACATCGGTAACCAGGGCATCCACGAGTTGGATACGGCGCGGTGGGGACTGGGCGTGGGGTTCCCGACCAAAGTCTCTGCGATGGGCGGCCACGTGATGTTCGATGACGACCAGGAGACGCCCAACGTGCTGTCGTGCGCGTATTCCTTCAACACGCCCGGCGGCCAGCACCGGCTGATGGAGTTCGAAGTGCGGCACTGGATGACCAACCACGAAGCCGAGATCGGCACGTGGGGCCGCAGCACGCTGCCGCCGGCGGGCCTGGATGCGGGTCCCGCCCCGGCCAGCACGGCGGCCAAGAAAAGCCTGGGACCCGCCAGCGGCAAGCCCGGCACGATCGGGAACATTTACTATGGGCCGAAAGGGTACCTGGCGATTCAGGAATACGAGACGTACAAGTCGTGGCTGGGCGACAAGAACGAGCCAGGGCCGGAAGGCCGGGGGAAAGAGAACCATTTCGAGAACTTCATCGACTGCGTGCGCAGCCGGGGGAAGGAGAACCTGAGCGCGCCCATCGAAGAGGGTCACATTTCCTGCACGTTGCTCCACCTGGCGAATGTGTCGCACCGCCTGGGACGCACGCTCAACTTCGATCCCGTCAAGGAAGAAGTGATCGGCGACGCGGAAGCGAACCGGCTGCTGCGCGAGGAAGATCGGGGTTACCGGAAAGGATTCACGATCCCGCAGAAGGTGTGAGCGGGCATCTCACGACGGCCGCGCGTGATTGCAGTGCCTTTGGTTCGATCACGACCACGAGCCATCCGCGCGTTCTGCAACCCGGCTTCAGGTCCGTGTTCCAGGTGCGTTTCAGCATCGTTACCGAAGATAATTGCTAGCTTTTCGGTCGCGCTTTCTGCGTGCCAGGTGATACACTCTCCGCGTTCGCCTCGCGCTGAAGAGCCAGGATTTTCACATGAGCAACTACATCGGAGCCATCGACCAGGGCACGTCGAGCACACGCTTCATGGTCTTCGACCGCCGGGGAACCATCATCTCTGCGGCGCAGAAAGAACACCTGCAGATCTACCCACAGCCTGGATGGGTGGAACATGATCCGCAGGAGATCATCCATCGAACGGAGGAAGTCGCCGCGGAGGCGATGGCAAAGGCCCGCCTCAGGCCCGCCGACCTCGCGGCCATCGGCGTCACCAACCAGCGCGAAACCACGGTAGTGTGGAACCGGCGGACGGGAGAGCCTGTCCACAATGCGATCGTCTGGCAAGATACGCGCGTGGCTGATGGCGTCACGGAATACGCTCGGAACGGCGGGCAGGACCGGTTTCGCGCCAAGACCGGCTTGCCGCTGGCAACCTATTTCAGCGCCCTGAAGATACGCTGGATTCTCGATCACGTGTCGGAGGCGCGCCAGCGCGCTGAGGGGGGTGAACTACTGTTTGGGAACATCGATGCCTTTGTGATGTGGCACCTGACCGGGGGCCCCGATGGCGGCATTCATGTCACGGATGTCAGCAATGCCAGCCGGACCCAGTTGATGAACCTGGCGACTCTGGATTGGGACCCGGACATTCTGAACGCGTTCGGAATCCCGCGCGCCATGTTGCCGCGCATCGCTTCCAGCAGCGAAGCCTTCGCCTCGGCCAGGTGCGAAGCCATTCGCGGTGTTCCGATAGCCGGGATTCTTGGCGATCAGCAGGCGGCGCTGGTGGGTCAGGCTTGCTTCGATCCGGGCGAGGCGAAGAACACCTATGGGACCGGCAGCTTTCTGCTTATGAACACCGGCGGGCAGGCCGTGCCATCCACTTGCGGCTTGCTCACCACGGTGGCGTACCGGTTTGGCGCACAGCCCGCCGTCTACGCTCTGGAAGGTAGCATCGCTCTGACCGGCGCGCTGGTTCAGTGGGTGCGGGACAACCTGGGACTGATTCAAGCCAGCTCCGATATTGAAGCGTTGGCTCGCACCGTGGAAGACAACGGCGGCGTCTACTTCGTCCCGGCCTTTTCCGGTCTATACGCGCCCTATTGGAGGGAGACCGCTCGGGGTGTGGTAGCGGGACTCACGCGCTACGCGAACAAAGGTCACCTCGCTCGAGCGGTCCTGGAAGCCACCGCATTCCAGACCCGCGAAGTGCTGGAGGCCATGGAACAGGACTCCGGCATTCACCTGGCTACACTGCGCACCGACGGCGGCATGGTGGTCAATGAGCTTCTCATGCAGTTTCAGGCCGACATCCTGAACCGGCCGGTGCTGCGACCGGTCATGCGTGAGACCACCGCTCTGGGCGCGGCGTATGCCGCCGGCCTGGCCGTTGGGTACTTCAAAAACGTCGACGATCTCCGCGCCAATTGGGCAGTGGATCGTACCTGGCGCCCGAACATGGACGAGTCCCGGCGCGCCGATCTGTACCGTAACTGGAAAAAGGCAGTGGAGCGCTCGTTCGATTGGGTTGATGGAAAGGAGAATGGGTGAATGCCGTCACCCTGGTTCGGGGAATTCATGGGGACTCTGGTGCTCATCTTGATGGGCGATGGTGTGGTGGCAAGCGTGCTACTGAGACGTTCGAAGGCGGAAGGGGCCGGCTGGATGGTGATTGCCACCGGGTGGGCTCTGGCCGTGATGGCGGGCGTGTTCACGGCCATCGCCTGCGGATCGAGCGACGCCCATATCAACCCGGCGGTGACGCTGGGCGCCGCCGTGGTCTCGGGCAATTTCGCCAAATTGCTCCCCTATGCTTCCGCACAGCTTCTCGGGGCATGGGTAGGCGCGTCTCTGGTATGGTTGCACTTTCTGCCGCATTGGAAGGTCACCGAAGACAAGGCCGCCAAACTTGGTGTTTTCTGCACTGCTCCCGCCATCCGCCACACCCCGTCCAATCTGATCAGCGAGATCATCGCCACCGGCGTGCTGGTGTTGGTAGCGTCTGAAATCGGTTCCAAGGCCGTTTCTGCCACCGGGGCCGCCCCAGGCCTCGGGCCGTATCTCGTGGGCTGCGTCGTGTGGGGAATCGGACTGTCACTCGGCGCCACCACCGGATACGCCATCAACCCGGCCCGCGACCTTGGGCCGCGCATCGCCCACGCCATCCTGCCCATTGCAGGCAAAGGCGGATCCGACTGGAGCTACGCGCCCGTTCCCATAATGGGACCCCTGGCCGGCGCCGCCCTGGCCGGAGCGTTCATTCGATTGGTGAGGTTCTGACAGGGTGAGGTTCTGACCTTGTAGCGCCGTTCCCGGCAGAATATAATGGCCGCACCATGTACTCAGACAACAGCGCGCGCCCGGCTGATCCGGCCCATGGCGGGATGCGAAGTTCGCGATTTCCCTTTGTGGTGTCGCTTCTGGTCGCTGCTCTGAACGCGCAGGACCGCTCGCCGATCAAGATCCCTGCCGCTGATATCGGCGGCGTGGTCTCCAGCAGCAATGGGCCGGAAGCAGGAGTCTGGGTGATCGCCGAAACAACCGATCTGCCCACGCGCTACATCAAAGAAGTAGTCACCGACGATCGCGGCCGTTATCTCATCCCAGATCTGCCTAAAGCGAAGTACACCGTGTGGGCGCGCGGCTACGGCCTGGTCGATTCGCCCAAGATTCAGAGCGAGCCTGGCAGGACGGTGGATCTCAAGCCGGCGATCGCTCCGGATGCGAAGACCGCCGCGCAGATTTATCCTGCCGTCTATTGGTACGCACTGCTCCAGGTGCCCGCAAAGAACGAATTTCCAGGCACGGGGCCATCCGGGAACGGCATCTCGCCCAACATGAAGACCCAGGGCCAATGGATTCACCTGATCAAGACCGATAGCTGCGAATCATGCCACCAGCTCGGCAACCAGTATACGCGCACGATTCCAACGATATTCGCGAATTTCGATTCCCCGGCCCAGGCGTGGGTACGGCGCATTCAGTCCGGGCAGGCAGGAAACGCCATGGTGGGCGGATTAGGCCAACTGGGCCCGCAGCGGGCCGCCGCCGAGTTCGCCTCCTGGACCACCCGGATCGCGCAGGGCGAGCTTCCCAGCGAGGCTCCTTCACGGCCTCAGGGAATCGAGCGAAACGTCGTCATTACCCAGTGGGACTGGGCCGATCCGAAGGCCTATCTGCATGACGAGATCTCGACCGACAAGCGCCATCCGAACATCAACGCGAAGGGCTTGATCTACGGATCGCCCGAGGAGAGCCGCGACTATCTCCCGGTGCTCGACCCGGTTCGCAATTCGATCAGCCGGGTGAAGGTGCCGTACCGCGATCCCGATACGCCCGGGCAGCCGAAGCCGTTGCAGCCCTCGCCGGTCTGGGACGACGAAGCCATCTGGGACAGCCACACCACGGTGCACAATCCGATGTTCGATCAGCAGGGCCGCCTGTGGTACACCGGCCGGATCCGCGCCGCCGCGAATCCGGATTCCTGCAAGGCCGGCTCGACCCTCATTTCGGCGAAGCTCACGCCGGTGGAGCGATCCGGCCGCCAATTAGCGGTGTACGACCCAAAAACGGGTAAAACCGAAATGATCGACACTTGTTTCGGCACCCACCACCTCCTGTTTGCTGAAGATGCCGACAACACTCTGTGGACCAGCAGCGGCGGTGGCGGTGGAGTGGTCGGCTGGCTCAATACCAGGATGTGGGACCAGACTCACGACGCCGCGAAATCGCAGGGCTGGACGGCTCTGATTCTCGACACCAACGGCAACGGCAGGCGCGATGCGTACGTGGACGCCGGCCAGGGAGTATTGACCGCTCCAAGCGGCGAAAGCCTGGGCACATCCAGCGCGCTGATCTCCGTGCCCGATCCAACCAAGGACACGCGGCTGAACGCAGCCTTTTACGGTCTCGCGATCGGCACGGACGGGATGATCTGGGGGAGCGTGCTCGGTTTCCCAGGTGGGATCGTCCGGCTCAATCCCCGATCGAATCCGCCGGAGACGGCGCTTGCCGAATACTACGAGGTGCCCTGGAATAATCCCAAAGCGCCGGTCTGGGGCTTTTCGCCGCGCGGTATGGATATCGACCGCAACAATGTCGTGTGGGTCGCGCTTGGAAGCGGCCACCTGGCCAGCTTCGACCGGCGGAAGTGCAGAGGCCCGCTCAACGGCCCGAATGCCACCGGCCAGCACTGCCCGGAAGGCTGGACGTTATATCCGACGCCCGGTCCCAGATTCAAAGGTCTGACCGACTCCGGCAGCGCGGACTCGCACTACTACGATTGGGTCGATCAATTCGACACCCTGGGACTTGGCGCCAATACGCCCATCCTCACCGGCAACAGTTCAGATGCGCTGATTGCACTCGCAAACGGGAAATTCGTGGTGATGCGCGTGCCATATCCCCTGGGCTTTTTTGCTAAAGGTATGGATGGCCGCATCGATGACCCGCAAGCGGGCTGGAAAGGGAAAGGCGTCTGGACCACGTGGGGTACCCGCACGCCTTTCCATAGCGAGACAGGGAAAGGGACCACCAGCAAGGTCGTGCATTTTCAGATTCGGCCAGACCCACGGGCGAATTAACTCGGCGTCAAGGCCGTGTTTGAGCCGCGGATGAACGCCGCTTAACGCCGACAAAACACAATTGACTTCTTCTGTTTTTCAATCCGCGTTCCTTCGCGCTCATCTGCGGCTAGTAAACAAGGATAAATCTACCGCACGGGCCATAGCCTCATAGCCGGCGTTGTTAGGGTGCAGATGATCGCCGGGATCGAACGCAGGAAGGAAACGCTTGGGGTTCGCAGGGTCGCGCGTGGCGGCTTCGAAATCCACGACGGCGTCGAAACCGCCGCCGGTGCGGATCCAGGCGTTGACCGCCTCACGCACCACTTCACCTTCGGCGCGGGCATAGGGCGCCCCTTCGTAGGGAGTAAGGGTGCAGCCGATGATTTTGATACCGTGCGTGTGCGCTCTGTCAATGAGCTGTTTGTAGCCGGCGATTATTTCTTCGGCCGTCACCGCCTCGGTCGGAACGGTGGCGCCGCGGCCAATGTCGTTGATGCCTTCAAGCAGGATTACCCACTTTACGCCAGACTGGCTGAGCAAGTCGCGGTCGAAGCGCGCCAGAGCGCTCGCGCCCGTGCCGTCGCGAAGCACGCGATTGCCGCCGATGCCCATGTTGGCGACTCCTAGGTCGGCCGTTTTCTTGTTGGCTGCCAGCCGGGCGGCGAGGAGCGCGGGCCAACTGTGATCGGTGTTTGCAGTGGACAGGGCGCCATCTGTGATGGAGTCGCCGAATGTCACTATGGCCGCGGCTTTGGCAGGCGCCATCACATCCACCGCGGCAAGCCAGTAGTACGAAGTCGTGGTGGTGGCCGGATTGCTGATGGCTGGCTGGGCCGTGAAATCGCCTTCCTTCGAGACATACGTGGTGTGCAGACCGGTCGAGTGAGTCGTCGGCGGACCGGTCTCGCCCGGGAAGTAAAGGCTGACGGCCAGGTCGGCGAGCGGCGGAACGGTCAATTCCACGGGGTCGCTGATCAGCTCAACACCCGGTCCCAGCGTGCAATCGGGCGCGCCCCCGAACGAGAGCGCGCGGTCGGATCCGGTCACGATCTCCGAGTCCTTGGCACGCAGGGCAATGTGCGCTGCTCCCACTTTGACCGGCCCGCTGCCGAAGGCGTTGGCCAGTTTGATGCGCAGGCGGTGGCCGCCGATGCTGGTGTGCGCGATCATGCGGATTGTCTGACGGGTGAATCCGCGCGCGCCGATGGATTGGGGAGGCGCGGCGGGCGCCGGCGGGTTCGGAATCAACTGCTCGGCCGTGGCCCAGGTGGCAACCCAGTGGTCCTGGTTGGTCGCTGGAGCCTGCGCGATGGCGAGCGTCGGCAAGAGTGCCAGGATCAAGGCGAGCTTCAACTTGAGTCTCATGAATGTCCTCTCCGGGAGCGTAACACACGACTCCGGCTCCGGAGTGCCGGATAATAGTCCGTATGAGCGATCGCGACTGGAAGACTGTCGGCGTGGACGCCCCCGACGCCAGCTTGGCGCTGCCCGGTTGGACCATTTGGGCGGTCGTGCCCGTGATCGCGCCCCTCGCCGACATGGTATACCTGTATCGGCATTGGTCCGAGATTTCGCAGCGGTTCACCGTCGGCTCGGGTCGAGGTACCATTGACTCGCTGACCCGGACGCCGCTCCACGTCTATGCGGGCATTTATTACAACCCGGATGATCCGGCAATGTTCGTCCCCAACCGCTTCGCTTACGGGTACACCTTGAATTTCGCCAACGCGTGGGCGCGGGCCTTTCTGATTGTGCTGGTCGGCGGAGTCGCTGGCTTGACGGGGTTCCTGATCTGGGCCTTGACGTGAGACGCGGGGGCACTATCTCCTCGCGGTGCTTGTGCTGCTGAAAACCGTCCTCG
>Ga0335081_10012073_pt1 | contig 13993 bp, 8 predicted proteins | sample Lox_Sample_35_FD_206713 | JGI IMG/M metagenome (GOLD analysis project Ga0335081, IMG submission 206713) | Soil microbial communities from Loxahatchee National Wildlife Refuge, Florida, United States - Lox_Sample_3.5 | ecosystem: Environmental > Terrestrial > Soil > Wetlands | place: USA: Florida... | reverse complement strand
GAAGAAGGCGCCTCCGCAGCCCGGCCCGATGCTGGCCGGTGGGCTAGACAAGTTTGAAACATCGGAATTCCAGTTGTCGCTGGTGCGTTCGTCGCAAACACTAGCGGCACTTCATCCGAAGCAGGACTTGAAGTTTGATTTCACGCCAGGCGATCGCCTTACTGAACGATCTCACGACGGTTATTACCATCTGGGAGACATCGATATTCGCTTGCGGACGGAGCAGGGCGACTGGAAAGACTATTCAACCGCTCTTCGCCGTGCGGCCGCAAAGCCGATCGCCCACCAGAAGAGCACACTCGCTGCAGCGGACTTGAGCGGCGCATTTTCCGATGCCATTCCGCTGACGGTAACTCGCGAGTGGACTGTAGTAAATGGGAAGCTCGTGCTTCGTTTCACGCTGGCCAACTCAACTGGCGCGCCGGTGGAGATTGGCGGTCTCGGCGTGCCCATGGTTTTCAACAATGACATGAATGAGCGAACGCTCCAGCAAGCACATGCGATCTGCTCATTCTCGGATCCTTACATCGGCCAGGAAGGCGGGTACATCCAGGTCACCCGGTTGAATGGGCATGGACCTGCATTGCTCGTATTGCCCGAGGGCAAGACTCCATTCGAGGCGTACAAGCCAATCTTGAATCCACGCTGGAGGCGCGGGCAGGAACCGAAGCCCGAGATTTATGAGGACCTGACGCCGCGAGGCATGACCTTCGAGGGTTTCTACGATTGGATGATCGTGAGCCAAGGCTTCGCCGAGAAGGAGTGGAAAAATGCCGAGCAGTGGAATCCGCCGACATCGAAAATCTTGAAACCAAACGAAAGTTGGACCGTGGGATTTCAATTTGTAGTATCGCCTTCGATTCAAAGTATCGAAGCGACGCTAGCGGAAAATCACCGGCCCGTCGCTGTCGGCATTCCTGGCTATGTGCTCCCGATGGATATTCAGGCGCAGTTATTTCTGCGCTATGAAAAGCCAATAAAGACCATCCTAGTGGAGCCCGCGGGATCGATTGACGTTGAAGCCAAGGGCACAGCCCCCAATCGTGAATTCAGGGAGTACTCGCTCACGGGAAAGCAGTGGGGACGGTCACGGTTGACCGTGACCTACGAAGACGATCTGACGCAATCGATCCACTACTTCGTCATGAAGCCGCAAAGTGATGCGGTCGCTGACATGGGACGATTTCTCACCCATGAGCAATGGTTCGACGATCTCAAGGATCCATTTCACCGCGCTCCGTCAGCGATGACCTATGACCGGGAAGAAAATCACATCGTTACGCAGGACAGCCGTGTGTGGATCGCGGGGCTGAGCGACGAAGGCGGGGCGGGTTCATGGCTCGCAGCGGTGATGAAGGAATTCGTGAAGCCCGATCCTGAGGAAGTCGGCAAACTCGAGCAGTTTGTCGATGGCGTTCTCTGGGGAGGTATCCAGTACAAGGATGGTCCCAAGAAATACGGTGTGAGGAAGAGCATCTTCTATTACCAACCGAATGAGTTACCGCCCAACTATTACCGTTCCGACCTCAACTGGACGAGTTGGACCAGTTGGAACAAGGAGGCTTCGGAAGCCGTCGATCGCTCGTACGATTATCCGCATGTCGTCGCGGCGTATTGGGTTCTCTACCGCCTGGCGCGGAATCATCCGGGTCTGGTGAAGAACCATCCCTGGACTTGGTATTTGGATCAGGCGTACGAGACATCAATGGCGATGGGACGTTTTGCGGAAGGGTTGGCGCAGTTCGGGCAGATGGAGGGCGATATTTTCGTCGCGGTCCTGAACGATCTCAAGGCAGAAGGAAAGTCGGCAGAAGCGACTCAATTGGAAGCTGTCATGAAGGCGAGGGCGGATCATTGGAAGAGCGAAGCGTTCCCCTTCGGGAGCGAGATGCCGTGGGACTCTACCGGTCAGGAAGAGGTCTACGCGTGGAGCAAGTACTTCGGATACACCGACAAGGCGGAGGTCACAGTCAACGCCATCACCGGGTACATGCCGACGGTGCCGCATTGGGGATATAACGGCAGTGCGCGCCGGTACTGGGACTTCCTGTATGCCGCGAAGTACAGCCGCATCGAGCGCCAACTTCATCATTACGGTTCTGGAATCAATGCCATCCCAATGTTGTCGGAGTATCGCGAGCATCCCGACGATTTTCATCTGTTGCGTGCCGGATATGGCGGCGTGATGGGCGCCCTTACGGATATCGATCAGCAGGGCTACGATGCGCCCGCGTTTCATGCCTTTCCCGACATGCTGCGCTTCGATCCTGTGTCCGGAGACAATGGGCCGAACTTCTTCGGGCACGCATGGAATGCAGGGACCTATATAGTGAAGCATCCCGATTTTGGGTGGGTCAGTTTCGGGGGAAACCTCTCCGTTGCCCGAGACGAGGTCACGGTCGAACCGAAGGATGCATCGCGAAGCAGGCTGTATCTTGCGCCGGTCGGTCTCTGGTTGACCTTGGATTCGGGGCAGTTTGATCGTCTCGTCTGGAATGAGAAAACCGGATCATTGCGAATCGCGCTGGCTCCGAGCGACGCATTCACACACGACGCCCGGATTCGCATCGAACAGCCCGCGCGAACTGCTGAGAGCGGACATTTTCATCTGTTGAGCAAGGCCGCCGAGGAGCGGGGAGCCTTCGTGATCTCGCTAACTTCGTCGGAAACATGGGTGGAAGTGACCCGGTGAGGGCTTGCGACATCAGATTGTTGAACCGACGTAAAGCTTTGTCCAGAGCACGAACGCAAGTAAACCTTTTCTCGGTTTTCGAGAGAGAATGGCGGGCTCTCTATGAATCACACGCCGTTCGTTTGTTAGAGCCACTCTTGGAACGCGGTGAGCGCGGCGAACTGTCCCTTGCATCCATGCCGCCTCATGGAGCGAGCTGGATGGGTGAGTTCGGCTCGCATTTTTGTTCAAGGACAAATGTTTTCTGACACAAGTCCGTAAAGGTTTTGTGATGCCAAATCATAATGTCTGAGCGAGAGGTTCGAAAGTTGAGCCCTAGAACAGACTGTTTCGGGAAGAACAATCCTATGAGCCCGTTTTCGAGTTCGCGCCGGAGTTTCTTGAAGCAAGCTTCCTCGGTTGGTCTCGCGTGTTCCGCCCCTGCTTTGTTGGGAGCAGGCACGTCCCTCGTGGGCCGGGCTTTCGGCCAGAGTACTGCTACGAGTTCAACCGCTCGCGTCTATGTGGATACAAGGCGCACGATTGCGCCCGTTGATCAAAACCTATTCGGCTCATTTCTGGAACATCTGGGCCGCGCGATTTACGAGGGCATCTACGAGCCGGGGTCCAAACTGGCGGATGCCGACGGCTTTCGCAAAGACGTGCTGGACGAGATCCGGCAATTGGGCGTGCCGATTATCCGGTATCCGGGCGGGAATTTTGTTTCCGGGTACAACTGGCTGGATGGCGTCGGCCCGACGCAGAATCGTCCTCGTGTTCTGGACAAGGCTTGGGACACGATCGAGTCCAATCAGTTTGGCACGAATGAATTTCTGGCGTGGTGCAAGGTGGCTGGAACGAAACCACTCATGGGCCTGAACCTGGGAACCGGGACGCCCGAGGAGGCCGCCGCCCTGTTGGAGTACTGCAACGTGGACAAGGGGACGCGTTGGAGCGACCTGCGCCGCCAGCATGGAATCGCCGAACCCTGGAAGGTTCAGAACTGGTGCCTCGGCAATGAGATGGATGGTCCGTGGCAGATTGGGCACATGTCCGCGACGGAATATGGCATGAAGGCTGCCGACGCCGCGCGGCAGATGAGGGATGTTGATTCGGATGTCAAGCTCATTGCCTGCGGCTCCAGCGGACCCTTTATGCGCACCTATCTCGAATGGGACCGCGAGGTTTTGGAACAGTGCTACGACTATGTGGATGGCCTTTCGCTTCACCGCTACTTTGGCAACTGGGAGCGCGACAGTGGAGGGAGCACAGAGAAATATCTCGCCCTCAATATAAGTATGGAGCGTCAGATAGCGGAGACAGTAGCGGTTTGCGATCTCGTACGGGGACACAAACGGTCGCCGAAGAAGCTATGGCTTTCATTCGACGAATGGAACGTGTGGTATCGCACGACCGGAGGAGACGACGTTGACGGGCACCGCAAGGAAGCTCCCCACTTGCTGGAGGAGGTGTACAACCTGGAAGACGCGCTCCTTATCGGAGGACTAGTCAATGCACTACTGCGCAACGCGGATCGCGTAAAGCTCGCGTGCCTGGCGCAGTTGGTGAATGTAATCGCCCCGATCATGACCAATGCGGACGGAATGTTCCGTCAAACGATCTACTATCCGTACAGTTGGGCATTGCAGTTTGCGCGTGGCGCGGTGCTCAACCTCCTCGTGGAATCCCCAACGTACGAAGTTGAAGGGCTGGATCACGTGGGATATCTGGATGTTGCGGGCACTCTCAATCACGATGACGGAAAGCTGTCCCTGTTCATCCTGAATCGAGACTTGAAGAAGCCGCATGACTTGGAAGTTATATGGGAGGATGCGACGCCAGCCAAAGTGCTTTCGGGGTCGCTGCTGACCGGCGACGACTTAAAAGCGTCAAACAGCTTCGCTGCGCCCAAGCGAGTAGAACCACGATCGTTCACGGCGCCGTCCGCATCTGGCAGCCGCACGAAATTTGAAATCCCAGCGCGTTCCTACGCAGTGGTTCAGTGGTCCGTTTGAAGAAGGTCGTGACACGGCGGACCAAGGGAATATTTTACGAAGAGAATTTTGTTGCGACGGCGGGCCTCACTAACGGCCGCTTCCTCTTTGCACATTCGAGCCCATCGAGACGATTGCAGCGGGCGGCCGACTAGATTCTGCAAAGCTGACCGATGCCCCGGGTTTGAAAGATCCGGGGATTGAGAACCTTGCTAAGTCCCTCATGCCAAGTTGAGAAATATCCCGGTGCGAGCCGTGACGATCACAGGCGGCTTCTGGTCGACACGCCGCGAAATCAATGTGACCCGCAGCATTCCGACCATGCACGACTTGTTGGAGTCTTTGGGAGGGTACGCCCAACCCGTAAAAATCGATCCGGCGGCATAGTGGTAGCAATAAGGCCTAGAATTGCAGCGCGCCCGCTCGCCAATTCCGACACTAGCCGTCTTATTTTCATTCGCCCGAAACTCCATGACCGACGACAGACTCCGTTACGGCGATGAGAGCGGGTAATATCTGGCCGAGGTCCGAACCGTCGCTCTGGCCCAGCGAAAAATAAAGCTTGCTGTACAGGGGATAGAGCTTCTCGTAGGTGCGGGACTCGGTAGCATTGGGCGTGAAGGTGCTGTTCGGCGGACAGATTTTGTCCTGCGCTTCTTCGATCGTTTTAAACGTTCCCGCGGCCATGAAGGCGAAAATAGCGGAGCCTAGGCTGACCACACTCTTGCTCGGCACCAGCACCGGACGGCCCAGCACGTTGGCGTACACTTGATTCAGCACATTGTTTTTCTGCGGAATTCCGCCAGCATTAATTACTCGTTTGATGTTCACTCCGTGGTCTGACATACGATCGAGGATGACTCGGGTGTGAAACGCTGTTCCTTCAATTGCGGCGAAGAGTTCATCCTGCGCCGTACTTTGCAGATTCCATCCCAACGTTACGCCCCGCAGATTTGGATTGACCAGTACGGTGCGATCGCCATTGTCCCAGGTCATTCGCAACAACCCGCTCTGGCCGGCACGGTAATTCTCCAAGCCTTTGCTCAGCGTCTGTACGTCGGTTCCGGCGCGCGTTGCGATCGAATTGAAAATGTCTCCCACCGCGGAGAGACCCGCTTCGATCCCGGTGCGAAACGGATGGACGCTTCCTTGAACAACGCCGCACACACCCGGCACTAAGTTGACCGATGGAGTAATCCCGATGATGCAGGTCGAGGTTCCGACTACGTTGACCATGTCGTCCGTTCGGCAACCGGCGCCGATTGCGTCCCAGTGCGCGTCGAACGCTCCCACGGGGATCGGAATCCCGCTTCTCAATCCAAGTTTCTCGGCCCAGAACGGAGAAAGCGTTCCGGCAATCTGATCGGAGGTGGCGTAGTCGCCGTCCAGTTTTTCCCGAACGCCCTGAAGCAAGGGATCGACTTTCACCAAGAAGCTCTCTGCGGGAAGTCCGCCTAGTTGCGCGTTCCAGAGCCACTTGTGTCCCATGGCGCAGACGCTGCGCTTGACCTTGGTCGCATCGGTAATACCGCAGAGAGTTGCCGCCACCATGTCGCAATGCTCGAAGGCCGAAACAAACTGCGAGCGCTTCTCCGGGTTATGCCTTAGCCAATGCAGGAGTTTGGAAAAACCCCATTCCGAGGAGTACACGCCGCCACACCACTCAATGGCTTCCAGTTTTTCCTTGTGGGCCGCCTCCGTAATCTCGGCAGCCTCGCCTTTCGCGCGATGGTCACACCAGAGGTAGTACTCGCCAAGAGGCTGCATGCTCTTGCCTACAGGAATGACCGAGGATCCGGTCGTATCGAGAGCGATAGCCTCAACGCGATCCCCGCCAACTCCGCTCTTTCTTAGGACCTCACGAGTTGCAAATGAAAGGGCCCGCATGTGATCGTCATGGGATTGCGTGGCATATTCCGGGTCTTCGCGTTTTCGGTGCAGCGGATACTCGGCGGTGGCGGAATCGAGCAGACCTCGTTCACTGTCGACCAGGGAAACGCGGACACTTAAAGTTCCAAAATCTACACCAGCAACGATGGCCATCAGCGAACTCCATTCTCACGGTTATGCCAAATGTGCACCGCGGAGGCTACCGCCGGACGATTGCCGGGCAGGTAACGTTCGAAGGAAAAGAATGTTCGTCACTTGATCCTCCAAAGGCGCAACCGATTTTCATTTAGCGCTTGGACTGTCCGTAATAAGCGTGCTTACCGTGCTTACGCAGGTAGTGTTTGTCGTGTAACACAGGATTCAAAGGGGGTGAGTCGGGATTGATCGCCAGCGTCAGATAGGCCATGCGGGCCAGAGCTTCCAGAATGACTGCGTGATGCGCAGCCTCGGCCGCGTCCTTTCCCCAGGCGAAGGGACCATGACTCGCCACAAGTACTCCGGGGATCGCAGCAGCGTTCAGCGACTCGAAGCAGCGCACGATGGCAAGGCCCGTGTTCTTTTCGTAATCCTCGGCAATCTCCTGCGGCGGCATCTTTTCGGTGACGGGCACCGCGCCATGAAAGTAGTCGGCGTGGGTGGTGCCCAGACATGGTATGGCCCGGCATGCCTGTGCCCACGAGGTCGCGTATTCGGAGTGAGTGTGCGCGACGCCTCCGATCTCGGGGAAGTGCTTATACAAAAGTAAGTGAGTGGGCAGGTCAGAGGAAGGCCTCAGATTTCCTTCGATGATGTTTCCCTCAAGGTCGGTAACTACCATATGTTCCGGCTTGAGGTCCTCGTAGGGCACGCCGCTCGGTTTGATGACGACCAGATTTTGTTCACGCGCGATCGCGCTGAGATTGCCAAAGGTGTACAGCACAAGTTTCCGACGAACCAGTTCGAGGTTTGCGTCCAGAACCTGTTCGCGCAAGCTTTGCAACATGATGTCCCCGTCGTGTCTCTGGTTAAAATGAGTAAGCGTTTACTGAGTACAAATGATTCATAACAATAGTCCCGCGCCGTATCAAATGCAAACCCTTCCCGCGGACCGACGACGCGTATTCCAGGAGATTTGGAGTGCATCCACCGGACAGGGAGGAGCTAATTGGACGAGACATTGTTTTTACGAGGCCGCTTTGTATCGGAGATTGATTGGCTTTGATTCCAGCCAGGGACAAGCGCCGTTGACCGGCGCAGAACCAGCGACGTGGGTAGTTCATAAGTACGCGCGCGTTGGGGTTTCGGCTCGTCAACTTCGTTCAACAGCGCCTGAAACGCCAGCTTTGCCAATTCATGCTGCGACATCTGAACCGTGGTTAGCGGCGGAATAGTGAACTCGGCCAGGTGAATGTCATCGAAGCCCACCACGGAGAGGGCCTCCGGCACGCGAATGTTCTGTTCATACGCTGCACGCAGAACTCCGATGGCCGTCATGTCGTTCGAGCAGAGCACGGCTGTAGGAGGATTGCTGAGGGCCTCCAGATCACGGAATGCGTCCATGCCGCCTTCCAGCCGGTGGTTTCCTACGACAACCAAGTCAGGCGATAAACCGATTTCCGTCATCGACGTCTTAAAAGCCTCCTGCCGGGCTATCGCTGACTTCAAGTGCCGGGGACCTGCAATGAATGCGATGCGCTTGTGACGCAACGCGGCGACGTGTTGCACCGCCTGGCGAATTCCGTTTAAGTAGTTGATCCGGATATTGGCGACTCCGGGCACATCGGGACCCACGTCGACGAACACCAGTGGCACCTTCCGGAAGCGCAGGTGCTCGAGCAGTGATTCCTCCATGCCGAAGGTCAGGATCGCCACGCCGTCAACCCGGCGCTCGATCATCCTTCGGACGGAAGACTCCATCCGTTTCGGATCGTGCACGGTCGAAGTCAGAAGGATTTCATAGTTATTTTCGACTGCAAGGTTCTCGAAGGTTTGAACGACCTCGGGGAAGAAGGGATTGGTGATCTCAGAGACGATCAATCCGAAGATGCGGGTTCGGCCCAGGACAAGAGCCCGCGCCTGCGTGTTGGGATAGTAGCCAAGTTCTTCGACTACCTTCCAAACGCGCTTGGCGAGTTGGGGGTCGACCGTGGGAACGTGGTTGATCGCCCTCGATACAGTGGCAGTGGAGACTTTCGCCCTTCTGGCGATCTCGCGAATATCCATGGGCTAGACGTAAACCCTTTGAGTGCTCCTCATCCTACCATAGGACCTGTGGAGGGGAGGGAAAACGTTTACTGTTAGGCCTGCGGGTGTTAGTCGAGCCGGCTTCTCCGCGGAAGATCTGGCCACCACCGAGAAGTCTTCGCCTCCATAGCCCTGCTCTATTGCACGTTGGAAAATTGAGAGAGCAGTACTGGCAGTTTTGAGATTGATCTTTCCTCGCGACCGCATCCTGCAGCCCATGAATCCTCATTGCTGCGGGATGTCAGGAGCGAGTCCCGGCACTAATGCCGCGGTTCAAGTAATCGTTTACTGAAATTACTGCTTCGACTTGTTGGTCGTTTGTTGCGAATTGTCGCGGCATACATCTCTCTTCGGATGGAATCTACAGATGAACCAAACCGCGTTGCAGCGCGGTGACCACGGCTTGCGTCCGGTCGCTCACGTTCAACCGCATCAAGATTGTGCTCACATGGCACTTCACCGTCGCCTCAGTGATGCCCAGCAGGCTTGCGATCTGTTTGTTACTCCTGCCGTCTACCATGTGGCGCAGAACTTCTCGTTCACGAGAGCTCAAATCGGAATTTGGCGTCCTGGATTCGAGGGCTTTGGTCACCGGAGCCGGCAAGAATCGTCCGCCGGTATGTACTCGGATCAGTGCATCGATCAGGGTTTGGTAAGGCATGCCCTTGATGATGTAACCTCGCGCCCCGGCTTCGAGAGCGCGATGAATATCCTCATCCCCCTCGTAGGTAGTGAGGACCACGAATTTCGCGCCAGGCCAGCGGGCACGAATGGCTTGGATCGCATCCACCCCGCTTATTCCAGGCAGACGCAGGTCCATCAACGTGACGTCTGGTTTGTGCTGTGCGAAAAGCGCAACCGCCTCTTCTCCGGTTCCGGATTGCGCTACCACCGACATGTCGTGACGCGCGTTAATGATTGAGGAGACACCTACCCGCATCAGCGGGTGGTCGTCGACGACCATGACCTTGATTTTTTCGGTCGCACTCACAGCAGGGTCTCAGCCTCTCGTTTTTCGGACAGAACGGATTCTTTAGGAACGTAAATCAACACCTCTGTGCCCGCGCCGGGCGAGCTGTTGACCAGGAGTCTTCCCCCGATTCGCTGAATGCGTTCTTGCATCCCGACAACTCCGTAATGGCCGCCTTGTAGCGAAGAGAGTGTTTCCGGGTCAAATCCTACGCCATCATCTGTGATCTTCAGCTCACATTCGTTGCGATGAAAACAGACTGCGATCTCCACCCTGCGCGGATGCCCATGCCGCACCGCGTTGTAAATCGCTTCCCGCACCACCATCAGCAGATCATGAATGGTGTCCTTGGAGAACTCAAAACTTTCTTCGGAGATCCTGCACTCGACGGGAATTCCGAACTCGCGGTGAACCTGTTCCGACAAGGAGCGCAAGAAAGGACCAAGAAGGCTTACCGCTGCAGGCTTCTGCCGAAGGTTCCATACCGCCTCGCGGGCTTCATCGACAGTCGTCCGCAGCTGCGTACGAGCATAGTCCAACAGATTCTCCTTGGCGTCGGCTTCCTCGGCCCCAAGGCTGAGATATGCCTCCAGCAAAGCCGAGACACTGACGCAGCCCTGGATGAGCGTGTCGTGCATCTCCCGCGCCAGTCGCGTTCGCTCGTTCAGCACTGCTCGGAACCTGCTACGAAGTTGGCCCACACGAAATTCGTAAATACTCCACGTGGCAGCCGCGAGCGCTAGCGTGCACAAGCTGAGGAACCAAATCGTCTGATAAAAGTGCGGCTCCTGAACGATGGCCAGGGAGGTCTCGGCAATCTGTTCCGGATTATTCATCTCGAATGCCGCCACGCGAAACTTATAGTGGCCCACGGGCAGGTTGGTGTAGTGTGTCACTCGCTCCGCTGTCGCTTGGCTCCAGTCACGGTCGAAACCTTCAAGTTTGTAGCGAAACAGAACCCTTTCCTGCGATCGAAGTTGAACGACGCCGTAGTGGAGTTCCAACCGTCCAGTCTCCGGCCGCAAGCGGAGTTGTTGCGACGGGGCCATCTGCACACCATCCACGGTCACCTCATCGATCACGGCCGGGGCAAGGTCGATTGGCCCTGCCTGGTCGACGCGGATTCGCATTGGACCTCTGCTGCTCGGAAACCAGACCTCCCCGTTACTGGCCAGCAGTCCCGCAGGCTTTTCTCCACCGCACATCTGGATGGCTTCTAGCCCCTCGGAAATTCCGTACAACGTGACCTTGATGCGGCGGTTTGGATATTCAGCAACTGCGTCGAGTTCTCGCCGGTTTACCTGGGACACGCCCGTTGGCCCGCTAATCCACAGCATGCCTTTGGCGTCCTCGATCAACTCATAAATGCTGTTGCTGGGCAGGCCATTGGAGGTGGTGAAGTGGCTGAGTTTGCCGAAGCGCCATCGATAGAGTCCGCCGGTGCGCGTTCCGAACCACAAACCACCGTCCGGGTCCTCATGCATAGCCCAGACTTTTTCCTGCTTTAGACTCTCCACCACAGGATGATCCTGAAACGCGCCATCGCGCAGCAGGCTCAAGCCGCGATCAGTTCCAATCCAAATGTTCCCGGCGCGATCCTCCAACAGGGACCGAATGCTGAAATAACATAGGCCATCGCGGACCTGGTAATTCTTGAATCCTGAGGCCGTCCATCGGCTCACGCCTTCGTCAGTGCCAATCCAGACGCTGCCATCGCGTGCCTGTAGAAAAGCGCGAACAAAGTTATTCACCAAGCCTGATGCCGTGCTGTAGTGGACAAGGCCTCGATTGGTTTGCCGGTACACACCCTGCCCTTCGGTGCCGATCCAAAGCACTCCGTCGCGGTCGCGGAAGACATTTCGAATGCGAACCCCGTTTATGCCGGGAAAATGGTACAAGGACGCTCTTCCATTCCGGTACTGGAAAACGTGAACCGCGGCAATCCAAACAATGCCATCACGATCCTCGTAAACCGTCTCAGCGTCGGAATCAGAAGAGTCGGGGAGGGAAACTGTCTTCACCGGCGTATTGCTTAAGCGCAACATTCCAGCTTGCGTGCCGACCCAGATGTTTTGTTCCGCGTCTTCAAAAAGATTCAGGATGGTATTGCTGGGAAGTTCTTGCGGCGTCGACATGCTTGCGAAACGCCCATTGCGATATACGTACAGCCCATCACCGATGGTTCCGATCCATAACGTACCATCCGAGGTTTGCCGTAGAGTTCGAACTGTGCCGTTTACTTGTCCTACCTGAGTGAAGTGGCCGGAACAGCATCCTTGCATCCGATGCAGGCCCGAGACCGTGCCAACCCAAATGTCTCCGTCACTGGTTTGAGAAATGGATTTCACGCGATTCTGGCTGGCCTCTCCCGTCAATTGGAATTCCTGGACTTGGTTTCCGTAAATGCGCAGGATGCGCGAACCGCCCACCCATAAGCCGCCATCTTTGTCCTCAAAAATGGCATGCACCGCAACAGGTGTCATTCGATCATCCCCGTCGATCCGGTCCAGACGATCACCGTCCACCTGGAACAAACCGTTGTCAGTGCCCACCCAAATCTTTCCCCCACGGTCCTGATAGACGGCCCGCACAAAACTGTTGGTGAGGCCATCCTTGTTGGAGAATGATTGGAACTTCCCGTCTCGATAGCGGACCAACCCCCCGCCTTCGCTTCCGATCCAAAGGGCGTTGTCGCGAGAAATCGTCAGACAGAAAATGTTGTTGTCGGAAAAGGCAGGCGTATTTTCGCGGTTGTAGAGCGTGAAGCTTGCACCGTCAAAGCGGAGCAACCCGCCCGTGGTTCCGATCCAGACGTAGCGATCCTTGCTTTGCGCGAACGCCTGCACGACCTGCTCGGGAAGACCATCCCGCATACTCCATGTGCGTTCCGCGTAGGATAAGGACCAGTGTTCGGGGTCGGAAGGTGCGGCTGCCAGTTTTTGAGCGAGCGGCAGAAGCGTGACCACGGCGATGACAGCGCACCTCAGGCCGTGACTGCGCTTCGGAATCATGGCAGAGTCCCGTGGCCGCAGGGAATCGATGTTGCGGCCGAAGGAAATTTAGCATATCTGAGCCCAGCAATATCGCACAGTCGCCAACTGTGTCGGTCCGACTTCGGTGGGATGACAAGCCGCTTGGGCTGGAGGATCATAGATGTCTCAACGCGGACATTTTTGAAAATCCTATGCAATCGAGGGAACTTCTCGTCATTTCATTCGTTGCGTTTGTGGTGCTCCTGCCGCTGTGCCGTGCCCAGGAGTACGCCATCGGGGCAGATGTTTCTTTTCTGGCTCAGGCAGAAACTCAAGGTGCAATTTTCAAAGACGAGGGAGCGCCTAAGCCCGGCCTCCAGATTCTGAAGGATCACGGATACAACTGGGTTCGTTTGCGGCTGTTTCACGCGCCGGCCGAGCTTCCCAACAATCTGGAATACACGATCGGGCTCGCGAAACAAGCAAGGAAGCTTGGATTCAAGTTCTTGCTCGATTTTCACTACGCGGATGATTGGGCAGACCCAGGGAAGCAGCCCATCCCCAAGGCGTGGCAGGGCAAGACTCACTCCCAACTCGTGCAAGCTGTATTCGAATACACGCGCGATACGATTGCAGCTTTTCGCGATGCCGGAGTCCTGCCCGATATGGTGCAGCCGGGCAACGAAATCATTAACGGGATGTTGTGGCCAGACGGCAAGTTGCCGGGAAACTGGAATAACTTCGCGGAGTTGCTCTACGCGGGAATCAACGGCGTAGACGCCGGACGCGGGAATAATCCCCGGCCCAAGATCATGATTCACATCGATCGCGGCGCCGACTGGAAGGCAACTAAGGAATTCTTTGACAAACTCAATTCCTATGACATTCCTTTCGACGTAATTGGCCAGTCCTACTACCCGTGGTGGCACGGTAGTCTCAACGATCTGCGCCAGAACCTGGAGTTCATGGCGCGTGAATATCAAAAAGACATTATCGTGGTCGAGACTGCCTACAACTGGAGACCGGGTAATTATGTAAGTAAAGCTGCTCCATTTCCTGAATCTCCCGCAGGGCAACGCGAATTCCTGGACGAGCTCAACCGCGTCATTCAGCAGACTCCGAACGGGCGAGGGAAGGGTCTGTTCTGGTGGGAGCCCGCTGTCCAGGGAACGCTCAGGGGAAGAGGCTTCTTCGACGATCAGAATAATGCGCTCCCGGTCATTACGGTATTTGACCGCTTTACGCGACATTAACGAAGAGCAGAAGTACTTCT
>Ga0335081_10012071_pt1 | contig 13994 bp, 9 predicted proteins | sample Lox_Sample_35_FD_206713 | JGI IMG/M metagenome (GOLD analysis project Ga0335081, IMG submission 206713) | Soil microbial communities from Loxahatchee National Wildlife Refuge, Florida, United States - Lox_Sample_3.5 | ecosystem: Environmental > Terrestrial > Soil > Wetlands | place: USA: Florida... | reverse complement strand
CGTCTCATAGCACCACTCCCGCCGCTCCGAGTGCCACTGGCACTGACGTCAACAAAATGCGAGCCGTCACATTTGTCCCCCTGCCTCGAATAACGCCACCAGGAATCTCTCTAGTTTCGCCGATAAGTCTACCAGGAAACATCGTGCGGATACTGCTTCTCATTGCCTTTTGCGCCTGCTCCTCCTTCAGCGGCGCGCCCGTGGAAAGCGGTGCGCCCGTGGAAAGCGGTGCGCCCGTGGACGAGGTGGCCACAGCGCGCGAATTGGCGTTCGGGGGCAAGCGGGCCGAAGCCCTCGCGGTTCTGGGCAGGCGGCTGGCGGAATCGCCCGGCGACGCCGACGCGCGCACCCTGCGCGGCCTGGTGCTCTCCTGGGAAGGGCGGTACGACGAGGCGCGGCAGGATCTGGAAGCCGTCCTCGCCGCACATCGCGACTCGGGCGACGCTCTGCGCGGGCTTCTCAATGTGGAATTGTGGTCGGGCCATCCGGAACGCGCCGAAGCCTGGGCGCGCGACGCCCTGCGCCGCAGTCCCAACGACACGCCCCTGCTGCTGGCGCGCGTCAAAGCGCTGCGGGCTCTCGGCCGCAATGCGGAAGCGCTGGCCGCCGCGCGACACCTGGCGGAGATCGATCCGCACAACCAGGAAGGTCTCCAACAGATGCAGTCCTTGGGCGAAGCGTTGCGCCCCTGGACCGCGAGCTTCGACCACGCCTCGGAATGGTTCAGCGATGGCCGTACGCCGTGGCTCGAAGAGCAGATGCAGTTCAGCCGCCAGACGGACTTCGGGCCGGTGATCGCGCGCTTTTCGCACGCCGACCGCTTTTCTTCCGCCAGCCAGCAGGTGGAAATCGAAGCCTATCCACACCTCCGGCCGGGCACTTACGCATACCTGAACGTGGGCTGGTCGCCGGATGCGAACCTCTATCCGCGCCACCGCCTGGGCGCGGAGTTGTACCAATCGCTGGGTAAAGGATGGGAAGCCTCGGCCGGATTCCGCCAGCTCTGGTTCGGCGGCAACATCAACATCTACACGCCGTCGCTGACGAAGTACTACGGCAATTGGATGTTCACCGGCCGCCTGTATTTCACTCCCGGCGCGCTGGGCGCCTCCGTCTCCGAACAACTGCAGGCCCGGCACTACTTCGCCAATGGCGTGGATTACTGGGGCCTCCGCCTGGGCTACGGCTCGTCGCCGGCCGAAACCCAGGGCATCTACGATCTCCGGATTCTGCATGCCTCGAGCGTGGCCTTCGAGTTCCAGCGCATTCTCTACCGGCGGCTCAGCGTGAAGTGCCAGTGGGGCGTAAGCCTGGAGGATCGTGTGGGGGCCAGCCGCCTGCGCCACTACCTGGCGGAGACGGGGATCTACTACCGCCTGTGAGCCGGCCATGCGTTCGTGGTTCCTCTCGACGTTGGCTCTCGCGCTCTTCGGTTGGGTGCTGTTCCGGATGCCGCTGCCCCCCTTTCTGGCAAAGATGCCGGGGGCCGCGCCCGACGCCGAGGAATCGCGGGCCCTGCGCGAGGAGGCCACGGCACTGCGCCGCCACGGGAAATGGGAGCGCGCACTCCGGGTGGAGCGCAGGCTGCACGACGCCTATCCCGGGGACCCGACGTATATGGCGGAACTGGGGGAGATTTACGATCATCTCGGCCGCTTTGCCGAAGAGGCCGCCATCTGGGCGGAGTTTTTCGATCATTCGCCCACACCCCTGGAAGGCTGCCCGCAGGCGGGGCAGGCCTACGAGAAGCTAGGGCGGCAACGGGAAGCGATCGCCGTGTTCGAACGGTGCCTGTCGTTTCAACCCGATCTACCGGACTCGCTGTTCTACCTGGCGCATGCGTTCGAGCGCGACGGCAACATCGGGCGAGCCGCGGAGTTGTACGAGCACGGCTGGAAGCTATTCCCGGCGAACGGTGACCTGGCCACGGGGCTGGCCCGCATGCGTTTGCGGCAGGGACAGCCGGAGGAGGCGCGCCGTCTCGCCGGCGATGTGCTTCGGGCGGCTGGCGGAAAGAACTCCGACGCGCTGCTGGTGGCCGGGCTGGCTGCCCGCCGACTGGGCGATCGGGCGGCGGCACTCGATTACCTGAGGCGCGGCGCCGCCCTCGCGCCGCGGGACGAGGATTTCAAAACCACGCTGGCGCAAATGGCCGCCGAGGACGCGGGGAGGGATCGGCCATGACCGAATCCGATTCACTTCGCAGGACCGCTCCCTCTGGTCGCGGCTCCGAACCCCGGACCGGCACGACCCCCGAAACGGAGCCGCGACCAAAGGGAGCGGTCTGGGGCTTAACTGAACCGTATTGGGCCATGCCCCCCATTGCCCTGCTGGCCGTGCGCGGCGTCTTCGTTCTCTACAGCGTCGCGGTGGCGATTTACTGCGTGATGGCCTACCTTCCGTTCACCTATCACCAGGTGCTGGCCTGCAGCCTGATTCCGCCGTTGAACGCCGCGGCGCGGATGCAGCCTTGGATCCACCTGGGCGCTACGGGCCTGCTGCTGGTGCTGCTGATCGATCCGTGGCGGCGGGGCGGACAGACGCGTTGGATCGCCGCGGGACTGGGAACGTTTCAGACGATTTCGGCGGGCGCGCTGGTGGTCCACCCGGTGCTGGCGGGCCTCGCCGACGATGGCCGGAGCTTCGCCTGGGCGCTCGTGGCGCTGCTGCCTCCGCTGTGGCTGGCGGCGGCTGGAATCGCGGCGGAGAGCGGGCTCGTGGAGTGGGGCGAGCGCCCCTCGGGCGCACCGCACTTTTCAGCGTCGTGGCGCTGCGGGCTCTTTGTCTTCGTGCTGTACGGCGCGATGGCGGTCTGGCGCACCGGGTCGCTGGCGCCCGCAGCCGCGGGGGCGAGCCTGCTGATCCATCTGCTCGCCTCGCTCGGGGTGTGTCTGGTGCTCGATTGGATCCTGCGGCTGGCGGCGTTATTTCGCGTTCCGGCCAGGGTGGAATTCTGGCTGTGCCAGATATTTCTGGCGGCGGCGATAAGCGCCATGGCGGCGATGGTCTTTTGCCCCGCCGTGGGCTTCCGCGGATGGCAGGCCTGGGTTTTCTCGATGGCGCTTGGCGCGGCGGCCGCGTCGCAGAATGCGGCGGCGGCACTCAATATGGTGGGGCAGGCGAACCGCCTGCCCCACCAAAGCAACCCGGCCTCGGACGGCGTGGCGCTGGCGTTGACACCTGCGGCTCTGGGTCTCGCGGGCTCGGCCCGTGCGCGCGTGCCGGCGCTGGCGGTGCTGTTTCTGGCGGGCGGTTTTCTGGCCATCCGCACGGCCGCCATGGATTGGAATTTTCTGTTCCAGCAGGTGGTCGCGGCGTGCGTCTGGCTGGTGGCCTTTGCCTGCTTCTACGGGCTCGGCGGCGCGCGGGTACGCCCACGCGGTATGGCGTGGATGGTCCTGCCGCTGGCGCTCGCCGCGGGTTACCGTCTGCTCGACGGGACGGGCGCGGCGGCCGCTTCGCTTACCCGGTGGGAAGGCTACGACGCCTCGGTGCGCCTGGCGCGGGCGTTTCTGGCCAAGCCGGCGGCCAGCGGCGCCTTCTACCAGTTTCTGGGACGGTACACCAACATCCCGGCCAGCGTGCGAGTCGAGCCGGCGGAAGTCAGCCTGGCCGGGGATCTCGCCCCTTCGGCGGGACCGCTGCCCCACATCTTCATCATCACCATCGACAGCCTGCGGCGCGACTACCTTTCGGTGTACAACCCGGCGGTGACCTTCACGCCATCGATCGCGGCCTTCGCGCGGGAGAGCACGGTGTTCCGCAATGCGTCCACGCGCTACGGCGGCACGGGTCTTTCGGAGCCGGCCATCTGGGCGGGCGCACTGCTGCCCCACAAGCAGTACGTGCAGCCGTTTGCGCCCATGAACAGTCTGGAAAAGCTGCTGCGGGCGGAGCGCTACCAGATGCTGCTGAGCCGGGATTCCATTCTGGCGGCCATCCTGAGCCCCGATCCGGAGACGGTGGAGATCGATCCGCCGGAGACCTATCGCGGATACGATCTCGCCAACTCGCTCGAGCGCATCCAGCGGGAAGTGGAGCGGCGTGCCGGCGAGGCGCGGCCGATCTTCGCCTACACGCAGCCGCAGAACATCCACATCGCGGTGATCCAGCGCGAAGGCGCGGCCAGCTTGAATGGCGAGAGCTATCCGGGATTCTACGCTCCTTATGCCTCGCGCCTGGCGCGCGTCGATGCGGCCTTCGGAAAATTCATTGCGTTCCTCAAAGAGAAAGGCATCTACCAGCGCAGCATCGTGATTCTGACGGCCGATCACGGCGATTCGCTCGGCGAGGAGGGCCGCTGGGGGCACGCCTACACGCTGTTTCCGGAGATCGTGCGGGTTCCGCTGATCGTCCATCTTCCCGCAGACCTGGCGGCGCGCTACACGGCCGATCCCGAGGCCCCGGCGTTTTCGACCGACATCACACCCAGCCTGTATTACCTGTTGGGACACCGCCCCATGCGCCGGCACGAGTTGTTCGGCAGCCCGCTGTTTACCGGGACGGCGGCCGAGCGGGCAAGAGATCCGCGCGCCCATTACCTGATTGCCGCCAGCTACGGCGCCGTGTACGGCATGCTGAGCGGCGACGGGCGGCGGATGTACGTGGCCGACGGGGTGAATTACCGGAACTACCTTTTCGAGTGGGACGCGAGCGGCGCGCGGACCCTGCCGGTAAGCGAATCCGTCAGACAGGAACAGGAAGATCTGATCCGGAAGGGGATTCTCTCGATTTACGGCTTCTACCATTTCAGCGGCAGCCAGCAGGTGAGCCCATGACTGCGGACACCGAAACCAGGAGCCTGGCCGACCGGCTAAATCGGTTGATCCGTCTGAACCAGGCGGCGGGCCGCCGCAGCAACGCGGTGGAGGTGATCGAGAGGCCACGGGAGACCGCAGTCGAGGAGAATCCTGTGGCGGACATTCCGGTGGCGGCGGCCGCATCCGAGATGCCGGGGTCCGCGGGCCATCGGGGAACGTCTCGGGTGCTGGTACCGGAGACCCCGGTAGCGGCCGAATCCGAGGCGCCGGCGCCCGCAGGCAATGGAGGAACATCTCGAGTGCTGGTGGCGGAATCCGACCCGCTGCACCGGCAGGTGCTGGCGCGTCTGATTGAGACCGCGGGATACCAGGTGGACACGGCAGCCAACGCCGGCGAAGCTGTGGCTGCGTTTCAGCCGGGCGTCTACGCCGCCGTGATGCTGGATTGCGACAGCGCCGAAATGCGCGGATTCGAGACCGCGGGGGTGCTCCGGCAAGTGGAGAATGGCGCCGGGCGCACCCCGATCATCGCCATCACCTCGAGTGGAGACCAGAGTCACCGCAAGCGGCGCAAAGCCGCGGGCATCGACAACTACGTCGCCAAGCCGATCCTGCGCGAGAACGTGGAATCGGTGCTGGCGCGGTACGCGCCCACCAAGTCGGTGGAACCGCTGCCGCGCTATCTGGCACTCGACCGGCATCGGCTGGTAGAACTGGACCAGTTGGCGGGCAACCGTCCGGAGTTACTGTGCGGTTGGATCGAACTGTTTCTGACGGGTGCGCCGGACCTGCTGGACCGGATGCGCGCGGCGCACGAAGACCGCAAAGTCGCCGATCTGCACGCGGCTGCGGTGCAACTGCGCAGCCGCGCCGGACAGTTCGGAGCCATGCGCGTGCAGGAGATCTGCGGCATTATCGCCGCGCTGTGCGAGTCGCGCAGCCTGGCGGGAGTGGAGTCGCTGCTGCCGGAGTTGTCGCTGGCGATCGAGCGGGCAGGGCGCGAGCTGCGATCGCTGGCGAGCGGCGTGCGTGCGGGGCTGCGCCTGGCGCGGGCGGCGGGTGACGTGCCGGCGGCGCGGGCGCGGGGGAGCGCGGGCGACAACCACGTGCTGCTGGCCGAGGAGGACCCGCTGATTGCGCGCTTCCTGACCAACAGCCTGACGGGCGCGGGACTGCAGGTCACGCACGTGACCAGCGGGCGGGCGGCGGTCGATGAACTCCGCGCGAAGAAGTTCGGCGCGCTGATTGTGGACCTGGCCGTGCCGGAGGTGGACGGGTACGGCGTGCTGTCGGAGGCGCGCGTGCCGCCGGCCGACACCACGCCGGTGCTGATCCTGTCGTCGCGGCACCAGGAGCAGCACATCCTGCGCGCCTTCGAGCTGGGGGCCGACGACTTCGTGACCATCCCGTTCAACCCCATGGAGGTCGTGGCGCGGGTTCGCCGCCTGCTCAAGCAGGGGGCCCACGTCTCGTGATCCAGTATCTCTACTCTCCGCACTACCGGCGCATCGCGCAGGCGCTGGTTTGCGTGACGGTGGCGCTCTACGCCGGCAGCGTGCTGGCAGTCGCTCCGCGGCTCGATTGGATCGATGACGACATGGTGCGGTACGCCTCGGCCTTCATCGCGGTGCAGGTGGCGGTGCAGATCGTGCTGGTGGTGGGCCTGGTGGTAAGCAAGCACGTGCGCTCGATCGGGGAGGAGCGGCGCGCGAAACGGTTGCGGCAGGTGGAAGAGCTGATTTCGCGTCCGGCGGCGGAGCCGGAGGTGCTCGAGGCGGCGGGGCGTTGGCCCGAGGAATTCCTGACGGTGGCCGACAGCGCGTTGCAGGCGCTCGCGGGGTCGTCGCGGCAGCGCGTCTCGGAACTGCTGGAAGCCAGCGCTCCCTACCGCCAACTGCTGGGGGACGCGGTGGACTCGAGTCCGCGGCGGGCGATCCGGGCCATCTCGATGCTGGGAAGAGTCACCAGCGAGGAGGCGCGCCGGGCGGTGAGAAAGGCGCTCGATCATCCCGCCGAAGCGGTGCGGCGCGCGGCGCGGAAGGCCATCGTGGCGGGCGGAGATGAGGAGGCGCGCCGCGGCGTGCTGACCCATGTGAGCGCACTGCCGTTCTGGGAACGGATCATTCTGTTTCACGTGGCGCCGCCCTCGCCGACGCTCGACGATTTCCTGGCGGAGGCACTGACTTCAGACCGTGACGAGCGCGTGCTGGTGGCGCTCGAATTAGTGCTCACGCGGCAGCGCCTGGTGGCGGTTCCCGTGCCGGCGGGCCTGGCCGAATCGCGCAACCCGGAGGTTCGGATCAAGTTCTTCCGGGCGCTGCCGTTTCTGCGGCTGGGCCTGGACGCGACCGGAGAACGCGGCCATGAGGAGGTGTTGAAGGCCGGGCTGGAGGACGCGGACTGGCGGGTGAGGGCGCTGGCGGCGCGAGCCTGCGGCGTGCTGCGGGCCGAAGGCTTCGCCGGCAGGCTGCTCGAGATGTGCGGGAAGTTTGAAGATCCGGCGGAGGCGGGTCACGCGGCGCGGGCGCTGGCGGCGCTGGGCGGGACAGGCTGGCGGCGCCTGCAGAGCGTGGCCGCAGCGGGGGAAGGGGCCGGGCAGCGGATCCTGACGGAAGTGATCGAGAGGCGCATGCTGGGGCCGGAGGGCGGGCGATGAGTCCTCCGGCGCACGCGTGGCTGGGCCATGCACTGGCTCTTTACGAGTATTGGATCGTTCTCTATCTTTTCGTCTTGAGCACCATCTATTTCGTGCTCATGATGGTGGGCTTTTTCGACCTGATGCGGCACCGCCTGACGCGTCGGGACGAGGAGGAGAACCGGGTTCTGGAGGGATCGGCGCTGGTGTCGCCGGTCTCGATTCTGGCGCCGGCGTTCAACGAGGCGGCTACCATCCGCGAGAGCGTGCGGGCGCTGCTGATGCTGTCGTACCCGGAGTTCGAAGTGATCGTGATCAACGACGGGTCGAAGGACAAGACCCTCAAGCTGCTGATCGAGGAGTTCCACCTGTACCGGTCGGCGCGCTTCTACGAAGGGGCGCTCGCGACCCGGCCGATTCGGGCGATCTACGAGTCGATGGACCCGATTCCGCTGATCGTGATCGATAAGGAAAACGGCGGCAAGGCCGATTCGCTGAACGCGGGGATCAACGTGGCGCACTATCCGCTGGTGTGCGCGGTGGACTCGGATTCGCTGCTGGAGCCGGACGCGCTGTTGCGGGTGGCGCGGCCGTTCATCGAGGAACCCAAGCGGGTTCTGGCCGTGGGCGGGATCATTCGGGTGGCCAACGGGTGCACGGCGGCGGGAGGGCGGGTGCTCGAAGTGGATCTGCCGAAATCGTGGATCGCCCGCTTTCAGGTGGTGGAATATCTGCGCTCGTTTCTGGGAGGCCGGGTGGGCTTCAGCGCGTTCAATTCACTGCTGGTGATTTCCGGGGCGTTCGGGATTTTCTCGAAATCCGCGGTACTGGCGGTGGGCGGGTACCGCACCTCGACGGTGGGGGAAGACATGGAGCTGATCGTGCGCCTGCATCATTGGGCGCGCCAAATGCGCAAGGACTACCGCATTGTGTTCCAGCCCGACCCGGTATGCTGGACGGAAGTGCCGGAGTCGCTCAAGATCCTGAAGCGGCAGCGCAATCGCTGGCAGCGCGGAACGCTGGAGACGATGTGGCTGCACCGGAGCATGATCGGCCGCCCGAGCTACGGGATCCTGGGTCTGTTCGCGTTTCCGTACTTCGTGCTCTTTGAAGCATTCGGCCCGCTGGTCGAACTGATCGGGTACGTGCTGACGGTTTTGGGGTTCTGCTTCGGTTTGTTCAATTGGGAGGTGGTGCTGGTCTTCTTCCTGGCCACCATGCTGTACGGGATGGTGCTTTCGGTGGGATCGGTGATTCTGGAGGAGATGTCCACCAGCCGCTATCCGCGCCTGCGCAGCATGCTGCTGCTGGTTTGGGCAGGGGTGCTGGAGAACCTGGGATTCCGGCAGTTGCTGACGTTGTGGCGGGCGCAGGCGTTTTGGGATTTGCTGCGAGGGAAGAAGTCGTGGGGGGTGATGGAGCGGGTGGGGTTTGGACGGCCGCCGGCGGGTGGGGCACCGTCGAAAGTGTGATCTGAAACGGTCAGGCTGGCGTCCAGAACCTGATCGCCGCCAACATACATTTACCGCTTGCCTTCCTTCACCTTCACCACCCGATCCCCCGCCACATTGCTTAGCGTCTCCACCATCCCCGACGGCCACCGAATCTCGACCGACTCCGCGCGCCCCTCAGCCCCCAACCCAAAATGCACCGGACCCGCGCTCGACGACGCATAACTCACACTCGTCGTCATGTGATTGTACTGAGCGCCCGCCTTGGTGACCACCTTGATCTGCGCCCCAATCCCGTCGCGGTTGCTCTTCGTCCCCTCCAGCGCGATGTCGAGCCAATGCCCCGTGTGCTCGCTGCGATTCATCCAGATCTCGGCATCGCCGCCCAGCGCGGTCACCACCACGTCGATTCGTCCGTCGCCATCCAGGTCGCCGAAGGCGCAGCCGCGATGGCGCGCCGGCGGCCGGGCCGCGAGCCCCGCCTCTTCCGTCAGCGCCAGCCACTTCCCGCTCGCGCCGGGATTGCGGAACACGGTGTTGTGCTGATCGATCTCCAGGCCCGGCTGCGGCAGCGAGGAGACGTGGCCGCGCGCCACGAACAGGTCTTTCCAGCCGTCATTGTCGAAGTCGTACAGACCTACTCCATATCCCGCCATCCGCAAGGTCAGCGTGCGCAGGCCGCTCTCCGTAGTGACTTCCCGAAAGGTCTTCCTGCCCGTATTAAGAAACAGCGGAAAGGTCTGATTGTTGAGGGCCGTAAACGTGATATCGGGATAGCCGTCGTTGTTGAAATCGCGGAAGTCGAGCCCCATCCCGGAGACGAAGCTCCCATCCTCGGGCAGCGCCACCCCCGCGGGGAACGCGGTCTCTTCGAACTTGCCGCCCAGGTTGTGGAACAGAGAGTTGTAGAAGGCATCATTGGGCACGAAGAGGTCCGGCTTGCCGTCCTGGTCGTAATCCGCGACCCCCACTCCCATGCCCCGGCTGACATGCTCGCGAATCCCCCACCTGGCACTGACATCCTCGAACGTCCCGTCGCCTTTGTTCAGGAACAACTGGTTGGGCAGGCCTTTGTAGAAACGCGGATGGCAGAAATCGGCCTGCCCCTGAAAGGAGCAGAGGGGCTTGGAGTCGTACTTCCACTGCATGTAATTCACGACGAACAGGTCGAGCAGGCCGTCGTTGTTGACGTCTACCCAGGCAGCGGCCACGGCCCACAGCGGACCGAATTCCGGATCCTGGGAACGATCGAGCCCGGCCTTGGCGGTGACGTCGGTGAAGGTGCCGTCGTGATTGTTGTGATAGAGGGTGTTGTGATAGACGCCGGCGACGAACAGGTCGGGCCATCCGTCGTTGTCGTAATCGCCCACCGCGGCACCCATGTCGTACCCGATGCCCGCCAGGCCGGCCGCCTCCGTGACATCGGTGAAGGCGCCGTTGCCATCATTGCGGAAGAGGCGATTGCGATACTTGGGCTCGTCCTTCTTCAATGTCGCGATGGGGGCGCCATTGGTGAAGAAGATGTCGGCACGTCCGTCACGATTGTAGTCGAAGAGGGCCACTCCGCCCGGCATGCTTTCCGGAGCGTTGCGCGCGGGAGTCAGATCGTTTTCCAGGTGGAAGGGGATGGCTTGGAATTCGAAGCGGATCGGTGAGGATGCACTGCGGGCGGTGGTGAGGAGGAGGCCGGCAGCGGTCAAGAGGGCCGCAAGAAGCAGGGGGCCGGGGAATTGTCTCATGTCAGTGTCCGCGAGCCCCGCCCGCTTCCGCCTTCTGCTGCTCCGCACTCAGCCGCTCCACGATCTGCCGCTCCTTGAGGCCGTCCTCGGGACGATTCAGCCGATAGTAGAGTGCCGCGAGCTGCACATGCGCCTGCATCCAGTTCGGGTCGCGGTGCACTACGGTTTCCAGGTCGCGGACGGCGCCCTCCAGTTGTCCCGAGGCGCTCTTCCAGAGGGCCATCTCGTAGATGCCGAACAGCGAGGAGGGGTCGATCTTCAGCGCCCGGTCGAGAACCGTCTTCGCGCTGGCCAGATCGCGCTTGGTGTAGAGGATGGCGCCCAGGTGGACGAGCGCTTCCAGGTCGTTGGCATCCAACTCGAGAGCCTTGCGCAGATCGGCCTCGGCGCCATCGTTATTGAAGGTGCCTTCCCGGGCGACACCGCGCAGAGTGTAGATTCCGGGCAGCGCGGGATTGAGCTTGGCCGCAGCCTCCAGGTCGGGCATCGCCTGATCGGGATCGCCGATCTTCAGCCACGTTTTGCCGGCCAGGAGGTAGGCATCGGCGTTGTTCTTCTGCGTGGCGACGCGCTCGACCAGCGCCAGTCCCTCGCGCGATTTGCCGGTGGCGATGAGCGCCGAGCCCAACACATAGGCCAGATCCAGATCGTCGGGATGGGCCGCGGCGATGGGCGCCACCACGAGCAGCGCCTGCTGGGGGTCGCCGAGTCGAAGCCAGCAGTCGCCGAGCAGCGTGGCGACCTGCGGATTGCCGGGATCCGCCTGGTGAAGCTCGCCCAGTTCGCGGGCGGCCTGGCGCAGATCGCCCTGCTTGTAGAAGGCCAGCGCCAGGTTCATCTGCAGCGCGCGGTTGGAGGGATCCAGATGCAGCGCCGAACGATACGCGGCGATGGCTTCGTCGAAACGTCCCAGGCGGACCAGCACCACACCCAGGTTGGCCCAGGCGCCGAAGAACCCGGGCTGCTGCTTGACGATCTGCTGATAGTTGGCCGCGGCGAGCGCGAAGTCGCCGCGCTGCTGCGCCTCCAGGGCGCCGGAGAATAGCTGCTCCACGGCCGCCTCCTGGCCCAGCGCACAGGCTGTCAGCAGGGCGGCCAGCAGGGCGGTTCGCATCACCTTCAAGTATATAATCGGGGTAGTCTCATGGCCGCTCGGCAAGGTGCCCTTGATGTGGCGCAGACACTCTTGTCTGCAGCGTCGAGACTCGTCTCGACGCTGCTCGCGGCGTACCGTAGTCCGCGAGAGGAGCAGCGTACGTGCGGAGCCGCTTGCGATTGTCTTGCCCAACGATTGAATGTAGTTGCCGCCCAAAAGCGTCGAGAAGAGTCTCGACGCTGCAGACAAGAGTGTCTGCGCCACATCAGGGACGCCTTTCCTATATTCGTTCTGACTCTCGCGGCGATGCGGTGTCAAGCACAAAGTCCGGCGCAGAGCCCGGCGCCCGCCGATTTCGATTCGCTGGCACGGCGGGCCGCGGCAGCGCTCCAGCAGAGTCCCCAGGAGGCGGCCCACTTATACCGGCAGACAGTGACTCTGCGGCCTTCCTGGGCGGAAGGCTGGTTCTATCTCGGCGCCAGCGAATATCAGTTGAAGCATTACCGGGAAGCGCGCGAAGCCCTGGCCCGCGCCGGAGAACTGGCGCCGGACAATGGCGCGGCGTGGGCATTCCTCGGACTGGCCGAATACGAACTGGCGGACTATCCGCGGGCCATGGCGCACATCGTCAAAGCCGAAGCCCTCGGCCTGCCGGATAATCCGCAATTCGTCTCGACGGTGCGAGTGCGTGGCTCGTGGATGGCCATGCGGGCCTCCGATTTTACCGCCGCCATCGAGCAGTTACATCCGCTGGCGTTGAGCGGCGACCGGTCGCCTGCGGTGATCGAGGCGTTCGGTATGGCCGCGTTGACGATGCCCCTCGTCCCGGGTGCGGTGCCCGAAAAGCGCGCCCTCGTCGATCTGGCGGGCCGCGCGATCTGGGCGCTGTACGCCCAGCAGTGGACGGATGCCGACTCACTCTTCTCTCAGTTGGGCACGCAGTATCCCAAAGAGCCGGGAGTGCACTATCTTCGCGGCATCTACTACGTGGACCGCGACATACCGGCGGCCCTGAAGGAATTCGCGGCCGAACTCGAAGTCACTCCCGCGCATGTGATGGCTCACGTGCAGATCGCGATTCTGCATCTGCGGACGGGAGAGCCGGATGCCGCACTCGCGCCGGCGCGGGAAGCGGTGCGCCTGGCGCCCGGCAATTTACTCGGACGTCTCGCGCTCGGACGGGCCCTGCTGGCGTTGGAGAAGACAGCTCCGGCGATGGCTGAGTTGGAAGCCGCGTTGAAGATCGATCCCGCCTATCCACACACGCATTTCTACCTGGCGCAAGCCTACCGCCAGGCGGGCCGCGAAGAAGACGCCCGCCGCGAGCAGGCCGAATTCACCAAGCTCAAAGATGCGGGGAATCCGGCCGCCGGCGCGGGCCCGGTGCAGAAGTGAGCGAGAGAAATCGGAGACCCTCTCCAGCCCCTTCCTCCCACTCCAACCCTCCCGTTGTATATTGGGAACCAATCGTGTTCCTCGCCGGTCGTGTCACGATTTTGCTCGCCGCTCTGGGGGTCTCCTTATCCGGTGCGACCTTTGAAGAGTTGTCCGCGCGTGCCGCGGCGGCCAGAGAGGCGAACCGTCTTTCCGAAGCCGTCCAGCTCTATCGCGAAGCTCTCTCCCTGAATCCCAAGTGGCAGGCCGGCTGGTGGTTTCTGGGCTCCATTCTCTACGACACCAACCAATTTACTGGCTGCCGCGAGGCGCTGGGCCATCTTGTGGAGCTCAACACCAACGCTCCTCCGGCGTGGGGCATCCTGGGCCTCTGCGAATTCCAGACCGCCGAGTACACCCCTGCGCTGGCGCACATCCAGCGCAGCCTCTCCCTCGGCGCCGCCGAGCCGGAGTTGGAGAAGGTCCTGCGCTACCACGAGGCCATTCTGCTCACCAGGGCCGGCGATTTCGACCGCGCCATCCAGAAGTACGTCTGGTTTGTGCGGGGCGGAAATCCTGCCGCAGGCACACCCGGGAAAAGTTCCGTGCTGCTCGCGGCATTGGGCCTCGCCGCACTTCGCACGCCGCTGTTGCCCCAGGATATCCCTGCCGCCCAGCAGGAGCTGTTCGCCACCGCCGGGATGGCCGCCTTCTCTCAGATGGCCAACGATCCGGCAGCCGCACAGCGCTATTTCGCGACGCTGCTGGAGCGCTATCCTACCGCGCATCACGTGCACTACCTGTATGCCTGTTCCCTGTTGGCCGCCAGTCCCGATCGAGCCATCCAGGAGTTCCGGCGCGAGCTGGAGATTACCCCTTCGAGCGGCGGCACCCTCACCATGCTGGCCTGGGCACTGTTGAATCGCAGCGATCCCCGGG
>Ga0335081_10012070_pt1 | contig 13994 bp, 9 predicted proteins | sample Lox_Sample_35_FD_206713 | JGI IMG/M metagenome (GOLD analysis project Ga0335081, IMG submission 206713) | Soil microbial communities from Loxahatchee National Wildlife Refuge, Florida, United States - Lox_Sample_3.5 | ecosystem: Environmental > Terrestrial > Soil > Wetlands | place: USA: Florida... | reverse complement strand
CCGGCGCCCGGGAGCTGCTGGGGGCCGCGCTGTCCGCCGCCCGCACCGCGGGTGATGTCCGGGCGGAGGCGTACGCGTCCAGTTTCCTCGGCTGGGACCTGTACCTCCTCGGCGATCCCGGTCAGGGCTATGCGCTGGCCCAGACCGCGTTGCGGCTCCACCAGCGGTCCGATGATCAGGTCGGCGTGGTGCTGGCGCTGGCCCAGATCGCCTTCATCCACATGTGCGCCGCGGAGGCGCCGGCCACGGCGCAGTGGTGGGGCGAGTGCGCCCGCGTGGCGCAGGCCAGCGGCAACGTCTGGTATCACGGCTACGCGCAGTGGGGCCTGGCGATCGCCGCGCTGCTGCGCGGCGACCACGAGGACGCCCGGCGGCTGGGGTGCGCGGCGCTGCGCACCATCCGCGGCATGGATGACGCGATGGGAGTCGTCCTCTGCCTCGACGCGCTGGCCTGGGTCGCCGCGGCGCGCCGCGAGGCGGCCCGGGCGGCCACCCTGGCCGCGGCGGCCGAGGCGGCGTGGGCGGCCATCCCGGCCACGCCGGCGGCTCCGCTCCGGGCTCATCATGACGCGGCGCTCGAGGCGGCCCGCGCGGCGCTGCCCGCCGCGGAATACCGGGCGGCGCTGGCCAAGGGCAGCGCGATGGACCAGGCCGCGGCCATCGCGCTCGCGCTGGGCGAGCCGGCCAGGCGGCGGCCGGACGCCGGGCGGGTCTCCGGGCCGGGTCCCGGCCAGCTGACCCGCCGGGAACAGGACGTGGCGGCGCTGGTGGCCCGCGGGCAGTCCAACAGCCAGATCGCGGCCAGCCTGGTCATCTCGGTCCGGACCGTCGAGACCCACGTGCAGCACATCATGGACAAGCTGGGCTGCGGCACCCGGGCGCAGATCGCCGCCTGGTCGGCCGCGCAGGCGCCACGCTGAATATCAGTATCCCCATCCGGGGAATCCCGGATGCCCGGTGAGCGGCCGGCCGTCATCGTCGGTACCAGGGCCAGGCCGTCCTGACTGTGCGCGAAAACGGGGAGAGCAGATGAACAGGCTGCGCAAGATCGCGGAGATCCCGGCCGGGAGCTGGACCAAGTGGGTGGTGGTGGGCTTCTGGGTGGTCGTGCTCGTGCTGGCCTTCCCGCTGTCCGGCAAGCTCACCGGCGCGGAGAAGAACGACCTGAAGTACTGGCTGCCCGGCAGCGCCGAGTCGACCAAGGTCCTGGACGTGCAGTCGCGCTTCCAGTCCCCCAACATCTTCCCGGGGGTGGTCGTCTATGAGCGTCCCTCGGGCCTGACCGCCGCGGACCGGGCCAAGGCGGCCGCGGACGCCCGGAAGTTCGCCCAGCTTCCCGGCGTGGTGGCCGGCCAGGTGGCAGGCCCGATCCCGTCGGCGGACGGCCGGGCCCTGCAGACCATCCTCCAGGTCAACCTGGGCACGAAGGGCTGGGCCGCCGCGACTACGGCCGCCGACGACATCCGCGCGATCACGAACGCGAACGCGAACGGCCTGGTCTCTCACGTCACCGGCCCGCTCGGGAACGCGGCCGACAGCAACAACGTGTTCAAGGGCATCAGCGGGACGCTGCTGTGGTCGGCCGTGGCCGTGGTGATCCTGATCTTGCTGATCACCTACCGGAGCCCGGTGCTGTGGCTGCTGCCGGTGCTTTCCTCCGGGGTGGCGCTGATCGTCGCCCAGGCGGTGATCTACCTGCTGGCGGCCCACGCCGGCCTGGTGGTCAACGCGCAGAGCGCCGGCATCCTGGAGGTGCTGGTCTTCGGCGCGAGCACGGACTACGCGCTGCTGATCGTGGCGCGCTACCGGGAGGAACTGCGCCGCCACGACCGCCGTCACCCGGCCATGGCCGAGGCGCTGCGCCGGGCCGGCCCGGCCATCATCGCCAGCGGCGCCACCGTCATCCTGGCGCTGCTGACGCTGTCCGTCGCGGAGCTGAACTCGACCAGTGCCCTGGGACCGGTGCTGGCCATCGGGGTCGCGGTCGGCATGTTCGTCATGATCACCTTGCTGCCCGCCCTGCTGGTGACCTTCCCCCGGGGGGTCTTCTGGCCGTACAAGCCCACCTACGGCTCGCCCGAGCCGACGACCAGGGGGATGTGGGCCCGGGTCGGCTGGGGCATCGCCTCGCGGGCCCGGCTTACCTGGATAGCGACCGCCGTGATCCTGGGCGTGCTGGCGCTCGGCCTGACCGGCCTGAAGGCCGACGGCCTGACCAACGCGCAATCCTTCCGCGGGCATCCCGATTCGGTGGTCGGCGCCAGCGTGCTCGCCGCGCATTTCCCGGCGGGCGCGGGCCAGCCCGTCGTGGTGATCGGCAACCCGGCCGCGGCGGCCCAGCTGCGGTCCGCCTTCGCCCATACCCCGGGGATCGCCAGCGTGTCGTCGCCGCAGGTCCGGGCGGGTTACGCCTACCTGGAGGGCACGCTGACCGCGCCGCCCGACAGCCAGGCCGCCTACGACACCATCGACCGGGTGCGGTCCGCGGTGCACGCCGTGCCCGGCGCCAGAGCCCAGGTCGGCGGGGTCACCGCGATCGGCCTGGACGTCAAGCAGGCGACCGCGCACGACCGCAACCTCATCATCCCGCTCATCCTGGTCGTGGTGTTCGTCATCCTCGGGCTGCTGCTGCGGGCGCTGGTGGCGCCGTTGATCCTGACCGCCACGGTAGTGCTCTCGTTCGCCGCCGCCATGGGCGTCAGCGCCTTCTTCTTCGACCACGTGTTCGGGTTCGGCGGCGCGGATACCGCGTTTCCGCTGTTCGTGTTCGTGTTTCTGGTCGCCCTGGGCATCGACTACAACATCTTCCTGATGACCCGGGTGCGGGAGGAGGCGATCAGGCGCGACGCCCGGCACGGCGCCATCGTCGGGATGGCCGCCACCGGCGGCGTGATCACCTCGGCCGGCTTCGTGCTGGCCGGCACGTTCGCCGTCCTGGCCACGATCCCGTCCACGTTCCTGACCGAGCTGGGCTTCGCGGTCGCGTTCGGCATCCTGCTCGACACGATCGTGGTGCGGCTGCTGCTGGTCACCGCGCTGAACCTGGACGTCGGCCGGTGGATGTGGTGGCCCAGCAAGCTGGCCGCCAAGCCCGACCCGGCCCCCGAGGAGCTCAGCCGCGAGCGCGCCGGCGCCATGCTGCCCAGCTGACCGGGCCCGGGCGGGCGGGCGCCGCCCGTTCCGGGAATCGGTGACCTTTCTCCGTAATCGGGGGATTGCTGTCAGACTAGGCTGATGGCGCAGGTATTGTGCCCGGTCGTGATCGGCAGGGACGCCGAGCTGGAGGCGGTCGACGCCGCGCTGACCGCCGCTGTGGCCGGGCACGGCGGGTGCGTAGTGATCACCGGGGAGCCGGGGATCGGCAAGTCGCGGCTGGCCCTGGAGACGGCCAGCCGGGCGGCCAGCCGCGGCATCCGGGTCGTTACCAGCCGGGCGGTGCCGCAGTCGGCGACCGCTGCTTACCGGCCGCTGACGGACGCGCTTGTGCAGCTCCTGCGGGACCGGGCCGTTCCCGATGACGCGACGATGGAGCCCTGGCTGCCCGCGCTGAGCGCGCTGCTGCCGGGGATGGCCGGCCGCGCTCCGGCCGGCGGAGAGGTCTCACCTGGGATCCGCGGTGAGGCGCTGATCCAGCTTCTCCGGCGCCTCGCGCCGCAGGGCCTGGTCATGGTGCTCGAGGACCTGCACTGGGCGGACCCGGACACCGTGGCCCTGATGGAGTACCTCGGCGAGCACCTTGATGGCGAGTCGTTGCTGTGCGTACTCACCCTGCGCGCCAGCCGGCCGTCGGCCGCGCTGGAAGTGGCCCGCCGGCAGCGGGGCCGGCCCGGCGTCGTTCACCTCGGTCTTGACCGGCTCAGTGATGAGGACATGGCGCGCATGGTCCATGCCTGCATCCCCGGAGCGCAGGCCGAGCTCCTGCGCCGGGTGCAGGCCTCGGCCGAAGGAGTACCGCTGCTGGTGGAAGATCTGCTGGCATCGCCCGGGCTGCCGGAGTCGTTCACCGAGACGGTCCGCGAGCGCCTGGCCGGGTTCAGCGAACCGCAGCGATCGGTGATCGAGGCCGCTGCCATCCTCGGCCGCCACTTCGACTGGGAACTGCTCCCGGCCGTCAGCGGCCAGACTGCGGCCCTGGTGCCGGAGACGCTCGGGCTCGCTGTCGAGCAACTGCTGGTGAGCGCCGACGGCACGGCCTTCCGCTTCCGGCACGCGCTGACCCGCGAAGCGGTGCTCGATACCATGCTGCCACCGCGTCAGCGGGCCCTGGCCTCGGCGGCGCTCGCCGTTCTGGACGCCGCGCACCCGCGCCTGGAAGGCGGCCTGCGCGAGCTGGCCGTCGAGCTGGCGAACCGGGCCGGGGACCGCCGCCGGGCCGGAACGCTGCTGAGCGAGTCCGGCGGCCAGGCGCTGGCCTGGGGGGCGCTGGCCACCGCGATCGGTACCCTACGGCGTGCCGCTGACCTCCTCGAAGGCACTCCCGAGCGGGAACAGGCGGAACTTCTGCTGGTCGAAGCGCTGGCCCTGGCCGGGCGGGTTGAGGAGGCAGCGGCGGCCGGCGGCCATCTCATCGCCCGGCTCGGGACCGAGGCGCCGGAACTCCGGACGGAGGTTCACCTTCGCCTCAGCCAGGCGGCGGTGGGCGCCTCGCGGTGGGAGATGGCCCGTCACCACCTCGGCGCCGCCCGCCGGCTGGCCGGAACTGCCCCGCCGGCTGGCGTGCGCGCCCGCATGGGCGTCATCGATGCCGAGGTGGCCTTCGCCGCCGATGACCTCGATAAGGCCCGGCTTTTCGCCGAGGACGTCCTCGCCGCCGAGGGCAGCGCTCCGGATGTCCGCTGTCACGCGCTGGAGCTCATCGGCCGGAGCCACCGGCTGCGTGATCTGTCCGCCGCCCGCGCGGCGTTCGAGAGCGCGCTGGTCACCGCGGAGACCGCCGGCCTGCCGTTGTGGCGGCTGCGTGCCCTGCACGAGCTGGGCACCATCGACCTGCTTGATCATGCCGGAGTGGAGCGGTTGTCCCAGGCGCGGCGCGCTGCCGAGCAGATGGGTGCGCTCAGTACCGTGGCGATCCTGGACCTCCAGCTAGCCGCGGCCTTCACCTGCCGCTGGGAACTGGACACGTGCGATGCCCACGCGCAGGCCGCCGTCGGCCTCGCCGAGCGGCTCGGCCTGGACCAGGTCCGGGCCAAGGCGCTGGCGGTACTCACCGGCAGCGCCGGCATGCGCGCCGACGCCGGGCAGGCAGAGCGCTACGCCGCCCGCGCCATCGCGGCCGTTCCGGGCGACCAGATGGTCGAGGGCATCTGCGGGGCCGGCCGGGGAGCAGCGGTTCTGCTCGGTGGCGACGCCGCGGCGGCCGTGGAACCCTACGCCCGGGGGATGGCGATCCTGGCCCGCCTCCCGCATGCCGAACCCGCGGGGCTTCGGGCGCTATGGCCGCTGCTCCTGGCCTGCCTTGGTGATCACCGGGCGGCACGGGCGATCGAGGAGGCCCGCCGGCTGGGCGTCGGCGCCATCCGCCACAACCGGAGCCTTATCGGCTATGCCGAGGCGGTTCTGGCCGGGCGAGCCGGGCAGCGGCGGCGGGCCAGCGAACTCGCGGCGGACTGCGACGCCGGCTTCACGAACTGCGAGGCCTGGGGTGAGCTGGCGAGGTTCTGCGCCGCCCCCGCTGCCCTGGCCGACGGATGGGGCGACCCGCTTCGCTGGCTGGCCGAGGCCGAGGCAGGATTTGACCGCCGGGACCTGCCCCGCCTGGCCGAGCGCTGCCGCGAACTGCTCAAGGAGTCGCAGCCCAATCCCTGGGCGGCGGCGGGAATCACCGCCAGGGAGGCGGACGTGCTGCGCCTGGTGGCTGGCGGGCTGGCCAACAAGCAGATCGCGGCATGGCTGCATCTGTCGCCACGGACCGTGGAGAAGCACGTCGAGAGCCTGCTGCGCAAGACCGGCGCTCGCTCCCGGACCGGCCTGGCGGCGGCCGCGTCACAGGCCGCGGCCCGCGACTCTCAGCGGGCGTTACCTCCCCCGGCCACCACGTAGTCCCGGCTGGCATCTACGTGTTATTCCCGATGTGACGGCAGGCGGCCGGCTTGCATGCTGGCCTGGCAAGCCAGGCCAGGGAAGGCAACACCGGATGCTCGAAGCTGCGAAACTGATCGTGGCGGTCAAGAACATCGAGACGCCCGATGAGCGGCACGCGTTCGAACACGCCTCGCTCAACGTGGTCAACCTGCCGGGCGTCACGATCGCCCGCACTGTATATCAGCCCGGCTGGAAGTGGTCGACCGACGTCAAGCCGGTCGTCGGCACGGAAGCCTGCCAGGCGGCCCACATCGGCTACATCATCTCCGGCCGGCTCCACGCCCGCATGGACGACGGCCGCGAATACGACTTCGGCCCGGGTGACGCGCACGTGATGTCGGCCGGTCACGACGCCTGGGTGGAGGGGGACGAGCCGTGCGTCGTGCTTGACCTCGCTTTCACCGGGCGTGCACTGGCCGGGCACGTCAGCCGCTGCCCCTGCGGGGTCGAGTTCCGGGTCGCTAGCGACGACCAGTTCGGCCAGCTTGTCGCCGCCATCCGCGAGCACGCGCGCAGCGCCCACGGGCACGAGCTCACCACCCAGCAGGTGCTCGCCGAGGTGATGGCATGACCGGATCCGACCTGGAGGGCGTCGACCTGGAAGATCGCGCAGTACATGGACCAGCAGGTGTCGGAGCAGCCAGGAGGGGACTGCTCCGGCATCTAGCGAGTCCGCCACCCGGATCCGGGCCCGTTCCGCATCCGCATCCGCATCCGCTTGCGGTCGCCGGTCACGACGCGGCGCCGACGGTCACGCCGATCTACCTGCCCGTACAGGGGCCGTGCAGGCAGATGCCGGCGCAGCGGCTAGCGCCTGCAGCGAGGCCACGGCGTCCGCCTCATCGTGGTTGAAGCTCCGGACGCGGCCGCTGGAGCGCGTCGGCCTCGGCACGGGAAGGCGGTGCCTTGCCGCCGGGTCACAGTGCGTGGTGGGATGGCCGATGACGCCCGATGACGAGCGGAGGTAACCGTGGCCCTGCCCCATGATTCCGCGCCCAAGTTCGCCGAGTACGCCCACCCGGAGATGATCGTGTCGACCGAATGGGTCGCCGCGCACCTGGACGACCCGGGCCTGGTGGTGGCCGAATCCGACGAGGACGTGCTGCTGTACGAGACCGGCCACATCCCCGGCGCGGTCAAGCTGGACTGGCACACCGAGCTCAACGACCCGGTCACCCGCGACTACGTCGACGGGGCCGGCTTCGCCAAGCTGATGTCGGAGAAGGGGATCAGCCGGGACACCACGCTGGTGCTCTACGGCGACAAGAACAACTGGTGGGCGGCGTACGCGCTGTGGGTGTGCTCGCTGTTCGGGCACCCGGACCTGCGCCTGATGGACGGCGGGCGGGCCAAGTGGATCGCCGAGGGCCGCCCGGTCAGCACCGGAACCCCCAAGCGCCCGCAGGCGGACTACCCGGTCATCGACCGGGACGACCGGCAGCTCCGCGCGTTCAAGGACCAGGTGCTGGCCCACCTGGGCCAGCCGCTGATCGACGTGCGCTCGCCCGGCGAGTACTCCGGCGAGCTGCTGCACATGCCCGACTACCCGCAGGAGGGCGCGCTGCGCGGCGGCCACATCCCGGGGGCCAAGAGCGTCCCGTGGGCCCGGGCGGCCGGCGCCGACGCCACGTTCAAGACCCGGGCCGAACTCGAGGCCATCTACCAGGGCGAGGCCGGGCTGACGCCCGAGGACGACGTGGTGGTCTACTGCCGCATCGGCGAGCGGTCCAGCCACACCTGGTTCGTGCTGCATCACCTGCTCGGCTACCCGCGCGTGCGCAACTACGACGGGTCCTGGACCGAGTGGGGGAACAGCGTCCGGGTCCCGATCACCCGCGGGACCAGCCCGTGAGCCCGCAGCCCGTGGGCCTGCAGCCCGTGGGCCCGCAGCCCGTGGGCCCGCAGCCCGTGGGCCCGCAGCCCGTGGGCCCGCAGCCGTGAGCGGAGCCACCCTGCATCCGCGGCTGCAGGAGATCGTCGACGACTTCAGCTCCGTGCCGGACAAGGACCGGCTGCAGCTGCTGCTGGAGTTCTCCCAGGACCTGCCGGCCCTGCCGGAGCGCTACGCCGCGCACCATGACCTGCTCGAGCCGGTGCCCGAGTGCCAGACGCCGCTGTTCCTGGCGGTGGAGGTCGAGCCGGACTCGGGTCGCGGGACCGTGCACCTGTTCTTCGAGGCGCCCGCCGAAGCGCCCACCACCCGCGGCTTCGCCGCCATCCTGCACGCCGGGCTGGACGGCCTGGACGCGGACGAGGTGCTGGCCACCCCGGCCGAGTTCTCCAGCCGGCTCGGGCTGGCCGACCTGGTGAGCCCGCTGCGGCTGCGCGGCATGGCCGCGATGCTGGCCCGGATCAAGCGCCAGGTCCGCGAGAAGCGCTGAGCCGGCCGGGCGGTCGGCTGGGCGGGGCAGCGCGTAGTAGGTGGCGTCCACCTCCACCAGCGGGAACACCGAGGCGTAGTACCGCAGCCGCTGCTCCGGCGACCTCGCCTCGGCCGGGTACCAGCCGGAGGCGATCAGCGACCGGTCGGTCCATCCCGCCGTGCCCACCCTGACCTGTCCCACGCCTCCAGCGTAGGACGGCCTGATGCCGCCATCAGACCCGCGATCACGCCACGCTAGGATGCTCAGGAGATGACTGCCCGGAACACGGCGACGCCAGCCGCTGATCTGCCGACGCGAGACCGGCTGACCACGGCCGCCGCGCACATGTTCGCGGAGCGCGGTTATCACGGCACGTCGATCAACGACCTCGCGGCGGCCGTGGGGCTGCACAAGAGCTCGCTCTACGCGCACATCAACCACAAGGCCGACCTGCTCGCCGACATCGCCCTGACCGGGGCGGCGGCCTTCCACGCCGCCCTGGACGCGCTGCCGGCCGGGGAAACCGCCGGGGAACGGCTCGAGCTGGCTCTCCGGGCGCATCTGGCGGTGGTGGAGAGCCAGCTCGACGTGGCCACGGTCTGGCTTCAGGAGTGGCGCTACCTGAGCGGGAAGGCCAGGGACGTCTTCCTCTGCGAGCAGCATCGCTACGAGGAGCGGATCCGGGACCTGTTCGAGGCGGCGGTCCGGTCCGGCGAGCTGCGCCGGGACCTCGACGTGGACGACGCCACCCTGATATTCCTGTCCGTGGCCAACTGGGCGTACACCTGGCTCATGCCGGAGACCGACGTCGCCGGGCTCACCTCGCGGCTGATGCCGGTGCTGCTCGGCGGGATGGGCCCGGCCACGTCAAGCCCAGCCACGTCAAGCAGGGCCACATCAAGCAGGGTCACATCATCAGCAGCCCCCCGGCCACCGTGAGGAGCGTGCCGGTGAGGTAGTGCGCCTCGTCCGAGACCAGGTACCTGACGGCCTCCGCCACGTCGCCGGGCTCGCCCAGGGCGTGCATCGGAATGAGTTCGATGGCGGCCTTCAGGACCTCCTCGGGGACCGCGGCCGACATTTCGGTCTTGATTCCGCCTGGCACCACGCAGTTGACGGTGACGCCCTTGGTCGCGGTCTCCAGCGCGAGCACCTTGGTCAGGCCGAACAGGCCTGCCTTGGAGGCGGCGTAGTTGGCCTGGCCGAACCGGCCGCTCTGGCCGACGTACGAGCTGATCATGACGATGCGCCCGAATCCGCGCTCGAGCATGTGGGGGAGCACCGCCTGGGACATGTAGAACGGCCCGGACAGGTTCACCCGGATCACCTGTTCCCAGTCCACCGGCCACATCTTCACCGCCGTGCGGTCGTGCGTGACGCCGGCGTTGTTGACCAGGTAGTCGATCCGCCCGTACTGGCGCAGGACCTCGTGGACGACGCGCTGGCAGTCGCCCGGGTTGCCGACGTTGGCCTGGTGGAGTGACACCGACAGGCCCTTGTTGCTCGCCTCCTTGGCGAAGGCGTCCGCCGCCTCGGCGTTGCGGTTGTACATCGCGGCGATGGTGGCCCCGTGCTGCGCCAGGTGGGTCGAGATGGCCGCTCCGATGCCGCGCGTCCCGCCGGTGACCAGGGCCACCCGCTCGTTCATGTCGTTCATTGTTCCTCTCCTGATCATTGACGTACGTAGCTGCCCGGGGCCGCCTCGAGCGCCGGGTAGCGGGTGCTGCCGAGGGTCTTCGGCGCTGCGATCTGGTTACCGGAGCGTTCGCCCAGCCAGCCGGCCCAGTCCTGCCACCAGGAGCCGTCGTGCCGCTGGGCGCCCGCGAGCCACTGCTCGGCGTCGGGCGGCGTCTGCGGGTTGAGGTAGTAGCCGAGGCCGTGGTGCTTCGGGTCGGCCACCACGGTCTGGATGTGGCCGCTGGAGACCAGCACGAACTTGGTGTTACCGGAGACCATCTGGGTGGTCCGGTAGCAGGCCTTCCACGGCGTGATGTGATCGGTGCGCCCGGCCACCACGTACGTGTCGCAGGCGATGCGCGAGACGTCGATCGGCGTGCCGAGGACGGTCAGGGCGCCTGGATGCGTCAGCTGGTTGCCCTCCACCATGTCGAGCATCTGGCGGTGGAAGGCCGAGCTCATCCTGGTCTGGTCCGCGTTCCAGGCCAGGATGTCGAAGGCCGGCGGGTCCTGGCCGAGCAGGTAGTTGTTCACCCAGTAGTTCCACACCAGGTCGTTGGGGCGCAGCCAGGAGAACATCGACGCCATCTGCCAGCCGTCGATCACTCCGGTCGGCCGCGAGACCTGCTTGGCCAGCGCGATCGTGGCCGGCGACGCGAACAGGAACATCCGCCCGTCGGAGTCGCAGTCGAGCATGGTGACGGTCATCGTCGCGGAGTTGATCAGGCGCTCGCCCAGCGCGGCCAGGTGCGCCTGTACCAGCGCGGCCGTCATCCCGCCCAGGCAGCCGCCGAAGATGTTCACGTCCGGCGAGCCGGACACCTCGCGGATGACGTCGATCGCCTCGATCACCGCTTGCGCATAGGTGTCGAAGTTCCAGTGGCGGTGCTCCCCGGTCGGGTTGCGCCAGCTGATCGTGTACACCTGGATGCCGTGCTTGAGCAGGAACTCGTACATGCTGCGGCCGGGCGAGAGGTCCAGCGCGTAGTACCTGTTGACCTGCGGCGGCACCACGAGCATGGGCCGCGCGTAGACCTTGTTGCGCTGCGGCGCGTACTGGATCAGCTCGAACACTTCGGACCGGTGGATGACCGCGCCGGGCGAGATCGCGATGTTCTCGCCGAGCTTGAACGGCCTGCGGTCGACCAGCGACGGCATGCCGTGGTTGCGCAGCATGTCGCGGGCCATGTTGACGGTCCCGCGCCAGACGCTGAGGCCGCCGGTGTCGTAGCAGCGCTTGACGGCCGCGGGGTTGGCCCAGAAGAAGTTGGTGGGCGCCATCGCCTCCCGGGCCAGGATCAGCGCGAACCGGATCCGCTCGGCGGTCATGCCATCCAGGCCGAGGCTGTCGACCACGTCGTCGACCTCGCCACCGAAGTACAGGTACGCCTGCATCGTCGCCCGGAGCGCGGGGTTCTGCTGCCACGCCTGATCGGCGAAGCGATGGTCCCCGTGCTCCGGCTGGATGTGCGACTTTCCGAGCGCGATCCGCAGCGTCTCCATCCAGGCGCCGGGAGCGAGCTGCATCATCGCCATCGGCGGGCCCATGGCCAGCCGGCCGGCGAACCGCAGCGCCCCGCCCGCCTGATCCAGCAGCCCCTTCTTCGCCGGGGCGCGGGCCTCCGGCTGCTGCCCGTTGGGGCTGGCCTCGACCAGCGGGACCTGGTCGTGCGTCGTGGTCATGACAGCCGCTCCACCACCATGGCCATGCCCTGGCCGCCGCCGACGCACATGGTCTCCAGGCCGATGGTCTGGTCCCGGGTGCGCAGGTCGTTCAGCAGCGTGGCCAGGATCCGCACCCCGGTCATGCCGAACGGGTGGCCAAGGGCGATGGCGCCGCCGTGCGGGTTGAGCTTGTCGCCGAACGGGTCTATCCCGATGCCCCGGGCCGAAGGGATGACCTGCGCCGCGAACGCCTCGTTGATCTCCACCACGTCGACGTCGTCGATGGTCATCCCGGCCCGGCTCAGCGCCTGGTTACTGGACTCGATCGGGCCGAGGCCCATCAGCTCCGGCTCCAGCGCGCTGACGCCGGTCGCCAGGATGCGGGCGACCGGGGTGATCCCGAGCTCGTCGGCGCGCGCCCGCGACATCACCACTGCCGCCGCCGCCCCGTCGTTGAGCGGGCAGGAGTTCCCCGCGGTCACCCGGCCGTTCTTGCGGAACACCGCCCGCAGCCCGGCCAGCTTCTCCAGCGTGGTGTCCGCCCTGGGCCCGTCGTCCTCGGTCATGGCGATCCCGGGGACCAGCGGCACCGGGATGATCTCCCGGGAGAATATCCCGTCCTTGGTGGCGGTCACCGCGCGCATGTGGCTCTGCATCGCGTACTTGTCCATCTCCTCGCGGGTGATGCCGTACTTGTCGGCCACGTTCTCGGCCGTCACGCCCATCGCCATGTAGGCGTCGGGGAACCCTTCCCGGTTCCCGCCGAACAGCCGGGGGTTGTACGTTTCCGGCTGGTCGGCGAACACGCCGAGCGGCGAGCGGGTGCTCGACTCGACGCCCGCGCACACGAACGCGGAGCCCTCGCCCGCCTTGATGGCGTGGAACGCCATCCGGACGGCCTGCACCGACGACGCGCAGTAGCGGTTGACCGTGGTGCCCGGGCCGTTCACCCCGGCCAGGATGCTGATGATCCGGGCCAGGTTGTGGCCTTGCTCGCCGCCGGGCAGGGCGCAGCCGCAGATCACGTCGTCGATCTGGCCGCGGTCCAGCTGCGGGATCTGCTTGAGCACCTCGTCCACGACGAAGGCGCCCAGGTCGTCGGGGCGCTGGTCGATGAGCGAGCCCTTGACGGCGCGGCCGATCGGCGTCCGGCCGATGGCGACGATGACGACTTCTGACATAGCACACTCTCCAGATAGTTCGGCTTACTTGGCTGGGGGCTCGTCGGCGGTCTCGACGGGCAGGCTGCCTTCGCTGTTGCGGGCCCGCAGGAGCTTCTTGTCGTGCTTGCCCACGCTGGTGCGCGGCACCTCGCCGACGAACGCCCACTGTTCCGGCACCCACCACTTCACGACCCGGCCGGCCAGGTGGGCGCGGAGCTCCTCGGGGGTCACTGACTGGCCCGGCACGAGGACCACGCAGGCCAGCGGCCGCTCGCCCCACCGCTCGTCGGGCGCGGCGATGACCGAGGCCTCGCGGACGGCCGGGTGGGTGAGGATGGCCGATTCCAGCTCCAGCGTGGAGATCCACTCACCGCCCGACTTGACCACGTCCTTGGCCCGGTCGCTGATCGTGATGTAGCCCCTTGTGTCGATCCGGCCGACGTCGCCGGTACGCAGCCAGCCGTCCCGGAACTTCTCCGGCGCCGGGTCCTTGTAGTAGGCGGCCGTCACCCACGGCCCGCGCACCTCGATCTCGCCGGTGGCGTGCCCGTCGCGGGGCAGCACCTTGCCCTCGTCGTCCACGACGCGGGCCTCCACGCCGCCGAGCGGGCGGCCCGCGGTGGACCGGTACTCGATGGCGCGGTCCGCGGGGCCGTGCTTCGGCGGGAAGGACAGCGAGGCGACCGGGCTGGTCTCGGTCAGGCCCCAGCCCTGGACGACATTCACGCCCAGTCGCTGCTCGTACGCCTCGATCAGGCTGCGCGGCACCGCCGCACCGCCGCACAAGATCATCCGCAGCGAGGACAGGTCGACGGTGGACTGGTCCAGGCCGAGCACGTCGTACCACACCGTGGGCACGGCCGCGGACAGCGTGGCCCGCTCCGCCGCGATGAAGGCGGCCAGCGGGGCGGCCTGGGTGAACCGGTTCGGCAGCAGCAGGTCGGCGCCGACCAGCCAGGCGGCGTACGGCATCCCCCAGGCGTTGGCGTGGAACATGGGCACGACCGGCAGCAGCCGGTCGTACTGGCTGATCCCGAGCACCTCA
>Ga0335081_10012068_pt1 | contig 13996 bp, 7 predicted proteins | sample Lox_Sample_35_FD_206713 | JGI IMG/M metagenome (GOLD analysis project Ga0335081, IMG submission 206713) | Soil microbial communities from Loxahatchee National Wildlife Refuge, Florida, United States - Lox_Sample_3.5 | ecosystem: Environmental > Terrestrial > Soil > Wetlands | place: USA: Florida... | reverse complement strand
TCTATTTGTTATGGCCGGCAGTACTGGTCCTCGCCGGCTTCGAACCATCCGCCTGGGTCGCCGGTGGTATGATTCTCGTTTCTCCGGTTTCGCGGCTACTGGCCGTGTACCACCACGTGCCGGGTTCGATTTTCCCTTGTGTGGCCGATTCGCTGGCGTGCGGCTGCTTGCTGGCTCTATGCGGCGAGAGGCTGCGTGCGCAATTCTGGTACACCAAACTGTTGGCGTGGCGGTGGTTTATCCCTGCGGCTGTGATTTTGATTGTAGCTGCCAACTGGCTAAGGTATTATCTGATAGGAATATTATTCGGAGTTAGCGTGATCAACGTTCTGGTATCGCTTATCGTTCATCGATGTGTTCTGACACAATCTAAAATAACGGCGTTCTTTTCACTGCCGCCCTTGGTCGGGCTGGGAGTGCTCAGTTATTCGCTCTATCTGTGGCAACAGTTTTTCCTGGACCACAACTCATCTTGGTCGATCTGCCGGTTTCCGATGAATTTATTCACGGCGTTGCTGGCCGCGTGTCTGTCGTACTGCCTGGTAGAGCGTCCCTTGAACAGATTCCGCAAAAGACTACGTCTCGCGCCCCTTCCTCCGACTGCTGCCGCTTTCTCTGACGGGCGGCTGTAATTCGGCCTCCCCCGTGCTGTGAGGCGGAGCCAGGGTGCAAACCGGGTTTCTGGTTCGCGCTTCTGGCACGCCTAACCAAAATTAAGAAACTGCCGATGACCATTGGCAGTGTTGTTTGCATGAGCGGGTTTACGGATAATTGAGGGCTGAAATAGAAGAAGCAACGCCCCCAGAGTCCGCACCCACGCTTGAGAAGTGAGGATGTCCGGACCTGAGATGGCGATAACAGGCTTGCGGGAACGCTGTATAACTGCCGTCGATTCTGTGTGTTACGGCTTGGGCAGAACGGCTTGTTCCAGGCCGGCGCGGGGCCACGTGTGCGAATGAAACGACTGCCGGTTGCATGCTTCTGGATGTTATTCCTTTGGGTAACCTCGACATACGGTCAAACCACGATCACCTGGACGAAAGTCTGGAGCACCAGTGGCACTGGAACCTACAACGCCTACTATAACGGTTACCACGACATACATTACGATCCGTATACCGCGAAGACCTGGATCTACTCCACGTCCACTGCGGACGGGCCGAATTCTATCTATTCGACGCGATTGCAGTACTTCGACTCGGCTGCTTCCACCACCACGCTGCTGTTCGACGCCAAGCAAGACGGCGGGTCTCCGTGCACTCACGACGCGACGACGTGGCCGGGAACACGGCATCCCGTGGGACAGTTCTGGCTGGATTCGATCAGGCACCGCTTGTGGGTGTTGGAGGGCACTTGTCAAACGACGATCTCGCCGACGATGTACTACTACCAGCTCCAGAAGCCGATCGCAGGCACGAGTTGGACCCAGGTGTACCCTTTGCATCTGCCGGTGGTCGTCGGTAACCCAGTCAGCACCACGTTATCGCTGAGTGCGACCTCGAGCGCTACTTCGATCACGGTCGCTAACGGGGCGGGGATTCGAAACAATCTTTACTTGCAACTAGGCGGGGGAGAGATCGTGCTGGTGACGGCGGGATGTCCGGTTTCCGGCGCGTCCACACAGCCATGTGCGACCGGCCAGGTCACGTTAACGGTGGCGCGAGGCCAATTGAATACCAGCCCGGCATCACACAACAGCGGCTCTACGGTGAAAAGTTATTCCGGCGCTTACAACTCCGGAACGGTAGTGCACGATACGGACCACGATGCCTTCATCATTTTTGACTACGATCAGGGAAACAACTCCCAGGCTATGGCGGTGTACTGCGACACCAGCCAGAATCCAACTCCGGGCACGCTGACGTCGGCGCAGAAAAGCGTAGGATGCGCGAATCCGGACGACTGGACGGCGATTACCGGTTCCGTCAAGGGTGGTGATACGGCCGCCAGCACCGGATTCATCCCTGCCGGCTACAATTACCCCAACCTGGCGTATGACAGCATCCATCACGAGGCCATCCACTTTGCCGGCCTGTACGGTTGTTGTACACAGAAGAACGATACCTGGATTTACAACCCGGCAACCAAGGTCTGGGCGAATCAGAAACCGGCGAACCCTCCCGCGAACTCGTCGGCGAACAATGAAGGCGGGCGGGTCGCATTTGCATGGAATAGCAACGACGGAAAGTACTACTATCATCTGACGGCCAACACGCCGAATGCGGGCAATCCGCCGGCGTCCGCGCCACAGGATTGGGTTTACGATCCGGCCGCGAACACCTGGACGCATCTGTCCACCGGGCTGGGTCCTCAGCTCGCCGAGACCATGACTTACGACTCGGGAGCCAACGCGCTCATTGTCTGGGCCGCCAACGTAAGCTCGAACGGCAAGTACAACGCGACCGGCATTGCGGAGATCTGGATGGGGCGCTTCGGGAGCGCCGTGGCTCCAGCCATTACCAGCACATCACCCCTCACGCCGGGTATTCAGAATTCCTCGTATTCCTACTCATTCAGCGCGACGGGCACGGCTCCGATCACCTGGAGCGTCACGTCAGGATCCCCGCCGGCCGGCTTGAGTCTGAACTCGAGCGGCGTATTGAGCGGCACTCCCACGGCCACCGGCACCTCTACATTCAGTGTTCAGGCCACCAACAGCGCAGGCACCGCCGGCCCGCAGAGCTTTTCGCTGACGGTGGCCGCGTCCGGGACAGCTCCGGCCATCACCAGCAGTTCGCCGCTCGCGCAGGGCACGCAAAACGCGGCTTACTCCTTTACGTTCTCCGCCACGGGAACTACGCCCATCACCTGGAACCTCGCTTCGGGCACACTGCCGGCCGGTTTGTCTCTGAGCTCTAGCGGCGCTCTGACCGGCACGCCCACGGGCACGGGCACGAGCACCTTCATGATTCAGGCATCGAACAGCGCAGGCACCGCGGGCCCCCAGAGCTTTACGCTCACTGTGGCCGCCAGCGGAGGCGGCGGGGGCGGTTCGCTAAGCGTGCCGTTAACCGTGCAGGAAGCCTTGTATCCCGGAAGCGTATCCGGAATCAACCGCACGAATGAGCCCTTCTGTCAGGGTGTGCCTCTGGCCGATTCGGCCGGAATCAACAGTACTGCCACGCTCGGACTGACCGGAGCCAATGCCGGGCAATTCCGCATGCTGGGTACGTGGCCTTCCGGCAACTATAAATGGATCGAGGTCTGCGGCATTGTTCCGACGCTCAGCGCCGGAGGAACCACCAGCGTCACTTTGACGAACAGCGGCTCGGGAAATTTCGGAGGCGCAAACCTCGCTACCGATAATGGCGCGACCATCGCGGTATCGACGGGAGCTGCGCAGTTCACCGTGAGGAAAGCCAACTTCAACGGCGTGGACCAGGTGGTCATCGGAAGCACCACGGTTGTGGCGAGCGGGTCTTCTCCGGGATTTGTCCTTACCGGACCCTCTCCGACGGCCGCCTATCCCAACAACGTCACCTGCGGGTCGGGAACTTGCACCACGGTTTACTCCTCGGCCAATGATCCCAATTCCACGTGCCTGATTGAGAAAAACGGCCCGGTGGAAGCCGTCTTGAAGTGCACGTTTGACCACGTCGATTCGAGCGGGCACGTCTACATGCACGGAAACGCCCGCATGTATTTCTATTCGGGCAAAACCAGCATCAAAGTGACCTCCAGCCTGCGAAACGCGGATTACGGAACGTCCAACACCTTTGCCACAGCTTACAAAGGACACCAGGGTTATGAACTGCGGATCGCCCCAAACATCAGCGGGACGCTGAATTACACCATCGCCAACGACACCGGATCACCAACCACCGGCACCGTAAGCGGCACCGACAGCGTGTATATCTATCAAGGCGAATCCCAGCTCATGAAGTATTACAACTATTGCGGGTCGGGCTGCGTCCCCTTCACCACGGATACCGGATACAAAATCGTCAAAAACACAACCACGCTTCTCAGCGGTGGCGACACGCAGTATCCGCAGGGCTGGGCCGATATCAGCAACGCCGCGGGCGTCGGCGTCGAGATCGGAGTTTACTTGTTTTCGGCCTACTGGCCCAAGTCTCTGGAATTCAACGGGGGCGGAACAGACGTTCGCATCGGCATCTGGGCCCGTGAGAACAGCCAACCCTATTACCAGGAGTGGCCGCAATACAGCACCCACGATCTCTACGTCAATTTCCATACGTCCGCTCCTGCATCTCCGGCCAACGAGTTTCTCAAGTTTCAGCACTACCTGGTGGCGCGCGCCGCATTCAGCTACTACAACACATCCGCGGTGTTTCCCTATCCATTGATCGATCCGGCCACTGAAGATGGCTACTATCAGTCCGTGGGGGCGGCGGCAAATCCGGCGACGATTTCATCCAGCCGAGTCTGTTGCATTCAGGACTTGGGCACCTCGGATCCCAATTGGCCGATGCTGATATACCGGTATTACTACTGGCATGACGGGGGCGGAGACAATCAGACCGAATTCCGCTGGTCTTTCCTGATGAACTTTCTCACGCGGGGCATGACGGGCCGGTACATGCGGGCGTCCCACTTTTATCGATTTCTGGCCGATTCGGCGTGGCCGCGCTCGGACGGTTTTAACTGGCGCGACCGCCCGCACCTGACGGCCTCCAATCCGGAGCTGGACGGTTTCGGTTTCCCCACGGCTGCCTCGGCCAACTCGAGCCTGGCCACCGGGCACGCCAACTGGCTCGATCAGGAGCACGGTCACTGGTACGGGCTGCCCGACTACTACTTCCTGAGCGGAGACGAGTCCATTAAGGATGCGCTTCTGGACGGTCCCAAAGACTACTTCCTGAATCTGGACACTTATCAGGCCGGCCAGTATCAGGGGACCTCGGGATGGGTCAACACCAGCGGCACGGCGGTGACGTACGCCGGCACCGGAGACACGTTCATTCCGGAAATGGCGTTGAGTCCCATCTTCATTGGAAACACGCTTTACACCATCGCTTCCATAACAGACTCGAACCATCTCACGCTCACATCGTCGGCGGGCACGCAATCATTCGTTTCTTACAGCTCCTTCGGCGGCCTGTGGAACACCCGCTCTGTGGGCGTGGAACTGAAAGGCGCGTCCCGGCTTTCGACGTTTCTGTCGGCTGTCGGCGATTCGGATGCGCCCGCGGTATTGACCCAGGGTGTCAACGACTATCTCAGCCAGGTCAATTCCCAGTTGTGCGTTTCCGGATATCCGTCCGGGTGCAGCTTTGGACCCACGCAGCCGGCCGGCACCTGGACGACGGAAGGAATCAGCCGGACCCGAGGGCTGCACTACGGGGGCACACAGTCGTACCTGAACCCATGGTGCGGGAACAACAGCGCTCAGGTCCGCGGCGCCGCGCCCTTCTTTGTCGGAAACCTGGTGGAAGGAATTCTGCTGCTTCGCCAGACCATGGGCCCCAGTTGGTCGGAGTACTTGAACTCTCTCGATCTGGCCTACGGCCTGTCGCGCTGGTCGCTTTCCGAAACCTATGTCGACGACGGCAGCGGAAGGTGGGATATCAACGGCTTCCGCTACTACATAGCGCTCGACCTGCCGGGAAGTTGCGCCGGCATGGGAGGCGTACAGGATTCGCATACCCAGCCCCAGCCGCAGCAGACGATTTGGTTTGATTTCCTGCCAAAGTATCTCGTGGACGGCGATACGTCCTGGGCCAATAAGTTCAATATCGCCATCCAGCGCGACATGGCGGCGCTGGGCATGACCACTTCCGACTTCGGGTCCTATCCGATCTCGCAATTGATCAGCGTGGCCACCAGTTCGCCCGGAAATACGCTGAACCCGGTTTCGATCTCCAGCTTTACCAATAACGGCGGCGGTTCCTATACCCTCTCCTGGACCGTGCCTGCCGGGGCCCAGAGCTACCGGATCAAATGGGGGACGAAGCAGATCGTGGATTGGATCGGGTTCGATCCGATCAACAACGTGTTCACCGGCGATCCAGTGAATACCATGCCATGGTTTGCGGCTACCAACGTGCCCAACCTTCCGGCTCCGGCCGCTGGCGGCACCACCCAGAGCCTTACGATCAACACCGGCGTTACGAATCTGACCGCAGCCAATTTCAGTGTGAAGGCGTATACCGCTGCCGGGGGCTCGGGATCGCCGACGTCCTGTGACCTGAATAGGGACGGCGTCGTCAACATCGCCGACGTACAGCTCGCCATCAACCAGTCGTTGGGGATCCTTCCTTGCACGAGCGCCGATTTGGATGCCGATGGCGTCTGTAACATCACCGACGTGCAAAGAGAAATCAACGCCAGCCTGGGAGGGCCGTGCCTGCTGGGCGCGGGCTCTTCCTCCTCTAACGTGCTGCGTGGACGGCGGCGCCGCCCGTAGCCGCACAGTCGCTCCTGCCGCGGATCGCGGCCCCGATCACTTCCGGCTGCCAGGTCATAATTGCTTGAATGACCTACATCCAGCCGCTGATCCTGATTTTCCTGATCCTCGCCGGAATTGGGCTAGTGCGGCGGCGGAACGGAAGTCGATCGCGGCTGGTGGGACTGGCGGTGCTCGGGCTCTTCCTGCTGTCCTGGCATCCCGTAGATTGGCTGCTCTCGCGACCCCTGGAGGCCCGCTATCCCATTCGGCCCCTTCCTCCCGCCCCCGCGCAGGCGATCGTGGTGCTCTCTTCCTCTGTCGGTCCGCCGCTCTACGAGCGGCCCTACCCGCTGCCTGACAAAGAGACGTACCAGCGTTGTGAGTATGCGGCCTGGCTTCATCAGCACTGGCTGCCACTACCCGTACTGGCTTGCGGTGGACCGGAAGCGAAGGCCAGGCAACCGGTTTCCGTGACCATGCGGTTGCTGCTGGAGCGCGCCGGCGTGCCCGCCGCCATGATCTGGACCGAGGAGCGCTCCCAATCCACCCATGAGAACGCCGTCTTTGGCGCACAGATCCTGCGGGAACGCGGAATCGGCAGCATAGCTCTGGTGGTCGAAGCGCAGGCCATGCTGCGAGCCGAGTCTTGTTACCGAAAAGAGGGCATCGCCGTAGTCCCGGCGCCGTGCGAGTTTATTCAGTTCGAATCTCCGCAGGAGGAGTTCATTCCAAGCTGGATCGCCATTAAGCGGAACGAGGATACCCTGCACGAAGCGCTGGGCCTGGCCTGGTATCGTCTCCGCGGCTGGATTTAGGAGGCGCGCCTGCATCCGGGCTGTAAAATGAGGGTTTGCCATGGCCGCCGAAAAATCTTGGCCCGCAAGCAATTCTCCGGTCGGGACCGAGCTGCGCGGCACGCTATCCCTCGTCGTTCTCGTTTTTCTGTGCGGTTGGTTGCCGCCCGTGGCCTCGGGCCAGATTCCGCTGAACGAGCGAGTCCTCGTCGTATACAACTCCAATGCCCCGGAATCGCTCGCCGTGGCCAAGTACTACATGACACAGCGGAGCATACCGCAAGGTCATCTTTGCAGAATCTCGGTACACGAAGACGACACGATCAGCCTGGATGAGTTTGAATCACGCGTACGGCAGCCGGTACGAAAATGTCTCGAGGCTCTCGGGCAGCGAAAGATCCTGTATATCGTTCTCTCTTATCGAACGCCCTATGTGGTAACCATCCGCGATCAGATTGATTCACTCGATCAATTCATCGCGGATATCTGGAACGAGTATTCGCCATCGCGCGCCGGCAATGAGGTTGGGCCGCATCCTTATTACGGTGGCGCGCAGAGCCAAGGCAACGCCTACGCGCCCTTTGTTCCGCTCGCCGTTTACCGGGAACAGCCACACGCCCTCAACATCTATTCCGTTTGGCGGCTCGACGCCGCCAACGACCGCCTGGCCAAGGGGCTGGTGGATAAGGCTCTAATCGCCGAGAAGCAAGGTCTGTCCGGCAAAGCTTGTTTTGACCTGCAATTCGGCGGGGTCGATGCCCTGCCGGACGTTGACTCGGCTTCCGGCGATTGGGACCTTCATCAGGCCGCCGGCTTTGCGCGGCGCGCCGGATTCCAGGTCACGGAAGACGACCAAAAGGCCGAGTTCGGCACGGCTCCCGCACCTTTGCGCTGCGATGCCGCCGCTCTTTATGCCGGGTGGTATAGCCTGAACCACTACAACGACGCCTTCACGTGGAACCCGGGCGCGATCGGATTGCATTTGGACAGCGCGTCGGCGATGAATCCGAGGGGAGGCGCTAACTGGTCGGCGAATGCCGTCATCAAAGGGATCACTGTCACCAGCGGGGCGGTCGCTGAACCGTACCTCACGGGCCTCCCGCATCCGGATCAGTTTTTCCTGTATCTCTTTCAGGGCGCCAACGTCGGCGACGCCATGTTGCGGAGCACCGAGTGGTTGCGGTGGAAGATCGTCAATATCGGCGATCCCCTTTACCGCCCCTTTCCCCACGCGCTTGCTCCTTTCAACGCCGCGGAGCATCACGAGACGTTCCTGGCATTGTCTCCACCGGCGATCACCGGGGGAAACTCGTTATCCGGATTCATCGGCTTAAGCAGCCCGGCTCCCGAGAGCGGCGCTAGTGTCTCACTCAAGAGCGACCATCCGGACATCGTCGGCCTGCCCAGTTCCGTAACCATCGCTCCAAATGCGTACACGGCGAAATTCTCAATCGCCACGCACACCGTCAACAGCCGGACGACTGTCCGCATCTCTATGGCTGCGAGCGAAGAAGGCCGGTCGAATACCCTGGTGTTGTATCCGGCCTCGCACTAGAGTTGGTAATCACTGCGCTGCGACTTTAGGCAGCCTGTGCGCTTATCTCCGCACCCTGTGTTAGGGTGCGCACAAGTTCTCCGAGGGTATTAAGGTGAAGACCCGATAGCGCACGAGTCAACACCAAAATACTATTCTTTATCCCCTTTTTTTGGGAACCGATAGCACCTATTCGGTCGCTAACTTATGACTTACACTTGGGACAACTTTTGGTAGGTAGCTTGCCTATACAAAAGCAGATTAACGTGTCACTGATCTGGACTACTAACCCGGAGAACGATTCGCCGAACTCGCGCGGCGATAGCCCGTCTCTCGATAACGAGAAGATCCGTTACACGTGGTTCGCGCCCATAGACTCGGCCATCAATGCGTTGGTGCACCTGGCGCAGCGACTGGACGCCTGGCTCCAGAAGGCCATGTCATCCCACTCTGAGTAGAGGCCGGGGACAGCCGGCCTCCAACTTTACCGATTTGTCAGGTTGTCCTTACCGTTCTTACGCGTGAGCGGGTTTGGTGTGCATCAGCGAGTCGGCCGAAGCCGGGTGAACCGCCGTCAGCGTGGCGAATTGAAACTCGGCAAGCAATCGCTCCATCTTCCGGCTCATGGAACTGAGGCCGCCGTACGTCCGGAGGCTGGATAGCCACCCGCGCGCCAAACGCGGCTGCTCAGGATCGAGTTCCCAGGGATGGAAGTAGATGCAGGCGGGCTGGCGGTCCGAGTGGTTGATACGGCGGATGCCCGCGGCTGTATACCGATAGGGCAGCAAGCGCATATATCCACCGCCGCCCACCGGCGCCACAGTGCGTTCGGAAAGCTGAACCGTCGCGATGGGCACCTCGACGATGGTGCCGGAGGGAGTCCATAACGGGAGAGCGTGTCTGCCGAATCCCGGAATTCCGTAGCGATCGTGATGAATGGGATAGATACTCGAATCGTGCGTGAAGCCGCACTCCACCAGGATCTCGAGCGCCCACAGGGACTGCCGGGTGATCGAGTAACTGGGAGCGCGATAGGCGCGTGGGGTAATGCTGCACGCATCTTCAATGGCACACACGGCGTTCTGCGTGTCTGTGCGAAATTCAGCGGGAGTGAGGTTGTAGACCAACCGGTGCGAGAAGCTGTGGCACGCGATTTCGTGGCCGCGGGCGGCGATCTCGCGAACCAGCCTCGGCTGGCGGCGGGCCACCCAGCCCAGCACAAAAAAAGTGCCCTTCACTCCGTGCCGGTCAAACATCTCCAGAACGCGCTGGGTCTGCGGCTCGACCAAAGAAGGCAGGGTGTTCCACTCATCAGGCCCGGCGTAACGCTGCAACTCAGTCGGATGAAAGTATTCTTCAACGTCGACGCTGATGATGTTTTGCACGAGTTTGATTATAGGCCAGGAAGCGCTGGGGTGGCGCGCTCTTCACGCCCGCCTGAACTGCTTGAGAACGGTGACGGCCAGTTCGAAGACAAAAGCGAACGTTCCGAGTACAGCCCGATCCGCAATTCTCTTCCACATAGATCTACAGTCTCAGACGGTGCAACTGGCTCTCCACCGCTAAGCGGCCTGTTTTCATTGTATTTCAAGCTTTTGGGCAGGAGGAGATCCCAAAACATGAGCCGCTTTCCCATTCTTTTGGATTTGGCGCCAGCCTCAAGGACTGCGGCACTCAATCTAATATATTGAAAACAAAGCTTGTTTAGATCAGACCGCAGCCGCAACCCGGCGTCCGGCATTCGCCAGCAGGAATTCCGTCACGGTTTCCCGGAACGCCTGGGGCTGCTCGTGGAACGACCAATGGCCACCCTCGCGCAACAAGGCGACCCCGGCGCGCATCAGCTCCGCCCAAAGGTAACCGGACCGGTGGTCGATACGGTCCCGCTCGCCCAGCAGCACCAGCGCCGGAACCGCCACCTGGCATGCAAGCGGCCTCAAATCATAACCTTCCCCGCCTTCATCGGGAAATCTGGCTTCCAGATCTTCCCAAAGCGCCTCTGCCACATCCAGATCATGATCCTGGATGGCAATCTCGTCGCTGTCAGGCGCGGAGTAGTCGGGCAGGTCGCAAAACTCGCTGCAAATCTCCAGCGGATGCGCCAGGATCAGGCCCTGCAAGCGCTCCGGACAGGCTACGGCGTACATGGCTGCTGCGGCGGCGGCCCAGCTATGGCCCATCACAAACCATTGCTCTTCAGCCAGTTCCGTGCGCACAGCTTCCATCTGGCGCAACAAATCGCGGATCGTCGGCGCTGCGTGCTCAAACCGGATCACGCGAAAACGGTCGTGCAACAACTCGCCGATCAGGGCCACGCTGCGGCTGCTGAGTCCCGGACCGCCCTGCAAAACCAGGAGCGCGGGACCTGAACCTTGCACAAATAGATCCACAGCCGGAATTATACGTGGCCTTCGACGGGGTCTGCTAGCAAGAGTTAACACTATAAAGCTGTCTTAGGATTCTATCGATTTATATAAAGGTCCTTTATAGTACAGAACAGGCCCCTTATTGATGGACGCACACACCTGGGATCGACTCGCGGAAACTTACTTCGATCAGATCAGCAGCCCTTTCGAGCAGGAAGTCGTGAACCCGCTGATGGCATTTCTGGATGCCGTGCCGGAACGCGAACAGTGCACCGTCGCCGACCTGGGATGCGGGATCGGCAACCTTCTGCCGTTCCTGGCGGAGCGCTTTCGCCAGGTGATTGCGGTGGATTTCTCGAGCGCGATGCTGCGCCAGGCACGCGCGCGCTGCCGGCAGGAGAACATCGCGTTCCACCGGCGCAGCCTCACCAATCTGTCGCAGTTCCATGGGCAGTTCGATGTTGCCGTGGCTGTAAACTCCGTGCTCTCGCCAAAGCTGAGCGAGGTGGATCACATTCTGCAAGAGATCGCCTTCACCCTGAAGCCGGGCGGGACGTTTGCCGGCATTTTTCCTTCGATGGAGTCAGTGCTCTATGAAGGCGTCCTGATCCTTGAAAAAGAGCGGGAGGCGCAGAGCGAGGAGCAGGCGCGCAAGAAGGTCAGCAAGCTGATCGGCCCGCGCCGCTACGATTTTATCTCCGGCCTGTACACCGAAGGTCCCGACCAACAGAAGTTCTACTACTCGTTCGAGTTGCGGAAACGCCTGCAATCCGCCGGCTTCAAAAACATCCAGTTCGGCAAAGTGCTCTACCCGTGGAGCGATGACCACGCCTGGTTCAATTTCTCGGGTGAGCCGCGCATGTGGGACTGGTTCGTGCGGGCTACGGCCGGACGCCGGGTGGAATAGCAGCCTCAGCGACAACCAAGAAGAATCCTTCTCCGAACCCGGGCTTGACATCGAGCGCGCTTTAGCTTACATACATAGGTAGATTGCCTACGGTAGACGATCCACGGGACCGCCTGGAGTTCCTCCAGGGCACACTCGAGGTCCTGATTCTCCGCAGCCTTCTGGCTGCTCCCAACCACGCATACGGCATTTCTCAGTTCCTCGAACAGCAATCCGAGAACGAGTTCCTGGTAGACAACGGTTCACTCTATCCGGCACTGCAACGGCTGCTGCAAAGGCAATGGATCTCGGCGCAGTGGAAAATGTCGCCCCATGGGCGCCGCGCCAAGTATTACCGGCTCACGCGGCGGGGCCGGCAGCAACTGGCCGCTTCGACATCCAAGTGGCTGCGATTCGTCGAAGCCATGGGCCGAATTCTGGCGCCGGAGGGATAGAGAGCGCATGCGCGAGTGGTGGTCGAAGGTTCGGCGGATGCTCAATCGCCGGCGAGGGCTGGATGACGAACTCGGCGCGGAGATGCAGGCCCATCTCGATTTTCTGATCGAAGAGAACCTCTCGCGCGGCGTGCCGATCGAAGAGGCCCGAGCCGCGGCGCGGCGGCACTTCGGCAACGAGATGACGACGCGGGAACGGGCACGCGAAGCCTGGCAGTTCCCCGGACTAGAGACGGTTTTGCAGGACGTGCGATACGCCCTGCGCGGCATCCGCCAAGCGCCGAGCTTCTGGCTCGTGTTGCTATTGACGCTGGCCCTCGGCATCGGGGCAAACACCGCGATCTTCAGTGTCGTCTACGCGGTTCTGTTGCGTCCGCTGCCTTACCCGGCCGGCGAGCGGCTGGTGTGGCTGGGCGAATCGACTCCGAAAGCGCCCGGCATCAGCGTCACCTGGATCAATTTTCAGCATTGGCAAAACGAGAACCGCACCTTCGAGGACTTGGCCGGTTTCACCGGAGCGGACTTCACCATGACCGGGCGCGGTGAGGCGGTCCTCACCCACGCCGCCATGGTCACCAGCCACTTTTTCCGCCTGACCGGATGGCAGCCCATGCTCGGCCGGCTCCTAACCGACGTTGACGACCGGCCGGGCGCCGCGCCGGTGGTTCTGCTGACGCATGAATTCTGGACGAGAATGCTGGGCGCAGACCCAGCGGTGCTGGGCAAGGCGCTCGTTCTGAACGGGAAAGCCTATGAGGTCGTCGGCGTGCTGCATCCCGGTCTGTGGTCGTTTTTAGGACGCCGGGATTATTACTTGCCGCTCGGGCTTTCGGCGGGAACGAGCGTCCATCGGAACGACCATTCGTCGATGCGCGTGCTAGGCCTGCTGAAGCGGGATGTCACGCTGGACCAGGCGCGGGCCGACCTGAGCGGGATCCTGCAACGGCTGGCGCTCAGCGATCCGGGGCCCGAAGACGACCATCGTGCTTTTGCCGAATTCCTGACCGAGAACACGACCGGCGAGATCCGCCAGACGCTCTGGATCCTGATGGGAGCGGTGGCGCTCGTTCTGCTTCTGGCCTGCGCGAATGCCGCCGGTTTGTTGCTGGTTCGCAGCACGGCCAGAGGGCGTGAGATCGCTATTCGCACGGCGATCGGCGCGGGCCGATCGCGGCTTGCGCGGCAAATGCTCACCGAGAATCTCGTGATCGCGGGCCTCGGCGGCGGGTCGGGGCTGCTGCTCGCCGCCTTCTGCCTGCGAACGCTGGTGCTGGCGGGACCGAGCGACATACCCCGCCTTTCGGAAGCACGGCTGGATGTCCCGGTCTTGCTATTCGCGGCCGGCGTCACGGTGATTGCCGCCCTTCTGGCCGGGCTGGCGCCAATTGCGACCGCCGGCAAGGTCGATCTTACCCTCGCCCTGAAGGAAGGCTCAGCGGGCAGCGGCACACGAAGACAATCCTTCCGGAATGCCCTGGTGATTGCGGAAATCGCCATCACGCTGGTTCTGGCCTTTGCCTCGGGGTTGCTGCTTCAAAGCCTGATCGCTGCCGAGACGTCATATCCAGGATTCGATCCCAACCACCTGCTGGCGCTCGAACTTCAGTTGCCC
>Ga0335081_10012067_pt1 | contig 13996 bp, 9 predicted proteins | sample Lox_Sample_35_FD_206713 | JGI IMG/M metagenome (GOLD analysis project Ga0335081, IMG submission 206713) | Soil microbial communities from Loxahatchee National Wildlife Refuge, Florida, United States - Lox_Sample_3.5 | ecosystem: Environmental > Terrestrial > Soil > Wetlands | place: USA: Florida... | reverse complement strand
ACTCTGCCCGAGCAAAGCACAAACACACCGCGCGGCTGCTGCCCTTCGATGAACAGCATGGCGCCCCTGGGATAAACGGCGGTGGACTTGATCTCGTTGAGGCGCTGAGCGGCGTTCAGCGAAAGACTGCAGAAAAGATGGTCGTTCCTGACCGGGCAGGTCACGCAATTATCAAGAATATTAAGGCCGTAAGGAGCACGCATCGCAACCCCCTTTTTGGCTGGGCCAGCTTCAGATCACAGCCGCTTAGCCGAGCCGACGCTTGTAGTAAGGCAGGTGGGGAGCCAATTGAGGGTGCCGCTCGGGTTCCCGTGGTAACACCCCGTAAGAAGAAGAAAAAAAGATACTTAATGTGAGGGGATAGGACATGCCCTGGTTCGAATATGGGAACGCCGGGCGGCCTTTGGGTTATTTCCCGCACGCCAGTGTGTGATCTGCATCACTGTTGGTTGTGATCCAGGTGCGCATCTGCGCTCAGGGGCTAGAGCACCGCCGGACCTCCACAGGTTCTTATGCCTTGCTCTGGTCGAGTACCTCGCGAACTTTTCCCGCGAGCGACGACGGAGTGAAGGGCTTGGGAAGGAAATCAATACCGGGATCGAGGATTCCCTGATGTACGATGGCGGCGTCGGTGTATCCCGACATGAAGAGAACTTTGGTTTTGGGACGCAGCTTCTTCAGGCGCTGAGCAAGATCGGGCCCGCTCATTTCGCGCATAATCACATCAGTAAGCAACAGATCGATGCCGCCCTGGTGTTGCCGGCAGACATGCTCGGCATCGAAACCGCTTTCCAACACCAACACGAGATAGCCGCAGGCCTTCAGAATAGCGACCGCGAGGTCGCGCACCTGGCGGTCGTCTTCGGCGACCAGAATCGTCTCCGTGCCACGGATGGTGGGCGCCAGCGCGTGCGCTTTTGCGGCAGGTTCGGCTGTTTCCTCCAGGCGAGGAAGATAGACCTTAAACGTGCTCCCGCGCCCTGGTTCGCTGTAAACCCAGATGTGGCCATTGCTCTGTTGCACGATTCCATAAACGGTAGCCAAACCCAAGCCGGAGCCCTTGCTGCTATCCTTCGTGGTAAAAAAGGGCTCGAAGATGTGGGCCTGCAGGTCCGCATCCATCCCCAGGCCGGTGTCGCTCACGGCCAGCATGACGTAAGAGCCCGGGCGAACACCTGCATGCTCCAAGGCGTAGTTCTCGTCCAAATCAGCGTTGGCGGTCTCCAGAGTGAGCGTGCCGCCGCTGGGCATGGCGTCGCGGGCGTTGATGACCAGATTCAGAATCACCTGCTCAATCTGGCCAATATCGGCTTTGACGGAACCGAGCTTGGGCGCGGGTTTGGTAACGATTTCGACGTTCTCGCTGATCAGCCGGCGCAGCATCTTGTCGATATCCACCAGAACCACATTCAGGTTGAGGATGCTGGGCTGCAGCAGTTGCTTGCGGCCAAAGGCCAGCAGCTGGCGCGTCAATGATGCTGCACGCTCCCCCGCCGTGAGGATGTGGCCGGCGCTGCGATGGACATTTTCGGCGCTGGGAGTGCGGTTGTCGAGTAATTGCTGGGCGTATCCCAGGATAACTGTGAGCACATTGTTGAAGTCGTGAGCTACGCCGCCGGCCAGGCGCCCGATGGCCTGCATTTTCTCGGCTTGCAACAGCTGCTTGAACAGCAGACGATATCGTTCCTCGGAGGCGCGCAGGGCCTCCACCGCCTGGTGGTTGCGGTACTGGCTGATGGTCAGGTGGGCGCCGTAACAGACGAGCGAAATGATCACGGCGCCGTAGGCGACGACACGGTCATGATCGGCGGCGCGCATGGCCAGTGCCCACACCGTCAGCGGCATCACGGCGAGGCCGATGTTCTTCAGTAGGAACCTGCGCTGGTTCCAGGATTCGCTCCGAACGGTGATGCTTGGCTCTGCCGGCGGTTCGTATCCCGAAGCGACGATGGCACCGATGATGAAAGGAACGGTCCAGGCCAGACTGGTCCAAGCTCCCGAGGTGGCGTGAATGAAGGTCAGGGCCCAATCGCCCACCGCCGCGGCCAGCGCATACGCAACAACATAGATGGAGGCGCGGCGACAGAGGGCGCGGACCAGTGGAGTGCGTCCCCAGTAAGACCGGAGCAGAAAAGCCGCGGCCAGGGCGAAATTGAGGACAGTCGTCATGGCCTGCTCCATCAGTTCGAGGCTGTGGATACCGCGATGGAGCGCACGCAGAAACAGAAAGTCGTAGTAGATGAGAAACGCGACCAGCAGCATCTGGACGAAATCGAGTGAGCGTTGCCAGTCCAGACCGGAGGGCTCTTCGCTTTCGCGCAGGAATAACGCCATTACCAGCGGCGCGTCATAACAGAGGTACAGAAATTGCGAGATGGGAGAAAACGGAACCGGGGTTTGAAGCCAGTTCTCATAGTAGGTCCAGACGCAGTTGGCAAGGCCATAGGAGGTAAAGGCAAAGGCTAACAGAGCCCAGAAGGTGCGTCCCATGTCGCGGCCGCGAAGGGATGCTCTGACACAAAATCCGGCTGCTACGAAGCAGGCAGCGATTTGCGCGATGTTGGAGAGTAAAGCCCGCGGCGAACCGGGCTTGAGAAAAACGAACCCAGCCACCTGAACAACGACGAGCACCCATGCGGCCCAAGCAATTCGCCGTGACATATACAGCGGAATGAAGAGTGCTCCAGGGAACATCAAGACCCGGGAGCCCCGGCTCCGCAAGGCTGACAGCGCAAGCCTTTCGATGAGCGGAGCGAGAAAAAGTGGGACGGCGCGAAACACCGAGGCGGCCGTTCCGTAAACGTCGAATACTAAATTGCCGTTACTTTTGCGTCAATGCAACCAAGGGGGGGTGGTCCTTTTAGTAATCAAGGGGCAGCAGGGGTTGGATTTGCATGGCGAAACCGCAGGCGTAGGAAGAAGAGCTTAGTCTGCCGACATCGGCGCTGGTCGAGGTGTCCGCCGGCGCTCAACGCCCCGATATGTTGCTTCGGCCGGGGACTCAAACCAACGGCGGACCTCGGGAAGTGCCTTACGCATGGCGACTTCGCCGAGGCGGATCAGATCGTCGGCGCGCTTGAAGTCATCGTAGGCAAACTCGCCGACCTCAGGCTCGACGACAACATCGGCGGCTGGCCGCCACACACTCGACATTGTGTCCTGCGCGATGGCGAACGATTGTCCGATTACATCGAACAAGTGCCGCGGCGCGCCGCCCTTCGCCCATGTACTCTTCAAATTCACAGCCAGCACGCGCTCTGCACCCATCTCGCGCAAAGGCCGCGTCGGCACCGGGTGTGAAAGCATGCCATCCACCAGGTAGCGCCCGCGCATCTCCACCGGCAGGAACATGCCGGGATAGGCGCAACTGGCGCGTATCGGATCGATAATCTGTCCCGAATGAAACACTACGCCTTCGCCTGAATTGAAGTCGGTGGCGGCCACGCCTAATGGAATGCGCAACTCTTCAAAGGTTTTCACTTTCAAAATGCGATTCAGGAACGAAACCATGCGGTCGTTTGAAGCAAAGCCGCAACGGGAAAGTGTCCAGCGGGCAAAGGAGGTGAAGCGCGTGTTGTGGGCAACTTCCTCCATCTCAGCGATCGACGAGCCGCTGCAATACGAAGCGCCGATCAGAGCACCCACGCTGGTGCCGGCGACAACACGGATGGGAATGCCTTCCGCTTGGAGAACCTTCAGAACGCCGATGTGAGCGATGCCCCGGGCAAAGCCTCCTCCGAGGGCGAGGCCCATAGCTGGAGGGCGATGGGAAAGCGAAGGTGATTTGCGCGAGAACTCCCGGCTGAATGCCTGGACCGAGCGAATGATCTTCCCCAGACTGGTCACAGCGAACCCCACATCTCCGGCCTTTTCCAAGATGTGAACGGCCGGGGCCCACGAACCACTACTTACTATTTAAGATGCCATAAGCCAACCGCGGGCTGTAAGGGCACGAATGTGCCATTGTCACCATTGGGTTACGAGTTTTCGGGTAATGAATTACCCACGGACGAGCGCAGCCCAGAAGTGACGAAACCCGCGTGATCCTGTTAAGTTGCACAGATATGGTTCGGGAGATTTCCGCCGGCGGAGTGGTGGTACGCCACAAAGATGGAGAGTGGTGGATGGCGGCCATCGAGCCGCCGGGCGCCCCAGCGGGTAATCCCGACGGCAGTAAACGAAGAACGCGCGCGAAGGGAAAACCCATTCTCTGCCTGCCTAAGGGTCTGGTGGATGCTGGTGAGAAACCGCTGGATGCCGCCTTGCGCGAAGTACGCGAGGAAACCGGGATCACCGCCGTCCCCATCACGAAGCTGGCCGACATCAAGTACGCGTACGTGCGCTCCTGGGGCGATGGCGCGCGCGTCTTCAAGATTGTCAGCTTTTATCTTCTGCGCTACGAGTCGGGGCGCATTGACAGTATCTCCGAGGAGATGCGGGTTGAAGTCGCGCGGGCAAAATGGCTGCGTTTGGAGGATGCCCCGAAGCTTTTGGCTTATCGCGGTGAAAAACAAATGGCGCGCAAGGCGCTGGACTATCTGGAAGCCCATGCTGAGCCGACCGAAGTAGATAAATCATCGTCTAAGCGATTACCATGACCAGTTTGAAAATCGCGGAGGACTTGCGGCAAGACACGTAAGGTTTTCATTCCCCTGTGTCCTCCGTGTCCTCTGTGGTGAAGGTTTTTACAAGAGGTCTGAATGAAGCGCATCAATAGAGTTGCCGTTCTCGGCGCCGGCACCATGGGCGCGCGGATTGCGGCGCATTTCGCCAATGCGGGCGTTCCGAGCCTGCTACTCGATATTGTTCCTCCGGATGCTGATGCTCCCGCGCGCAACAAGATCGCTGCTGCCGGGCTTGATGCTGCTAAGAAGTCCAAGCCGGCGGCCTTCATGGACGCATCGCTGGCGCATTTCGTCTCAGTCGGCAATTTCGAAGACGATCTGAAGAGACTGGCCGACGTTGATTGGATCATCGAAGCCGTCGTCGAGAACCTCGACCTCAAGCGAGCCCTGCTGCGCAAGGTAGAGGCCATCCGCAAGCCGGGCACGATCATCACCACCAACACGAGCGGCCTGCCGGTGAGGAGAATTGCAGAAGGATTTTCCAATGATTTCCGGCGGGCATGGTTCGGCACACATTTTTTCAATCCGCCGCGTTACATGCGGCTGCTCGAACTGATTCCCACGCCCGACGCTGATCACGCGTTGCTGGATGCCGTCGCCTATTTCTGCGACGTGCATCTTGGCAAAGGCGTGGTCCGAGCGAAAGACACGCCGAACTTCATCGGCAACCGTATCGGCACTTTTTCCGTGCTGAACGTAATGCGCCTGATGCAGGAAATGGACCTGACGATCGAGGAGGTTGACGCGCTCACCGGGCAGGCTGTGGGATGGCCACGCTCGGCGACGTTCCGCACGATCGACCTGGTAGGGCTCGATATTCTCGGGCACGTCGTTGGCAATATGACGGCCAACGTCCGCGATGAGCGCAGCGACCTGCGACTTCCTGACTTTTTCAAGCAGATGCTCGAGCGCAAATGGCTGGGAGACAAGACGCAAGGCGGGTTCTACAAGAAAGTGAAAGGCGGGGGCGAAGAAGACGAGCGCATGGCGTTGGATTGGAAAACGCTCGAATATCATCCGCGGCAGAAACCGAAATTTGCCGCGCTCGATATGGCGAAGAATATCGAAGACACGGGCGCACGTTTGCGGATGCTGTTGGGAATGGACGGCGGTTCGCAGAAAGACAAAGCGGGGGTGTTTCTTTGGGCCGCTCTGTCAGACCTTTGGACCTATTCGGCGAATCGTGTTCCCGAGATCTCCGCCTCCATCGTCGGAATCGACCGCGCCATGAAGCTCGGCTTCAACTGGGAACTGGGGCCGTTCGAGCTCTGGGATGCAGCCGGCGTCGAAGCGACCGTCGCGCGCATAAAAAAAGAAGGGCGACCCGTGGCCGCGAATGTGGACAAGTTGCTGGCTGCGGGTCAGAAATCCTGGTACGCCGATGATCCCAAGGCCGCTTCCGGACGGAAATACTGGGATCTCGGTGGCACTTCCTGGCAGCCGGTTGAAGCCGCGGAGGGAGTGTGGTCCGTCGCGGCGGCGAAGAAATCGAGCGGGGTGGTGAAGAAGAATTCGGGGGCATCGCTGGTGGACCTGGGCGATGGAGTGGCTTGTTTCGAGTTCCACTCGAAGATGAACATCCTCGGCGGCGACGTGATTCAACTTATTACGCAGACTTTGAAGCCGGGCGGCGCGGGCGACGCGTTCGATGCGTTCGTCATCAGCAACGACGCTACGAACTTTTCGGCTGGGGCGAACCTGATGCTTGTGCTCATGGCGGCCCAGGAGCAAGAGTGGGACGATCTGGATATGATGACGCGCCAGTTCCAGGCGATGACGCAGGCGATCAAGTTTTCGCCCAAGCCGGTCGTGTCGGCGCCGTTTGGGCTATGCCTGGGCGGCGGGACGGAGATCTCGCTGCACGCCGCGGCTCGCCAGCCGCATGCCGAGCTCTATACAGGGCTGGTGGAAGTGGGAGTTGGGCTGCTGCCGGGCGGCGGCGGCTGCAAGGAAATGTTGCTGCGCGCCGTCGACAGCGCCGCGGCCGGACGAGGCAAAACGTCAGGTGAGGCTCTGGCAGGCTCGGTTGAAATGATGGAGGCAATGAAGAAAGCTTTCGAGACCATTGCGACCGCAAAAGTCGCGACCTCAGCGCACGAGGCACGCTCCCAGGGGTTTCTCAGCGATAGCGACCGCATCACCATGAACCGCGAGCGCGTGCTCTCCGACGCGAAGGCGCGAGCGCTGGAGTTGGTGCACGCGGGATATGAACCTCCGCTGCCGCGCGCCGACATCCCAGCGCCGGGAGAGAATTTGCTGGCGGCGCTGAGGATGGGGGTACACCTTATGCGGCAGGGCGACTTCATCACCGATTATGAGGTCAAGCTGGGTGGAAAGATCGCAGAAGTCCTGTGCGGCGGGAACGTCACGCCGGGAACGCCGGTCAGCGAGCAGTACATCCTCGATCTGGAGCGCGAGGCCTTCAAGTCGCTGTGCGGAGAAAAGAAAACGCAGGAGCGGATTCAGTACACGCTGAAAACAGGGAAAACGCTGAGGAATTAGGGCGGTAATGAGGAAAATCAGAAAAAGACGTTCGCATACGGCGGTTATTGGGCTTCTGTTCCTGGCAGTCGCCGCGGGAAATGCACAAAAAGACGCTCGGCCCAAGGAGCCTCCGCCCGACGTGCCCGACGCGATCGCCGTTCCCGCGCGCCTCGAAGTCGTTTTGCTCGCGCATGCTTCAGGAGCGCAGATTTACACCTGCCAGGCGGGAGCGGACGGCAAGTTCGCATGGACGCTCAAGGCTCCCGACGCCGACTTGAAAGATCGGAAGGATAAAGTCATCGGCCATCATTCCGACGGTCCAACATGGAAATTGAACGACGGCAGTGAAGTCACCGGAAAAGCTGCCGCCCACGTGGACGCGCTCGATCCGGAGTCGCTTCCCTGGCTACTGGTGAATGTCGTCACCCACGCCGGCAAGGGTTTGCTCGCGAACGTGACCACGATTCAACGCGTGCACACGCACGGTGGGCAGCCGCCGGACTCAGGATGCGATGAGTCGCACAAGAACGAGGACACCAGGAACAACTACACGGCCGATTACTATTTCTATGCGCCGGCGCAGAAGTGATAGCCGGCAAATCGAGTTGGGAACGGTCCGCATCTAATCAGGGACTGTTAAACGGAGAAATCTATGCCTGAAGTCGTGATTGCTTCTTCGGTGCGAACACCCGTAGGCCGGGCATACAAGGGCACGCTCCGCGCCACACGTCCCGATGAATTGGCAGCGGTTGTGATCAAGGGAGCGCTCGAGCGCGTGCCGCAGCTCGATCCGAAGGAAATCGAAGACGTGATCCTCGGCTGCGCCATGCCCGAAGCGGAGCAGGGTATGAACGTGGCCCGGATCGCCTCGCTGCGGGCGGGGCTGCCAGTCGAAGTTTCGGCGCTCACGATCAACCGCTTCTGCTCCTCTGGCTTGCAAGCGATCGCCATGGCCGCCGAGCGCATCATGAGCGGCGGCGCCGAGGCGATTGTAGCCGGGGGAACGGAATCGATGACGATGATTCCGATGGGCGGGCACAAAATTTCGCCGAATCCGTGGCTCGTCGATCACTATCCAGACGCATATCTTTCCATGGGACTTACAGCCGAGCGGGTTGCACAGCGCATGGGCATCACGCGCCAGGCGGCGGATGAATTCTCGCTGCGCAGTCATCAGAAGGCGCTGGCGGCAATCCGGGCGGGAAAATTCGACGCAGAAATGGTACCTGTGCGGGTAAGCTTTACCACGCCGAACGGCTCGAAACCGAAGCGGGAGGAAATCGTCTTCAAGATGGACGAAGGCCCGCGCGCCGACACCTCGCTCGAAGCCCTGCTCGCGCTCAAGCCGGCGTTTCATGCCAAAGGCACAGTGACCGCGGGCAATTCGTCGCAGATGTCGGATGGCGCCGCGGCAGCGGTCGTGATGTCGGCCGAGCGCGCCAAAGCGCTGGGTATCCAGCCGCTCGCTCGTTACGTTTCGTTCGCTACAGCGGGGTACAAACCGGAGGAAATGGGGCTGGGGCCGGTGTTTGCGATTCCGAAGGCGCTCAAGATGGCCGGCCTGAAACTTTCCGACATCGACGTGATCGAGTTGAACGAGGCCTTTGCCGCGCAGTCGCTGGCCGTGATCAAGGAAGCCGGGCTCGATCCGGAGAGAGTAAATCCCAACGGCGGCGCTATCGCGCTGGGACATCCGCTGGGCTGCACCGGCGCAAAGCTGACGGCGACTCTGATCCGCGAAATGAAGCGACGCAACGCCCGCTACGGGATGGTAACCATGTGCGTGGGCGGCGGCATGGGCGCAGCGGGGATTTTCGAAAATCTGAACTGACAACGACGATCAGCACGATGTAACCACAAAGGGAAAGAGGTTACAGGGGAACCCGCCATAACGCCCTCTCGCAGTACCGATGCTTCTCACCTGCTCAGCGTTTGCAGTGTCAGTCCTGTGATCGTGCGCACAGAGGCGCATCTTCCTTCATACTTCTTTACCCGATCTTTACCCGAGTGCTACGCACATTTACGGGCAACTTGGGTATCCTCTTAATTGAGGCCTGTGTCCAAATGAAACAGGGCCTTCACCCTGGATTCTGGCCGGTTGGTTAGGAGGTGCTTTTATGCGTCTCGCCAGCCTTTTTCTTGCAGCCGTTCTGCTGATTCCATCCATCGTTCTTGCACAACACCACGAGACGGGCAGTGCTCCGAGCACTCCGCCGCCGAGTCCGGCGCACAGCGCGGCGCCGAGTTCGCGATTCTCGCCGCCTGCACCCGCGCCGAGCCGGGCACCTAGTTCTCAGCCGAGTTCGCCCGCATCGCACAGCGTTGCTCCAAGCGCTCACTCTCCAGTGCGGGATTCCGGCCCGACTTCGAGCGGAGTCAACTCCGAGCGAACGGCGCCAGCTCCACCCGCATCCCAGCCGGTAACGCCAAGGATCATTCCGGACGAAAAGATTTCAGGCGAGAGCAGAATCACGCCTGCCCCCAAGATAGGCGAAGAAACACCCGAGCGAGAGCCCGAAGCAAAGAAAGACGAGCCTGAGTGGAAGCACCGCACTTGTGAGAACGGGCCGTGCAAAGAACCGATTCCAAAGCCCGAGCCGCCCGTGTCCGAACTCAAGCGAGGTCTCCCGATCCCTGTCTGCGCGAAGGGGCCGTGCCCTTGTCCGCCAGGACAAACTGCGGGCAAAGGCGGATGCGTACCGGTCACGACGCCTCCGGTTAGCGAGACATGCCCTGCTGGACAGGTCTGGAACGGCGGCTCGTGCGTGCTTGCTAACCAGTGTCCATTGGGTCAGGTCTGGAACGGCGCCACGTGTGTTCCGAATTCAGCAAGGTGCTCCGCCGGGCAAGTTTGGAATGGTACGACGTGCCGGAGCGACTGCAACCTCACAACCAGCGGACTGGCTGGTATTACTGAGCGGCTCAGAATGGCACGGCATCAACGAGACGACGCCTGTAGACAGGATCCCTCGGGAACGGAGTGCCGTCAGGCTCAGGCATCCTACGATCTTGCGGTCTCTGAGTATCGAGCTCAGACGGCTGGCATACCTGCGGAGTGCAGTGGAACCGTACTCGACCCTAGTGCGATCATCTGAGAACTGCGCCGCGCCCCGGTGCAGCGACTGCGCTAAGGGTGGACTGGGTTGAGCAAACAGGAACCTGCCCTATCATTCGCAGGTTCTCTGCATTAGAATTGAGCCGGCCTCCATGGCCCGGTTCTTAAGGGACCGGGCCATTCTCTTGAATCTCAACTTAGGACTCGCGGGAGGGTAGAATGCCGACAATAACCGCTATGCCCAGGACCAGAATCTCCGGCGGCAGTTTTCTGCTCGAGTCGCGCTTGCCTGCAGAGATTTTCACTCCGGAGGACTTCACCGAACAGCACCAGATGATCGGGCAGACGGCGGAAGAGTTTGCCATGAATGAGATCGTGCCCAATATCGAGAAGATGGAGCACAAAGATTTCTCGGTGACCCGCGATCTGCTGAAGAAAGCCGGCGATCTGGGGCTGAGCTCGGTTGAAATTCCAGAGGCCTACGGCGGCCTCGAAATGGACAAGGTCACGGCCGCGGTGATCGCCGATCACATCGCTAAGTATGCAGGCTTCGCGACCACCTGGGGCGGGCACACCGGCATTGGGACGCTGCCGCTCGTGTATTTCGGTACGGAGGAGCAGAAGAAGAAGTATCTGCCGCGACTGGCGGCGGGCGAGATCGTGGGCGCATATGCCCTTTCGGAATCGACTTCAGGATCGGATGCCCTGAATTGCCGCGCTCGCGCAACGCTTTCTCCTGACGGCAAGCATTTCATCCTGAACGGCGAAAAAATGTGGATCACCAACGCCGGATTCGCCGACCTGTTCACGGTGTTCGCGAAAGTGGACGGCGAAAAATTCTCCGCCTTCCTGGTGGAAAAGACTTTCCCTGGCTTTTCCGTTGGAGCTGAAGAACACAAGATGGGAATTCGGGGATCCTCCACCTGCCCCATCATTCTGAACGATTGCAAAGTTCCGGTCGAAAACCTGCTCGGGGAAGTGGGCAAGGGACATTTGATCGCGTTCAACATTTTGAATATCGGGCGCTTCAAGCTGGGCGCGATGTGCGTGGGCGGCGGGCGGGTCTCGATGGAGAACGCCGTCGCGTACGCCAAGCAGCGGAAGGCGTTTGGCAAGGTGATCGCCGACTTCGGGCTGGTGCGCGAGAAGATCGCCAACATGGCGACGCTGCTTTACGTGGGCGAGTCGCTTGTGTACCGCACTGTGGCCATGATGGACGCGGCCCTGAGCGAGGTGGACAAATCGGAGGCCGATGCGGCCAAGCACAGGCTGAAGGCGATCGAGGAGTACGCGGTCGAGTGCTCGATCATCAAAGTGTGGGGCTCGGAGATGATTGACTACATCGTCGACGAGACCCTGCAGATTTACGCGGGCTACGGATTTGTGGAAGAGTATCCCGCCGAGCGCGCCTACCGCGATGCGCGCATCAATCGCATCTTCGAAGGCACCAACGAAATCAACCGGCTGATTATTACGGGATTCCTGCTGAAACGGGCGATGAGCGGGCAGTTGCCGTTGATGCCGGCCATCAAGAAACTGATGGACGAAGTGTTGTCTGGGCCCTCAGCGGGAGAAGATCTCGAAGGCGCCCTTGTGGAAGAGCGCAAGCTTGTTGCACAGGCAAAAAAGCTGGGGCTATTCGCGGCGGGCGCGGCGACAGAGAAATACATGATGGCGATTCAGGACCAGCAGGAAATCATGGGTGCGATCGCCGACATGACGATGGAAATTTATGCGATGGAGACGGCCGTGCTGCGGGCGCAGAAAATCGCCGAAAGTAAGGGTGAAGCGGCCGCGGCGCTGCCCGTCGCAATGACGCGCGTCTATCTCTCGCAGGCGATGGAGAAAGTCGAGGCGGCCGCGCGAAAGGTGATCGCGGCTGTGGCCGACGGCGATATGCTGCGGACACAGCTCGCCATCCTGCGGAGGCTTGTGAGATACGAGCCATTTAACACGATCGCGTTGCGCCAGCAGATCGCCGAGAAGATGATCGAGCGCGGGAAGTTCACGCTGACGTAAGAGCTTCAACCACAGAGGGCACAGAGAAACACGGAGGAAACTCACTGTACTTCTCCCTCTGTGTTTCTCTGTGTCCTTTGTGGTCGCGTTTTTTCCTTTCTCGTTCTCTGATACAAATGTCCCATGAAAATCTTGCTCATAGGAACGGCTACCATCGCGCTACTAACCTCGCTGCCTCTCGCGCAAACCAACTCAGGCCCGCAACAAACAGGCGCCACGTTTGATGCCGACGGCACCGCTCACATTACCCGCCTCGTGCCCATGCCTGACACGATCAGCCCTGAAGCACAGAAATGGTTGGCTTCTCTGACGCAGCAGAAGTCGGGACCGGAGTCGCTCGACGAACGGCGCGCCCACCTCGACCAGTGGCGCAAGTTCGGATCAGCGGCAGCGCTCAAGTACTACCCGGCAAACGTGGAAGCGACGACGATGGCGGGCGTGCGGACCGACGTCATCACGCCACTTGAGACGCCGGAAGCGAATCGCAGCCGCGTGCTCATCAACCTGCATGGCGGCGGATTCAACGGCGATTCGGGATCGCTGATCGAGGGTATTCCGATTGCGAATCTGACGAAGACGAAGGTGGTGTCGGTTTATTACCGGCTCGCGCCAGAAAACCCCTTCCCTGCCGCGGTGGACGACGTGGTTGCGGTTTACAAAGAGTTGCTCAAGACCTACAAGCCGCACAGCATCGGAGTCTTTGGAACGTCGGCGGGAGCGATTTTGACGGGGGAAGTTGCGGCAAAGTTGAAACAGTTGGGACTGCCGCTTCCGGCAGCGCTGGGGATCTTTTCCGGCCTCGCCGATTTCAGCCGGCTGGGCGATTCGTGGGCGCTGTTCTCGCTGAACGGGCTGCCGGGCCAACTGGAGCCGGCGAATCATCCGCACGACGACCAATACGCCGGCAAGACGGATCGCCGCGATCCGGTGCTGTCGCCGCTCTACGCCGATCTCCACGGGATGCCACCGACACTGCTCGTGACCAGCACGCGCGACCTGTTGCTGAGCGGCACAACGATCTTTCACCGCGCCCTGCTGCGCGCGGGAAATGATTCGCAACTAGTCGTGTTCGAGGCCCTGCCGCATGCTTTCTGGTATCACTTCGAATTGCCGGAGACGAAAGAGGCGCTGGAGCTGATGGCGAAGTTCTTCGATGAAAGAGTCGGACGGTAGGTTTTTCTTCACCGACGAGACCGGGAAGCGCACGAGTTTCACTCTCGCCACTTTGGCCCTTCAAAAGAGATGATGGCTTCAGCCGCTGAGGTGCGCTCTTGCACGATGTCCGAAGGGCAGACCTCAGCGGCTAAAGCCAGCATGAACATTGCCCCTTGGTGGCACGAGTGGAACTCGTGCCCTTCCCGGTCAAAGGAGCGATCTCAGCTATTTGTCACTCACGGGAGGAATCAGCATATAGCTCACGAACGCGACCCGCTTGCTGTCGGGCGACCACGAGGGCACGTTGATCGTCCCCTGGCCGCCGAACAATTTCGCCAGCACGGTGATCTTCTTGTCGGTCGTTTTCTGGTCACTCAGCGACATCAGCCGCAGCATCACGTCTTTGTTTTCGGGATGGCCGGTCACGCTGGCGTCATAGGTGAGAAAGACCATCCACTGGCCGTCGGGCGAAATGTGCGGGAACCAGTTGTTGAAATCGTCGGAGAAAACCTGCTCTTGCTCGCTGCCGTCTGCCTTCATGCGCCAGATCTGCATGTGACCGGTGCGCTCCGAGTTGAAGTAGATGTATTTGCCGTCGGGTGAATATTCCGGGCCGTCATCCAGTCCCTTGGCCGTGGTCAGCCGCGTCTCTTCGCCG
>Ga0335081_10012066_pt1 | contig 13997 bp, 10 predicted proteins | sample Lox_Sample_35_FD_206713 | JGI IMG/M metagenome (GOLD analysis project Ga0335081, IMG submission 206713) | Soil microbial communities from Loxahatchee National Wildlife Refuge, Florida, United States - Lox_Sample_3.5 | ecosystem: Environmental > Terrestrial > Soil > Wetlands | place: USA... | reverse complement strand
GGCCGCGCTGGTCCTGGGGGCGGTGGTGACGATGGTCATCACCGCGGGCAGCCTGCTGAAGGCCCTCTACGTGGTGCACTGGCTCATCTGGCGGGTGCCCAGGGTAAAGCCGGCCGGGCTGGCCCCGAGGCTGGTCCTGATCGGGCTGGCCCTGGTCGGGTCGGCGCTGGGGGTCGCGGTCAACGACGTGCGCACCGCATGGGGTGCCGCGGGAGCGGTGCTCGCCGTCCTCCTCACCACCGGGCTGTCTTTCGCCGGATGGTGGTGGGTGTCCTGGAAGCTGCCGCACGCGCCCGTCCCGGCCCGCGCCCTCATCCCCGGAGCGGTGCTCATGGCGGTCGGGGCGGACGTGCTCCAGCTGCTCACCACGTACTGGATCGGCAACCTGGTGGCCAGGAAGACCGACACGTACGGAGCGGTCGGCATCGCGCTGGCCGTGCTGCTGTGGGTCTATATTCTCGGGCGGATCATGGTGGCATCGGCCGGGCTCAACGCCGCCCTGTACTACCGCCGCGAGAACCCTGAGTGAGGGCGGCCGGGTCCCGGTCCGGCCGCCTGTTCATTCAGCGGGCCGCGGTGAGGCGGCCGAGGGTGGTCGCCGTGTCGATGTGGCTGGCCGGGACGACGGCGGAGTAGAGCGCGGTCCAGCAGCCCGGGCAGCTGTACTGGCGGAACACGACGGGGGCGTCCACGTAGTCGGCCGGGTCGGCGATGATCTGCGGCCCGGCCTCGGCGGGCGGGCCCTCGTAGACGGCGAGGGCGAGGGTGTCGTCCGGGCCGGTGCCGCCGAGGATCTCGGCGCAGTGGCGGCAGGCCACCATGGTCCCGTCCCCGCCGGGGGCGGGGGCCTGGACGAGGTTGTCGTCCAGCCGCCTGGCCGAGGTCAGGCTGGCCTTCCCGTGCGATTCGCCCAGGATCCGGGACCGTTCCCGGCGGCGGGCGCGGTGCCGGTCCCGTTCGGCCGCGGTGGCCGCGGCGCTGACCGTGCCGCCGGTGATAATCACGCCGTACACGGCGCGGGCCGCGTCGGCGGTCACCTTGTCTTCCCGCACGTCGCGGGCGACCGCTTCGGGGTCGCGGGTCAGCGGGTCGCCGTAGCCGCCGCCGCCCTGCCAGGTCATCGCGAACACCTCGCCGGGGGCCAGGTAGCTGGTGGCGTAGTTCTGGCCGGGTTCGAGCGTGTCGCTGATCTCGGTCAGGGTGCCGGGCAGCTGGCCGGCGGCGAGCATGTCCCCGATGCGGCTGCGCCGGGCGATGACGTCCAGGCCGGTGTTGCCCGGGTGGCCGCCGCAAAGCCCGGCGTTCTGCGTGACGGCCTTGCCGGCGGAGGCGAGGATGAGGCCCATCGGCACGCTGGTGCCGTGCGGGGTGATGGCCACCGACGCGGCGACGCCGCCGCGGTGGCGGCCCGGTCCGCCGGAGTCGGGGACCTCGCGCCGCCACAGGGTCAGCACGGGGTAGAGGAACTCGGTCATCTCGACGTCGGGGACGCGGCCCATCGGGATGCAGAACAGCCCGCCGGTGTCGATCCCGTCGGCGTGCGGACGGGCGCCGTACCCGCCGGCCATCGGCTCCATGATGATGTTGAGGAACGGCACCGGCTGCTCGCCGCGCTCGTCCAGCCCGGCGATGACCGCGGTGTCCCAGGTTCCGCAGCAGGTGGCCTGGACGTTCTTGCCCAGCTCCAGGGACCGGTCGAGCATGCCGGACAGGCACTCGGCGACCAGGCTGCCGGTGAGCCAGGCCGGGCCGATCGGGCCGCGGCTGACCGCGGCCGGGAAGGTGGCGTTGTTGAGGGTGCCCTCCTCGGTGACCAGGTCGAAGCAGCGCATCAGCCCGCCTGCCGACCAGGGGATGTCCCCGGCCAGGATCGGCAGCAGCGCGAGCATCACGCCCCCGCGCAGGCCCGCGTAGGTGCAGTTGATGACGCCGGCCTGGGGATCGGTGCCGGTGAAGTCGAACGTGAGGTGGTCGCCGGCCTTGGTGGTGGTGACCGTGATCTTGTGCAGGCCGCGGTCGCCCTCGTGGGACTGGTCCTGGTAGCCGGTCGCGGACCAGCTGCCGTCGGGCAGGCTGGCGAGCTTGCCGCGCAGCCGGGCCTCGGCGTCGTTCATCATGCGCTGCATCACGGCCTTGACCGTGTCCGCGCCGTACTGGTCGATCAGGGCGTGCAGCCGCTCGCGGCCCACGTTGTTCGCCCCGATCTTGGCGCGCAGGTCCAGCCCGATGAGCATCGGGACGCGTGAGCGGCGTACCCACAGGTCGGCGACGTCGCGCTGGAGCTGCCCGGCGCGGACGACCTTGACCGGCGGGGTGGGCAGCGACTCGGAGAACACGTCCTGGGCGGCGGGCGAGAACGAGCCGAGCCCGACTCCGCCCAGGTCGGGCTGGTGGGCGATCGCGCTGGTCCAGGCGAACAGCTTCCCGTCGTGGAAGACCGGCTGGTAGACGATCACGTCGTTCTGGTGCAGGCCGCCGCCGACCCACGGGTCGTTGCACAGGAACATGTCGCCCTCGGCGATCCCGGGGTTGGCGGACCGGTGCCGCAGCGTCCAGTAGATGGCCAGGTCGACCGCGCCGACGAGCATGGTGTTGTACAGGCCGACCTGGACTTCCTGGCCGAGCTCGTCGCAGATGGCGAAGTCGAAGTCGTTGGCGTCGGTGACGATCGGCGAGCCGGACATCCGCTTGAGCGCCTCGCCCATCTCGTCGGTGACCGACCACAGCCGGTGCCGGACGACCTCGTAGGTCAGCGGGTCGAGCCGGTCGACCCGTTCCTGGCTGACGGTGTGGGTCGGCAGCCCCGAGGGGAGCGAGCGGCGCAGCTCGTCCGGATCGACCGGCCGGCTGGAGAAGATCTCGGATCCGGGAATCATCATGGTCATGACGTGCTCCTGGCGGTGACGACGGTCCTGGCGTCGGGGCGGATGGTCAGGTTGCCGAGCGTGTCCACCGTGGCGGTGGTGCCGCCGGGCACGACCACGGTGGTGGTCAGGACCTCGACGATTGCGGGTCCGGTGAGCGCGTGCCCGGCCCGCAGCAGGCGGTAGTCGTAGACCGGCGTGTCGGCGTAGCCGATGGCGGCATCGAGGCAGACCGGCCGGCGGCCCGCCTGGGCGGCCGCCGGGTCGGGCGAGGAGGCGGCCGGGACTTCGGGCAGGGCCGGGGAGAACGGGAGCACGCCAGTCCCGCGGACCCGGAAGGTGATGGCCTGGACGCCGGCCTCGCGGAAGCCGGTGTCCGCGCCGTACAGGGCGGCGTAACGCTGCTCGAACGCGGCCGCTGCGGCCTCGATCGCGGCGGCGTCGAGCGGCCCGTCGGCGACCGGGGCGGTGACCTCGGCGAGCTGCATGGCGTACCGCATGTCGATCTCGCGGTGCAGCCGGATGGTCTCGAACTTCACGCCCTGCCGGTCCAGCCCGTCGCGGACCTGCTTTTCCAGGCTGGTGAAGTTCTGCTCGGCCCGCGCGGGGTCGAACGGGACGATGACCGGGTCGGACAGCTCGGCGGCCAGCACGATGTCGGAGGAGGCCAGGCCGAAGGCGGAGAACGCGGAGGCGACCGGGCCGAGCGGGACGACCACCTCGGTGACCCCGACCTCGGCGGCGTAGCGGGCGCAGTGCGCCGGGCCGGCGCCGCCGAACGCGTACAGCACGAAGTCGCGCGGGTCGTGGCCGGCCTCGACGACGGTCTTGCGCAGCAGGTCGCCGGTCTGGGCGTTCTGCACCGTGTAGATGGCGGCGGCGGCCTGCTCGACGGACAGCCCGAGCGGCTTGGCGATCTGGGTGGCGATCGCCTGCCGGGCCAGCTCCAGCGAGAGCGGCTTGCGGCCGCCGAGCAGGCCCCGCTCGGGCAGGATGCCCAGGACCAGGTTGGCGTCGGTGTTAGTCGGCTCGATGCCGCCGTTGCCGTAGCAGGCGGGGCCGGGGACGGCCTGCGCGCTGCGCGGGCCGATCCGCAGGTTGCCGCCGGCGTCCAGCCAGGCGATCGCGCCGCCACCGGAGCCGATCGCGTCGACGCGGAGCGTGGGCACGTTGACCGGGTGGTGGTTGATGACCGTGGTGGTGTCGCGGACGGGCTCGCCGTCCACGACCAGGCCGGCCAGGAACGTGGTGCCGCCGACGTCGGTGGAGATGATGTTGCGGTGGCCGAGCTGGCGTCCCAGGCAGACCGAGCCGACGACGCCGCCGGTGAGCACCGAGCCGATGGTGCTGATCGCGGTGGCCGGAGCCTGCTGCGCCGCGACGGCGCCGCCGTTGCTCTGCATGATCAGCAGCGGCCCGGTGAGCCGGGAGGCCCGCAGGGTGTCCTCCAGCGTGGTCAGGTAGTCCCGCAGCCCGGGCCCGATCTGGGTGCTCATGATCGTGGTGGCGTTGCGGGCGAACTCCCGGATGCGCGGGCTGATCTCGCTGGACAGCGCGACGAACACGCCGGGGTCCTGCTCGGCGACCAGTTCGCGCAGCCGCTGCTCGTGCCGCGGGTTGCGGAAGGACCACAGCAGGGACACCGCGATCGCGCGGATCCCCTCGTCGAGCAGCGACCGGATCGCGGCGCGGGCCTGGTCCTCGTCCAGCGGGACGACGACGGTGCCGCTGCGGTCGACGCGTTCGGTGACCTCCAGGGCGTGCCGCTTGGGCAGCAGGGCATGGTCCTTGGCCTGGCCGAGGACGTTCTGCAGCTCGTGCGGGGACCGGCCCAGGTAGCGGCCCTCGACGTTCATGATGAAGATCGAGTCGCGGTGGCCCTTGGTGGTCAGGAACCCGACCGGCGGCACGTTGCCCGTCACCAGCGCGTTCAGCGACGAGGTGGTGCCGTGGGCGATGTGGTGGGTGCGGGCGAGCATGTCCGGCAGGGGGATTCCCAGCTGCTCGGCCAGCAGCTCCAGCACGTCGAGGACCCCGCGCGAGTAGTCCGGCGGGGTGGAGGGGGACTTCGCGGCGAGCACGGTCCCGGCATCGTCGTCCAGGACGGCATCGGTGAACGTGCCGCCCACGTCCACGCCGATGACATAGGCCATGGCTGACGCTCCTTCGGGGGTGGAAAGGCCGCGACGTCCCGGCCGGAGCCGGCCGTCCCCGGCGCGGTTGTTTTACGGTTGAGTAGACTATTCTACGGACTGGACAGCGGTCAAGGGTCCCGCCGCGCGCTTGACGTATCTTCGTTTGCGTCGAATAATCTACGCTTAAGTCAAACACGGTGGTGAGCGCCACCCGGCCCGGGAGGTCAGGATGCAACTACGGCGAGTCGCGGTGCTCGGCGGCGGCCCGGGCGGGCTGTATGCCGCGCGCCTGCTCAAGCTCGCGCGCCCGTCGTGCGAGGTGGTCGTGTACGAGCAGGGGGAACCGGGGACCACGTTCGGCTTCGGGGTCGGGCTGGCGGCGGGGACGCAGCGCAATCTCGAGGCCGCGGACCCGGACACGCTGCGGGACATCGCGGCCGCGGGACGCCGGCACGACATGACGATGCAGGCCGGGGGCCGGGTGGCCCGGGTGCACAACGACCGGCTGATCGGCATCGCGCGCACCGAGCTGCTCACCGTGCTGCAGCGGCACGCGGAAAAGGCCGGGGTGCGGCTGGAGTACGGCGCCCGCCGGCGGGCCGGGGACCTGGACGCGGACATCGTGATCGCCGCGGACGGGGTCAGCAGCGCCACCCGGGAGGCCGGGGACTTCGGCGCGGACGTCGAGACCGGGCGCGGCCTGTACCTGTGGTGCGGGACCGGCTTCGCGCTCACCGACGCGGTATTCGCGGCGGCCGGGACCGAGCACGGCATCTTCGTCACGCACGCCTACCCGTACTCGGACGGGCAGAGCACGTTCCTGATCGAGACCGACGAGCCGACCTGGCTCCGGGCCGGGTTCGACGCCTCCACCGGGCCGACCCCGTCCGACGCCTCGGACCTCACCTCGCTGCGCTACCTGGAACAGGCGTTCGCCGGGCCGCTGCGAGGCCACCCGCTGATCGGCAACCGGACCCGGTGGACCCGGTTCCGCACGGTGCGCTGCCAGCGCTGGTCCTGCGGCCGGACCGTGCTGCTCGGCGACGCCGCGCACACCGCCCACTATTCCATCGGCTCGGGCACCAAGCTCGCCATGGAAGACGCGATCGCCCTGGCCGAGGCGCTGGACGCGGAGCCGGACCCGGCCGGCGCGTTCGGGCGGTATGAGGCCACCCGCCGCCCGGCCGTGCAGCGGCTGCAGGAGCTGGCCCGGCGCAGCCAGCTGTGGTGGGAGTCGTTCCCCTCCCGCCTGCACCTCCCGGTGGAGCAGCTGACGGTCGCCTACATGACCCGGGCCGGGAACGTGCCGCTCGGCCGCTTCGCCGCCACCAGCCCGCAGGTCGTCGCCACGGCCCTGGGCCAGTACGCCGGCCAGCCGCCGCGGATCCCCGCCGACATCACCGGCTGGGTCCTGGACCAGCGGCTGAGCGGCGAGGGCAGGCAGTTCCCTGACCGGATGCTCGCAGCCAGTTCGTTCGGTACGGATCTTTACCTGATCACCGACGTGGTCGCCGACCCGTGGGGCCCGGCCGGCGACGCCGTGGTCGCCCGGGCCCGTGACGCCCGCGCGGCCGGGGCCGGCGGGTTCCGCTTCGCCGGCCCGGCCGACCGCCCGTCGGTGCTGACCCGGATGGACCTGGCCGAGCGGGTGCGGATCGAGGCCGGCGGGCTCATCGTCGTGGACGGCCCGGCCGGGCTGCGCGACGACCTGGCCGCGGGGCTGGTCAGCGGCCGCGCCGACCTGGTCTGCTTGACCGGGGAGGAGGCGGCGTGAGCACGAGCAGATGGGGGGAGCGCCTGGTGCGCTATCCCGGTGACCTGGCCGGCCGTTACCGGCAGGCGGGCCTGTGGGGCACCCGCACGATCGCCGGCGAGCTGCACGCCGTCGCCGCCGCGCACCCGCAGCGCGAGGCCGTGGTCGCGCCCGACGGCCGGCTGACCTACCGCGAACTCGACGAGCGCACCGACGTCCTGGCCGCGGGCCTGGCCGGGCTCGGTCTGGTGCCAGGTGATCCGGTCCTGTTCCAGGTCACCAACCGGCTCGGCGCGGTCGTGGCCTGGTACGGGGTGCTCAAGGCCGGCCTGGTCCCGGTCTGCACGCTCGCCGCGCACCGCGGCCACGAGATCGGCGAGATCAGCCGCCGGGTCGGCGCCGTCGCCCACCTGGTGGAGGCGGGGACGCGCGGCTTCGACCTGGTCTCCTTCGCCGCCGGGCAGCAGCACGGCCACCCCACCCTGCGCCACGTCCTGGTCCTGGGCGGCGCCGGCGACACCGCCGGAACCGCGATCGAGCCGCTGGGCGCGGGCACGGACCCGCGGGCCGCGCGCACCACGGTCGAGGAGATCCAGCGCGGCATCGACCCGGACGACGTGGCGGTCTTCCAGCTGTCCGGCGGCACCACCGGCGTGCCCAAGGTGATCCCGCGGCTGCACGCCGAGTACTGGTACAACGCCGCGGCCTACGCGCGATCGTGGGGCTGGTCCCCGGACACCCGCGTCGCTCACCTGATCCCGGTCATCCACAACGCCGGCATCGTGTGCGCGGTCCACGGCCCGCACAGCGTCGGCGGCTGCCTGGTGCTGGGCCCCGCCGACCTCGCGGTCTCGCTGCCGCTGATGGCCGCCGAGCGCGCCACCCACGTCCTGCTCGGGCACGGGCACTTCGAGGCCGTCGCCGAGCCCGCGTTCGCGGCGGCGGCCGCGTCGCTGACGCAGGTGGTGCTGTCCGGCACCAAGGTGCCGACGGCCCTGTTCGACGAGCTGGAGCGGCGCGGGCTGTGGTCCGGGCAGCTGTTCGGCATGGGCGAGGGGATGTTCCTCACCACCCGTCCCGGTACTCCCCGCGAGGCCCGCGCGACCACGGTCGGCACCCCGCTGTCCCCGATGGACGAGATCCGGATCCTCGAACCGGGCGCCGGCACCGAGCTCCCCGACGGGGAGGTCGGCGAGCTGTGCTGCCGCGGCCCGTACACGCTGCGCGGCTACTTCGACGCCGCCGGGCACAACGCCCGGGCGTTCACTCCCGACGGCTTCTACCGCACCGGCGACCTGGCCGCCGTCCGGGAGATCGGCGGCCAGCGGTACGTGAGCATCGAGGGCCGGCTCAAGGACGTCATCAGCCGGGGCGGCGAGAAGATCAACGCCGAGGAGGTGGAACTGCTGCTGCTGCGCCACCCGCGGATCGCCGCGGCCGCCGCCGTCGCCATGCCCGACCCCCGGCTCGGGGAGCGCACCTGCGCCTACCTCGTGGTGCAGGGCGAGCCGCTCACCCTGGCCGAGATCCAGCAGCACTTCGCTCGGCTGCAGGTGGCCAAGTTCAAATGGCCCGAACGCGTCGAACTGCTCGGCGAGATGCCCCGCACCCTGGTCGGGAAGACGGACAAGAAACGCCTGCGGTCCGACATCGCCGCGAAGATCGCCGCCGAACGCGCGGGCGCCAGCTCCGCCCGCAGCGGGCCGCCGGCCACCGCCCTGGTGACCGGGTCCCCTCTACAATCGCCGTCATGACCAGCAGCTCACCGCCGGGCGCGGCGCGCGGGAAGGCCGACCCGGCACCGCCCCGGCCAGGCAGGAACGCCGGGAAGCCAGCCGGTGCCACCACGGCCCGGCGCGAGCTCGTCGAGAACGAGATATACGAGCACGCCATCCGGCTGTTCGCCGAGCGCGGTTTCGCCGGGACCAGCCTGCAGGACATCGCCGACGCCCTCGGCGTCACCCGTCCCGCGCTGTACTACTACGTCAAGAGCAAAGATGAGCTGCTGGCCAAGCTGGCGGCGGACGTCGCGGGCGGCTCCGCGGCCCAGATCACCGAGCTGGCCGCCCGGCCGGATCTCGACGCGGCCGGCAAGCTCCGCGAGATCGTCCGGCTGACCGCCCTGCGGCAGGCGACTCAGTCCGAACGGTTCCGCCTGCTGATCCGCTCCGAGGCCGAACTGCCCGCGGAACTCTCCGACGCCTACGACACCAGCCGCCGGGCCGTGCTCCGCGCGGTCACTGGTGTCATCGAGGAAGGCATACGCGCGGGCCGGTTCCGGCCCGTCGACGCCCGGATCGCCGCGCTGGGCGTGATCGGCATGTGGAACTGGGTGGCCTGGTGGTTCCGGTCCGACCGTGACAGCGCCGAGGCCGTCGCCGACCAGCTGGCCGACATGGCCATCGCCGCGCTGCAGCGGGCCGACGACCGCATCCCCGACGGCGAGGGGCCGGCAGCGGCGCTGAAAATGCTCCGCCAGGACCTCGAGCACCTCGAGCGCATCCTCGACCTCTGAGCTCCCGCAAATCGTAAGCAGATTCGTCAAACTATTGACTCAATCGTAAAAATCGCATAGCGTGACGGGTACGAGCACGACCTCGATCGCAGGAGGCTGGCGATGACCACGCTGGACCACCGGGTGAAGGGCGTCGATCACGCCGCGTTCCCCACCTTCGACCCGGCCGGGACGGTGCGCTTCTACCGGGACGTCCTGGGGTTCCCGGTGGTGCACTCGATCTGCGCGGTGGGCTGGGGGCCGGAAGAGCACCCCGACTTCATCCACTTCTTCTTCGACATCGGCAACGACGACCGGCTCGCGTTCTTCTACTACTTCGGCACCGAGCCGTTCAACCAGACCGGGCGGGGGGATGCCTACGCGGCGTTCGGCCCCGATGTCCCGCTCTACTTCATCCGGTCCCGGCATCTGGCTATCCACGTCGATAATTACGAGGACCTGATGGAGTACCGCCGTCGGCTGGACGCCAGCGCCTGGCCGGTGGAGATGCAGATCCAGCACGAGACCATCGAGTCGATCTACACCCACGACCCCAACGGCTACATGGTGGAGATCACCCGGGCGATGCGGCCGGTCACCCCGCAGGAAGACCTGGACGCCAACCTGACCATCGACGCCCTCCTGGATGTCGTCGCCGACCCCGATCCCAGCCTGGCCAAGCTGCTGGCCCGCAAGGCCGAGCTCATCGTCGAGCGCGCCGCCCGGTGGGAGCACCAGCGCCAGCTCCTGCCGGCGGGAGCGGACGAGTCCGAGCTGGAGCGCACCGGATACGAGGGCTGGTAATGACGACCCTGTACGTGCTCGACGTGCCGGAGAACACCGGCCTCCCCACGGTCGCTGCGCAGGACCCCGCCGTTTCTGTCGGGCGCGTGGGGCCCTACTTTGAGATCACCGCCAGCGGCCCGATCACCATCGACCGCCGCGCCACCGGGTGCCGGCACGCGGTCTGGTACAGCGCCGTAGGCGGCGTTCCCCGCGACAGCCGCATCACCCAGCACGACAAGAACGCCCTGCGGGTGGAGCCCGCATGAGCACCGCCCCGGCTACTCCGGCCGGGCGGCTCGGCGCCGGCCGGTACCTCGCCGCCGGGAGCCGCCCCGGCTCCACGACCACCACGGTGCACGAGCTGACCGCCGCGGACGGCGCCACCGTCCGCGGCGTGCTGGCCGCCGTGCCGGGCGCCACCACCGTGGTCAGCCTGATGCACCCGCGCCAGGACCTCACCCACCACCCGCTGGTCCCGCTGCTGCTGCAGGCCGGGGCCGCGGTATGGACCCAGCACACCCGCTCGGTCAACAATGACCTCACCCTGGTCCACGAGCAGGCGCTCCTGGACGCCGCCGCCGGGCTGGTGTTCCTCCGCGAGCGCGGCTTCACCTCGATCGTCACCCTCGGACACTCCGGCGGCGGCCCGCTGTACGCGTTCTACCTCGAGCAAGCCGGGCTGGCGCCCGCCGGCCGCATCGCGGCCACCCCGGGCGGCCGCCCGGCCAAGCTGGCCGAGGCCGAGATGCCCCTGGCCGACGGCGCGATCTTCCTGGCTCCGCACCCCGGGCAGGGCCGGCTGCTGCTGGCCTGCATCGACCCGTCGGTAGCCGACGAGCAGGACCCGATGTCCGTCGTGCCGGAACTCGACCCGTTCAGCCCGGCCAACGGGTTCGCCGAGCCGCCCGCCAGCTCCGCGTACTCCGAGGAATACCTGGCCCGCTACCGGGCCGCGCAGCGGGACCGCGTCGCCCGCATCGACGCCATCGCCCGCCAGCACCTGGCCCGGGCGGCCGAAGCGCGCGCCGCGTTCACCAGCAGCGGCCACGCGCTCGACCGCCGCCGGTCGCTGGCCCCCAAGATCATCACCGTCTTCCGCACCGACGCCGACCCGCGCACCGTCGACCTGTCCCTGGACCCCAGCGAACGGCCCTACGGGTCCCTGTTCGGCAAGCGGCCGGACCTGATCAACTACGGCCTGACCGGCTTCGGCCGGCTCGCCACCCCCGAAGCGTGGCTGTCGACCTGGTCCGGGCTCAGCTCCAACGCCGACTTTGTCCGGTGCGCCCCCGGGGTCACCGTCCCGACCCTGTTCATCGAGCTCACCGGCGACCAGGCCGCCTTCCCCGCCGACTCCAGCCAGATGACCGGCGCGCTCGGCGCCGAAGACCTCACCACCGCCACCGTCCGCGGCCTGCACTTCGGCGGCCCCATCGCCGGCGGGGAGCCCGCCGGCAACGAGCTGGCCGCCACCGAGATCATCACCTGGCTATCAAAGCGCCACGAACTCAGCCCGCCCGCCTGAGCAGGCCAGGCTGGCGTCAGCGGGCGGCGGGCGGCACCGCGCGGACCGTGACCCGCTACCCGGACAACGCAGCCGTTCCGGTGAGCTCGTCGACGAACTGGTCGTCGGTGACGTCGTTGATGCTCGCGCCCGCGTGCTGGCTGGCCACGCCGAGCCGGACGCCGGGCCGGCCGTGACCCCAGCCGTGCGGGAGGCTTACCACCCCGGGCATCATCTCGTCGGTCACCTCGACCGGGACCTCGATCTGGCCCGCGGCCGAGGCCAGCACCGCGGGCGCGCCGTGGGCCAGGCCGTAACGCTCGGCGTGCAGCTGTGATAGTGAGTGGCGACCATGAACGCCCCCGTCTTGCCGACTCCGTGCCCCTCGCCACAGGCTACGATCCCGGCCGCCGATTCTCCACCCCAGATCAGTGCCGTGACGACCTCCGCCAGGGCGGCCCGGTGATTAGTCTTGGGCGTACGGGATGGGAGATTCATAGTGGTCGGCGTGCTGCTCGTGGTCAGCTTCGCGGTCATGGTGGCGGGCGCGGTGGTGTTCACCAACGCCGTCGAGTGGGCGGGCGCGCGGCTCGACCTCGGTCATGGCGCGGTCGGCAGCGTGCTGGCGGCCGTGGCCACCGCGATGCCGGAATCGCTGATCCCGGTCGTCGCGATCATCGGAGGAAAACAGGGCGGCGAGATCGCGGTCGGCGCCATCGTCGGGGCCCCGTTCCTGCTCGCCACCCTGGCCATGGCGGTGTCGGCTACCGCCGCGCTGGCCTACCGCGCCCGGCGCGGAAGCGCGCGGCTGCAACCCGACCGCAACGCCATCGCCCGGGACCTGCTCGTCGTCCTGGGCGCCCTGCCGCTCGCCATCGTCATCGGACTGGCCGGAGCACGCCCGCTGCGCCTGGCCGGCGCGGTGGTGCTGGTGGCCGGGTACGTGGTGATCGTCTGGAAGACGATCGTCCAGGCCAGGCAGGAGGGCAGCGCGGACGAGCCGGACAGCTTGTACTTCGACACCACCAAGGACGATCCGCCGAACACGTTCCAGATTCTCGCCCAGACCGTAGTCGGCATCGGCATGCTCATCGGCGCGGCCGAGCTGTTCGTGAACAGCATCGAGCACCTGGCGCACGGGCTCGGCGCCGATGCGCTGATGCTGACCCTGGTGATCGCGCCGCTGGCCACCGAACTCCCGGAAAAGATCAATAGCGTGCTGTGGATCCGCCAGGGCAAGGACACTCTCGCCCTGGGCAACATCACCGGCGCCATGGTCTTCCAGACCATGCCACTGGTCGCCTTCGGGATGGTGTTCACCGACTGGCGGCTGACCACTCCCGCGCTGATAGCCATGCTGGCCGCGCTGGCCGGCACGGCGCTCAGCCTGATCGCCGTGCGGCACGCGGGGCGCTGGCCGCTGCCTTTCATCGGCTGCTGGGCCGGTTTTTACCTGGGCGGGATCGCCTCGATCATCGCCGTCACCTGATCCGCGATTCCCTGGGAAGATCCGTGACGGCAAGGTCACGAGCTTCCAGCAGTACGTGGACACCGCGCAGTTGCAGGACGTCGAGAGCACACGCTAGGTAAGTGAGCGTTCCGGAACAACCTGAAGTTGCGGCGGGCCGCGCAGCAGTGCCGGTTCCGTCCCGGGTGGCGGGGATTCCCGCACCGCTGCGCCCCGGGCCGGCCGGGGTGCGTGGCACATCGGTCCGGTCTTGCGGGGTCAGGGTTCCCCGCACCCATAACGCGGCAGCCCCGCTGCAGCGGCTCATTGCGCCTCATCTCAAACCCGCGATACATCGAAGAATCACCTGATTTCGGAACGCTCACTGACGAAAGGCGATGAGCCGCGGAAACCGGCTCCGGGCCGCGTCACCTGACGACGTGCAGCTGCGCGGCCTGCGGCATGGGCTCGTGCTCCAGTGCCTTGTAGGTCCCGGCGTGGAAGGTCAACGGTTCCAGCTGGGGACGGTGGACCAGCGCGACGACCTCACCCAGCACGATCAGGTGATCGCCGGCGCGGTGCGATTGCCACAGCCGGCAGTCGAACGACGCCGCCGCGCCGCCCAGCACCGGGCAGCCGGTCAGGCCTGGTTGGAAGGGCACGCCGTCGAACATCTCCGGGCCGGCCGGGCGGCTCCGGTCGGCGAACCAGCGTGAGACGTCCTGCTGCCCGGCGGCGAGGACGTTGACGGCGAACGCCCCGGCCCGCTCGATCAGGCCGAAGCCGCGGCCGGCCTGGTTGAGGCAGACCGAGACGAGCATCGGGTCGAGCGACACCGAGGAGAAGGAGTTGACGGTCACGCCGTGCATGTCGCCGTCGCCGGACGCGACCGTGACGACGGCGACTCCGGTCGGGAACGAGCCCATCGCAGCGCGGAAGGCGCTCGCGTCGACGGCCGGGCCACGTCCGGCCGTCCCGTCGGGACCGGCGGTCCCGGCGGGACCGGCGGTCCCG
>Ga0335081_10012065_pt1 | contig 13998 bp, 11 predicted proteins | sample Lox_Sample_35_FD_206713 | JGI IMG/M metagenome (GOLD analysis project Ga0335081, IMG submission 206713) | Soil microbial communities from Loxahatchee National Wildlife Refuge, Florida, United States - Lox_Sample_3.5 | ecosystem: Environmental > Terrestrial > Soil > Wetlands | place: USA... | reverse complement strand
GCCACCTTCCCCAGCGCGGCATCGCGCGCGTGCACCATCGGGAGGAGGTCGGGCAGGGCAATATCGGTCGCGCCGGCCGCGGTTTCCGGGTTGGCGGCGCGCACGCGGTCGCGCACATCGCGCAAGATGGCGATCAGCTCAGCGCTTTCCACGTTTTCGCCTCCATACGGCCGTCACCACGGTATCCAGGCCGCCGCGCGGCGCGAATTCACCGGTGACGGTGGCCGAAAGCGGATCGGCCGCCCGCACCACGTCGCGCAGCACGCGGTTGACGACGTTCTCCTGAAAGATGCCCAGATCGCGGTACGCCAGCAGGTACATCTTGTACGATTTCAGTTCGAGGCAGCGGCGGCGCGGCACATAGCGCAGGACGATTTTGCCGAAATCCGGCAGGCCGGTCTTGGGACAAATCGCAGTGAACTCCGGCATGGCGATTTCGATTTCGTACGGCTCGCGGTACTGGTTGGGCCAGGTTTCGATTTCCGGCAGCGGCGCGCGGGTGCCCGCGGCCGCGTGCGCATCGGTGTATTGACGCTTCATAGAAGAGCCTTCGAGAGCAGCTCGAGGAAGAGGCCGACATCGGCCACCACGCCGACCGCCTGGCCGGTGCCGCGGTCGCTGACCTTGGTGGCGACGGCGGGGTTGATATCCACGCAGACGATTCGGACCCAGCTCGGCAGCATGTTGCCGGTGGCAATGGAGTGGAGCATCGAGCCGAGACAGAGCACCAGGCCGGCGCCCTCGAGCGCGGCGGCATAAGCGTCCTGGGCCTGGTTCATGTCGGTGATTGTGTCGGGCAACGGGCCGTCGTCGCGCAGGCTGCCGGCCAGGACAAACGGCACGTTTGCCGTCACGCACTCATAGAGGATGCCGCAGCGCAGACGGCCGCTTTCGACGGCCAGCCGCACGGAGCCGGCGCGCGAGACGGCGTTGATGGCGCGCATGTGGTTGCGGTGGCCGTGTTCTTCGGCGCGGCCGTCTGAGAGGCGGATGCCGAGCGATGTGCCGAACAGGGCCGCTTCCACGTCATGGACGCCGAGCGCATTGCCGCTCAGCAAAGCCTGCACCCAGCCGCCGCGGACGAGCGCAGCCAGGCCTTCGACGCCGCCGGTGTGCACCACGACGGGCCCGGCCACCACCACCACCTTGAGCCCCGTGGCGCGGGTTTGGCGAATCAACTCGGCGGTCTGCCGCACGGCGGTTTCCACCTGGCGTTCCGAGGAGATGCCATTGGACATGAAGGCAAAGGCGAGGCGGCCGCGCTCTTTCGATTCGGGAATCACGCGGATGCCGCGCACGCCGACAACGATGCGGTTGCCGCGGCGCAGGTCGCGCAGGCGCCGGCACTGCGCGCGGCCGTTCTCCACGACCACCATGGCGTCCATGCGCTGGTTCTCCACTTCGATCCACTTCTCGCCGTGACGCACGCAGGTCCGATGGTTGGTGGTGGAATAGAAATCCTCCGGAGCGCAGCCATCGCGTTCCACCGCGCGCAGCTCGGCATCGCCGGTTACGGCCGGCGCGCAGCCGAGAAGGAGCAGGGTTTCGAGCAGGCGGTCCAGCGCATCCTGTTCGTCGGCGGACACTTTCAGCCGGAGATAAGACGGCTCGCTGTTGGTGCGGCCGATGCGGAATTCCTCGACTTCGAAACGGCCGTGCTGCTCGACGACCGTGTCGAAGATACTTTCCATGATGTGCGAGTCGATCAGGTGGCCTTCGGCTTCGACCACTTCCTGGAATGCCATAGAACCCTTCATTGTACCTTCGGCCGCCGCGAAGACGGGCAAGCGGAACGAGTGCGCTGCCCGCGGCAACAGATCCCATGCGGCTATCCGGGATAAAATCTCGCATATGGAAACTCTATCCGGCAAGCTGGCTGTAGTTACGGGCGGCACGCGCGGCATCGGCCGCGCCATTGCGAAGCGCCTGCTCGGCGAGGGCGCGGCGGTGGCGCTCTGCGGGCGCGGTGCCCAAGCGGTCGAAACCGCGGTGAGCGCGCTGCGGCCGCTGGGCCGCGCTTACGGCGCCGCCTGCGATGTCACGAAGCCGGACGAAGTGAGCGCCTTTTTCGCCGCGGTCGATCGCGAATTCGGTGGCCTTGACATACTGGTGAACAACGCCGGCCAGGGCGTGTTCGGCAAAGTCGCGGACCTGACGCGCGACCAATGGCACGCCAACATCGACCTCAACCTGAACGGCCCGTTCTACTGCTCGCGCGAAGCGCTGGCGCGGTTTCGCAAACGCGGCGGCGGTTTCATCGTCAACATTTCCAGCCTCGCCGGCAAAAATGCGTTCAGCGGCGGCGCCGGCTACAACGCCAGCAAATTCGGCCTCAACGGGTTCAGCGAAGCCATGATGCTCGACCACCGCTATGACGGCGTGCGCGTGGCGTCCATCATGCCGGGCAGCGTCGACACGGAATTCTCCGGCGGCCCGTCGGACCGCAGCGGTGACACCAGCTGGATGATCGCGCCGGAGGATGTGGCCGAGGCGGTAGTGATGGTGCTGCGCATGCCCGCGCGGACGATGATCAGCCGTGTCGAAATGCGGCCCGCGCGGCCCAGGAAGTAACGGCGGCTCGCGGCGGCCGGGCGCCCGGGTTTGGTACAATTTGGCCAGTTCATGCCCTTACCCCCTGAAAAACAGGACTCGAAGTTGATGCGTGCCATGTTCGGCACCATCGCGCCGCGCTACGATTTCATCACGCGCGCTTTTTCCTACGGTATGGATCGCGGGTGGAAGCGAACCGGCGTCGAGTTGGCGCGTTTATCGGCGCAGCCGACCATCCTCGATCTGGCTTCGGGCACCGGCGATTTTTCGCTGTTGGTCGAGGCGCGGCATTCGGGCGCGCGAACCATCGCGGTCGATTTGACCGAGCGCATGCTGCACCTGGCGCGGGAGCGCGGCGTTGAGCGCGCGGTCTGCGGCGATGCCGGCCGCCTGCCCTTCGCCGACGCCGCCTTCGACTGCGTGTTCGTCGGCTACGGCCTGCGCAACTTTCCGCATCTCGAAGCGGCGGTGCGCGAGATCGAACGTGTCACCAGGCCCGGCGGCGCTCTGGTGAGTCTCGATTTCTTTCTGCCCGCCAACGGCGTGCTGCGCCGGTTATACCTGGCGTATCTCTACGCGCAGGGCGTTTTCTGGGGATACGTGCTGCACGGCCGGCCGCGCGTCTACACTTACATTCCGGATTCGCTGCGGTCGTTTGTATCGATCGGCGACTTTGGCGCGCTGCTGCGGCGCAGCGGCTACACACAGGTGGAGGAGCGCGGTTATCTGCTGGGCGGTATCGGGCTGCACTGGGCGGTGAAGGCGGAATAGGCGGTTGACAGGCGCCTCCGCCTGTCAATGCCGGACTTCTTCTACCAGTCCACCGGCTTGCCGGGTTCCAGCGCCCACACACTGGTACCGCTGCCGGCGACCAATTTCGCCAACTCCTCCGGCGTGCCCGTCAAGGGCGGAAAAGTCCCGAAGTGCATCGGGATCACCTTGGGGCACCGCAGCAGGCGGCAGGCGAGCGCGGCTTCGTGCGGGCTCATCGTGTAGAGGTCGCCGATCGGCAGCATCGCCAACTGCGGATGGTAGAGTTGCTCGATGAGCTGCATGTCGCCGAACACGTTGGTGTCGCCGGCGAAATAGAGAGCGCGTCCGTCGTCGAATCGCAGCACATAACCCGCCGCTTCGCCGCCGTAGACGATCTCGCCTTCGTCCAGGATGCCGCAGCTATGGACGGCGTGCGTCATGGTGAAGGTCACGCCGCTCGATTTTTGCGATCCGCCCTTGTTCATGGCGCGCGTGTTCTTCACGCCCTTGCGCTCCAGCCAGGCGCAGGTCTCGAAGATGGCGACGACCTCGGGCGAAAACCGCTGTGCCAGCGGAACCGCGTCGTGGATGTGATCGAAATGGCCGTGCGTGATGGCGATCGTATCCACGCGCTCGATCGGGTGCGCCTTGGGATACGCGGGGTTGCCGTCCGTCCAGGGATCCATCAGGATCACCTGCCCGGAAGCCAGGCGAAACTGGAAAGTGCCGTGCCCAAGCCAGGTGATTTGCATACCAGGATTATGGCACGGCACGGAGCAGCGAGATGCGCCAACCCGGGCCGCGAAGGCCGGCCGGGATCCTTACTTCTTCTTGGCCATCTCGGCCGCGCGCCGCGCGAATTCCTCGGGCGACAAGTCCTCGATGTGCGTAGCCACGTACCAATGATTGCCGCTGGGATCTTCGACGCTGGCGTTGCGGTCGCCATAGAATTGGTCGGTCGGCTCGTGCAGGCTTCTGGCGCCGGCATCGAGCGCGGCCTTGTACACCAGGTCCACGTCCGGCACATAAAGGTAGATCGTACACGGGCGCGGCGAGATTTCGGGGCCTCCCTGGCCCATCATGACGATCGAATCGCCGATGCGGGCTTCCGCATGCATGATCGACCCATCCGCGTTGCGGTGCGCCATCACCTCTTGCGCGCCAAAAGCGCGTTTGACGAATTGCAATAACTGCTCGGCGTTGGCCACCGTCAAATATGGCGTCACGCTGTGGTAACCCTTCGGAATGGGGCTAACTTTGTGTCTGGCGGTACTTCCGCTTGCCATAAGAACCCTCCATAGGCCGATTATCGCGCTCTTCGCGCCCAGGCGGCAATACGTGTCCGTACACTGCCGCCCTGGCGAGTTAGGGTGATAACTGTCAAGCCACCGCCGAAGGCGGTGCCCACGTAAGGTTCTTCACTAAGTAAGTGCCGGCCCTGGATGGAGTTTACGTTCATCACCTGCTTCTCACAGTACACTGCTGCTATGAAACCTGCCCAGTTAGCTGAGTTGGCGTGCTCTGCTCGCGCCGTCTTTCGTTTCGGAGGTTTGGCATGCGCCTTCAGCGCGTGCCTGCTGGCACAGCCCGCGCCAAATAGTTTTTTTGTACACAAGCTTGTTTCCGACTTGTCGGGTAACGCGGACCATCAGGATCCCAACCTTGTAAACCCGTGGGGCAATGGCTTCGGAGCGACTCCTTTCTGGGTGGGCAACACCGGAACGGGCACATCGACTCTTTATGACGGGACCGGAGCGATATTGCCGATAGTGGTCGATATAGCGGCGGCGGGCGGAGCTAAGACCGGAGGACCGGTGACCGGCGTGATCTACAATAGCTTCGCGTCCGACACGAAGGCCTTCAACGTCGCCGCCGGCAAGCCGGGCTCGTTCCTGTTCTGTTCGCTGGACGGTCTCATCACCGGTTGGAACTCGAGCGTGGATTCGACGCACGCCCTGGTGCTGTATGACAATTCCGCCTCGGGCGCGGTGTATACGGGCTGCGCGCTGGGCGGGGCGACGGGCGCCGAGATGCTTTATGCGGCAAACTTCCACGCTGGCACAGTGGATGTTTTTGACGGCGCGCTCAAGCCGGTTCATAATGCGGGCGCTTTTGTGAATCCCGCCATCCCTGCCGGCTACGCTCCGTACAACGTGGCCGTCATCAACGGCAACGTCTATGTGACTTACGCCATGCAGGACAGTAAGCAGAGCGAGTCGGTGCCCGGTCCCGGCAGCGGATATGTCGCGTTGTACGATATGACCGGCAAGCTGGTTGTGACGCTGATCTCGAACGGAGCGCTGAATGCGCCGTGGGGCCTGGCGGTCTCTCCCTCCACTTTCGGACCGTTCGGCGGCGCCCTGCTGGTGGGGAACTTCGGCGACGGCAAGATCAATGCCTACAACTGGGTGAACGGCGACTGGCTGGGCACGCTGAACGACCCGACGGGCGCGGCAATCGCGTACCCGGGGCTGTGGAGCCTGAGCTTCGGCAGTGGGGCACGTAGCGAGGATCCCGGCACGCTGTACATCACGGCGGGCATCGGCGGCGGGCCGAATAACGACCCGGTGGGGTCGCACGGGCTGCTCGCCAGCATCCAGCCCGTTCCGTCGTTCTCGGTAACGGGAATCCAGAACGCGGGCAGTTTTCTGGCCGGCGACATCGCGCCGAATACCTGGGTGGCGCTGAAAGGTGCCGCTCTGGCTCCGCTGCCGGTAAGCTGGTCGGTTACAGGGAACGTGCTGCCTACTACGGTGGGCGGAGTAACTGTAACTGTGAACGGGGAAGCCGCACCTATCAGCTTTGTCAGTAACATGCAGATCAACTTTCTGATGCCGGCGGACATCGCGCCCGGACCGGTAATGATCAGCACGACTAACAACGGACTGACCAGCGCGTTCGTGTCGGCTACCGCCTGGCCTACCGCACCTTCGTTCTTCCAGATCGGAACCAATTCGACGAACGGCCACATTTACGTTGCGGCTACTCACGCCAATTATTCGCTGATCGGTCCGCCCGGGCTGATCAGCGGCACCACGACCACCGGAGCGGCGCCCGGCGAAACCATCGTGCTCTATGGGACCGGCTTCGGCCCCACCAACCCGGCGGCCCCCAACGGCCAGGTTGTGCCGACGCCGCTGCCGCTGCCGGCCTGGCCAACGGTGGTTATAGACGGCATGGAAGCGCAGGTGATTTATGCCGGCCTGATCGGGCCCGGGCTGTACCAGATCAACCTGATGGTGCCCACGGGCCTCGCGTACGGAGACCACCTAATCACGGCCTTCCTGGGCGATAGCGAGACGCAGTTGAACGCATACATCACCGTGGCGGCGGCCTCCATGTAACCCAAGGCGGCACCGCGAGCGCGTTTTCTGAAGGTCCAGCCTGCAAGCCGAGGCCTCATGCGCCCCGGTTATGGTGGTGCCCAACCACTGTTTCAGGCGCGCGGCGCGCGGACCGACGCGCGGCGGCTGTCTGCCGTCGGTCTGATATCATGTTCGGCATGACTGGTCTTCGCCTGAATCAGATTGGGATCGGAGTTCTCGCGCCGGCGCTGCTGCTGGCGCCGGTCACGCTGCGATCGCAGGGCCGCCCGCAGCCTCAAACGTCACCGGCGGCACAAACGCCGGCTCCTGCGGCTCCCGCGCCGCCGGCGGCTCCCGAGCCCGTGGAGCGGCCGATGCCCGGCGGGCGCGGACGCGGATTCATTCCCGGCCCCGGCCCGGCGATTGGCGGCGAGATCGACGAAACCCCGGTGGTGACGCACCATTCGGTGAACGTCGCCGGCAAGGAGATTCATTACACGGCGACGGTCGCCGAGATGCCGCTCAAGAACACGTCGGGCGAAACCGAGGCGCACATTTTCTACATGGCGTACACTTTGGACGGTGTCAAGGATACAGGACACCGGCCGCTCACCTTCTGCTTCAACGGCGGGCCGGGATCGGCTTCGATGTGGGTGCACATGGGCGGCATGGGCCCGCGCAGCCCGAAACTGGAGCCGACCGGAGCCATGCCTCCGCCGCCCTACGAATTGAAGGACAACCAGGATACCTGGCTGGACGTGACGGACCTTGTCTTCATCGATCCGGTCGGCACCGGTTACAGCCGGGCCAAGACGCTGGCCGTGGCGCGGCACATGAACGGTGTGCAGGGCGACATCCAATCGGTAGGCGAGTTCATCCGCATGTACCTCACCCGCACCGGCCGGCAGCTTTCGCCGCTCTTCATCGCCGGCGAGAGCTACGGGACGTTCCGCGCCGCGGGCCTGGCGGGTTACCTGGTGGACCACGGAATCGCGTTCAACGGCATCGTGCTGATCGGCACCACGCTCAACCTGGGGACCATCTGGAACTCCGGCGACGACCTGGCCTACGTGCTGGCGCTGCCCTCCTGCGCCGCCGACGCCTGGTATCACAAGAAAGTCGCCGCCGATCTCGGCCGCAGGGATTTGAAATCGCTCCTCAAGGAAGTCGAGGCGTTCGCGGAAGGAGAGTACGCCTCGGCGTTGAGCAAGGGCGACGATCTTCCGGCGGCGGAGCGCAAAGCCGTGATCGACAAATTGTCCCGCTACACCGGCCTCGACGCGCATTACATCGACGAGAGCAACCTGCGCTGGGACGTGGCGCACTTCACCCGGCAGTTGCTGCGCGACCGCGAGCTGACCATCGGCCGCTACGACGGGCGCCTCACCGGGCCCTCCAGCCTGAACACGGGCGAAACCAGCGAGTACGACCCGTCGGGCACGCTGATCACGCCGCCGTTCACAGCCGCATTCACGAACTACATCCGCGAGGAACTGGGATACAAGACCGACCTCTTTTATTACCCGAGCGGCGGCATTCAACCCTGGGACTACGGCGTGCAGAACGGCTTCGGCGACACCACCACGCTGCTCCGCAACGCCATGGCGCGGAACCCGTATATGAAAGTGATGATCGCCGCCGGATACTTCGACCTGGCTACGCCCTACTTTGCCGTCGAGTACACCTTCAACCACATGGGCCTGCACCGCGAGATGCACAGCCGCATCACCTGGGACTTCTACGAAGCCGGCCACATGCTTTACATCGACAGCGGCCAGCACGCCAAGCTGAAGCGCGACTTCACGGCGTTCCTGTCCAGCGCCATGCCCAAGCCGGACGCGCCATAACTCCATCTCACGAGTTACAACGGCCAATAACTCACTTACTCCAGCCCGAACGCCGCCAGCTTCGCACAGGTGGACTTATAATCGGTGTGCAGGATGCTGGGGATCCCCAACCCCTCCGCGACATCGACGAACATCTGAGTGTTTTCGATATAGACTAGCTCTCGCGGTGATACCTGGACGATATCCAACGCCATCCGGAAGATTTCGACATCCGGCTTGCGAACGTGGACAAAGCAGGAGGAAATGAACGCATCCGCCAGCCGGTCGAGCTTGAATTGCCGGATCCGGTACGCATTCACCTCCCGCGCCTCGTTGCTGACGATAGCGATTTTCAGGCGGTGACGCGCCTTGAGCCGCGCCGCCAGCTCGATCATCTCGGGATAGGGTTTCGACTGCTCGAACATGAAGCGCCGGAATTGAACGCGCGTGAACGGCCGCTTCCGGTGGAAGACCACGCGGTCCAGGTACTCATCGAGCGTAACCTTGCCTTCCTCGTGGGCTTCGAAGGTCAGGTGATGTCGTTCCTCCATCTCCGCCGGCGGCAGCCGGAAGTGCCGCGCCGCGCGCCGGCGCGCGCCGTGGTCCCACCCGTTGGTGAGCAGCACGCCGCCCACATCCAGAAACAACGCCTTGATCTTCATGGCCGAGTCCCCCTCCCGCGGCGCGCCGCCGGCGCCGCCTATTCCACCACCAGCACGTTTAGATGCGAACCGTCCGCCCCGCCGCGATACACGCGCTCGGTGGCCTTGCGGAAATCCTCCGCGCGCGCGCTCGGGATATCCAGAAACTGCTGCGGGTTGCGATCCACCAGCGGGAACCACGAGCTCTGGATCTGCACCATGATGCGGTGCCCGGAGCGGAACGTATGGAATACGTCCGGCATCCAGAACTCGATCTGCTCCGGCTTGCCCGGCGTAAACGGTTCCGGCTTCGAGAGGCTGTTGCGGAACTTGCCGCGGAACGGCTCGCCGCGCACCATCTGCTGGTAGCCGCCCATGTAGACGCCCTTGAAATTCGGGTCGGGATTGGGATAATCGTTCGGGTAAACATCGATCAGCTTCACGATGAAATCCGAATCCGTGCCCGAGGTGGATACGCGCAGCACCGGCGTGATGGGTCCGGCAATCGTCACGTCGCGGTCGAGCGGCTCCGTTTCGTAAGTCAGCACGTCGGGCCGCGTCGAGGCGAAGCGCTGGTCGAACGTCATGTAATCAACCGGCATTCCCATGCCCGGCGCGATTTCGCCGGTGGAGGGCACCGGCTTGCCGGGATCGCTCAGGTATTCGTCGAAGCCCGCCGCGGCCGGCGCGGTCCAGGACAGCTTGCCGTCCGCGTCGAAATAGAGCGCGTGCGCCGTGCTGTTCTTCGGCGGCCAGGCGTCGAAGCGGTGCCATTCGTTGCGCCCTGTCTCGAATACGATGGCCTTGGGCACGCCCGCATCCGCGGCGGCTTTCAGCCCGTTGCCTTTGCCCTTCAGGTTCTCGACGAAGAAGGGAAGTTCGATATTCTCCTGGAAGTACTCGCTCGTCTTGGTTTTGAAATTCAGGTTGCCCAGTGTCTCACCCGGATCGCGGGCCCAGCCGCCGTGCCGCCACGGCCCCATGACGAGCGTGTCCGGAGCCAGGGGCCCATGCTTCTCGAGCGAGTTGAACAGCTTCAACGGCCCGGCCAGGTCCTCGGCATCGAACCATCCGCCCACCCACATCACCGCCGGCGTCACGTGCTTCATGTAGGGAGCCTGCGCGCGCGATTGCCAGTACTCGTCGTAAGTATCGTGCTTGATGGTGTCGTCCCAGTAAGTGCTCTTGTGTTTCAGGTACTTTTCGTCGGCGTTCGAAATCGGCCCCATGCGCAGGAAGAAATCGTAGGCGTCCATCGTCCCCGCGTCGAAACCAAGTCCGGGTTGCGACCGCGCCGGCTCGCCCGCGCCCGGCAAAAAGGCCGCGTAGAACCGGAAGTTGGCCGCCAGGTGAAACGCGCCGTTGTGGTAGCCGTCGTCGCCGTTGCCGACGTCGCCCATCGGCGCCTGCGGCGACACGGCCTTCAGCGCGGGGTGGGAATCGATCAGCCCGTACGCCGCGAAGAAGCCCGGATAGGAGATCCCCCACATGCCGACCTTTCCGTTGTTATTCGCCACGTGCTTGATGAGCCAGTCGATGGTGTCGTAGGTATCGGTGCTCTCGTCGGTGTCGGCGGGCCCGTCATAGTGCGGCTTGTGCGGGCGCACGTCGACAAACGTTCCCTCCGACATGTAGCGGCCGCGCACATCCTCGTACGCGAAGATGAAGCCCTCTTTCTCCGCGGCGAAAGACGGTCCGATCTGCGGCTTGTAGTTATCGGCGCCATAGGGCGCCACGCTGTACGGCGTCCGCATCAGGATGATCGGGTACGGTTGCGCCTCGTCCTTCGGGACGTAAACGGCGGCAAACAGCCGCACGCCGTCGCGCATCGGAATCCGGTATTCGTACTTGGTGTAGTGCGCCAGCGTGTAGGCCAGTTGCGTGCGCGTGACCTCCGTCAACGGAGGGCCGCCGGGCGGCTGGCCGTGAAGTAGCGCACAGGAGACGAGAAAGCCGAGGGTTGTCAGGTATCGAATCGCCATCGGGAGGTTATGGTAACAGATCCGGGCGCCCCCTCGCCGTACCCCATGCTTCTGCGCGATGCGCGGGGTTGCGCGCCCGGATAGCGATGCGATCTCGCAGCGCGCTTCCCCGCAACCGTGAAATGGGCGTTTCCATACATGTGGCGCGCCGGGCCATCAAGTCTCTCCTTGACAGAACGTCTCACTATTTACTAAGTTAATAGTCAATCTCGATGGAGCATCCGCAGCCGCGCACTAAGGGGGGAATACCATGACTTCAATCGGACGAACGACTGCAGCTTCGAGACTGATCGCCATCGGCGTTCTCGTCTCGTTTTGTGCCGCCGCCAGGGGTAAGGTGGACACCGGCAACCCCCTGGGCGCCTGCGGCCCCGACAAGGTGAAATTCAAGGTGCGTACCGAGAAACATCAGCACCCAACGCCCGCCCCGCAAAGCGGAAAAGCGCGTGTCTATCTGGCGGGTGACTCGGCGTTCGCCGTGGATGGACAGTGGGTCGGGGCGAGCAATCCCAACACCTATTTCTCCCTCTCGCTCGACCCGGGCGAGCACCATTTCTGCGCCCGGTTTTCGCGTTTGGTCCCCGGCCTTGCCGGCCTGGTCTTTCTCCCGCAAAGGGTCAAGGGATACTCGGTTCATTCGCTCGATGCAAAGGCCGGTGAGACTTACTACTTCGGCGTACGAGGCTACCCGTACCCGACCTACGGAACCGCAATCCTCCCTCCGTTTTTTCTGATCACCATGCTGCAATCCGCGCCTGAACCGGCAACCCGCGCCGCGCCGGTCGAGTTGGTTCAGTACGACGCGGACGAGGGAATCCGCGTAGTTGCCCAGTCGAGGTTCAGCACTTCGCACCCGAGGTAGAGCTCCGGCGCGGCAACCGTCGGCCCGCCGCCGGCTCCGTGCGCTTTCGGGAAGGGTGCGTAGCGGCGTGTCACTTTGCCCTGTTTCACAGTCGCCAGGCCAATACGGCCGGATCTTCCTTGCCTGATTTGTCGGAATGTGGGGCACCGGCGGCGAGTCGCCATCGACGCAACATCGACGCAACCCCGGCGGCCAGTGCACCTCCGCGCTATCTTAATCAATCCTGTCTGAGCGTCTCGGCGGGATCTAATGTCGACACACGCAGGGCGGGTAGTCCGACCGCGACCAATGCGGCGAGGAGTAGAATGCCGACCGCCAGGAACAGCGACAGCGGATCCAACGGCTTCATATTGGTCAGCTCCTTCTCCAGGTATTTCCCGCCCAGCCACACGCAGGGCACGCCCAGCAGGATGCCGAGCAAGGCCATTCCGAATCCTTCGCGCAAAACCATCGAGACCACATTGCGCGGTACGGCACCCAGCGCCAGGCGCACACCGATTTCGCCTCGCCGCCGCGACGTGCTGTACGAGATGACGCCGTAGAGCCCGACCACCGACAGCGCCAGGGCGAGGATTCCGAATCCGTTGCACAGCGTTGCGAACATCCTCTCCCGTTGCAAACCCTTGTCGATTTGCTCCTCCATGGTGATGACGTCGACCATGGGCAGATTGCGATCCAGTTCGCTCATGGCTTGCCGTATCGCCGGCAGTACCGCCTGCGGTGGCTGGGACGTGCGCAGCACCACGGTCGCTTCCGGCGTGTCTCCGGCGAACGGGAGCCACAGGACGAAGGGCCGTTCCTTGATGGAAGTGGCGGCGATGACGGGAGCGATGCCCACGATCTCGTATTCCGGAGGCTTCTCGCCCGGAGGACCGTCGGTCATCGCGATCCTGCGCCCCAACACACCGCTTCCTCCCAGCCGGCGCGCCAGGTCTTCGCTGACGATGGCGACCCGCGGTTCGCCCACAAGATCCGCCCGATTGAAGTTCCGCCCTGCAACCATTCCCGCGGTGTAAAGCGGCAGGTAGGAGGGCGTCACGCCATTCACCGAGACGTCGAAATGATTCGTCTGGCCGGCCATGCGCACGGTTTCCCACCAGCCGCCCAGATTCATGGGGCGCATGGAGGCGAGCCCCGCCGCCGCCACGCCCGGCGTCGCTTGCAGTCTCTGTTCGAGGTTGAAGTAGAACTGCGCCAGGCGTGACTTGTCATAACCGGAGGTGCCGGGCCGCACATCGAACAGGACCAGGTTGCGGCGATTGAAGCCGGGATCGCTCGATTGGATCCCCGCCAGGTTGCGCGTAAAGACGATCGCCGTCATCACCAGGATCACCGAAAGCGCCATCTGCAACGTCACGAACAATTGCCCGCTGTTCCAGACGCCGCGCTGCAGAGCGCCGGCGCCGCCCATGCCCTGTTTCAGCCATGAGGCATCCGCCCGCCTGGACGCTTGCCACGCCGGAAAGAGGCCGAACAGGAGCAGCGCCACCGCGGTGATCGCTCCGACCATCGCCAGCGTGCGCCCATCCGGAGTGAAGCCGATGGGGAGCGTCTCGTCCCGCGTGAGGAACCGGCCCAGTAACGTCGCCGTTACCCCGGCGATTCCGATGCTGGCCGCGCCGCCCATTAACGCCAGCAGCGCGCTTTCGGTCAGGAACTGGCGCATGAGGCGCATGCGGCCGCAACCCAATGAAATGCGCATCGCCAGTTCCTTCTGCCGGGCGATCGCGCGGGCCAGCAACAGGTTGGCAACATTAACGCAGGCTATCGCCAGCAGCAGGGCGACCAGGCCGGCGAGCACCATGAGTGGGCTGCGAAATTCTTCGCGCAGGAAACCGCGGCCGCGCCGGCCCTCGTCCAGACTGATTCGCGGCGCGGCAGCCGGGTTCTTTGCCGGCTGTACCCACGAGGCATGAAACGCCGTGTCCATCGCAGGCTGGAGCCGGGAGTCATCGACGCCCGCGGCACGCCGGGCTAGAAGCTGCACGCCCCAGTACCGGTTGTTCTCGAGCGGGTTCCGAATCCTGCCGGACCAGACGCGGAGCAGGCTCGAGCGATGCATGGGCGTGTAGAGTTCGG
>Ga0335081_10012064_pt1 | contig 13998 bp, 17 predicted proteins | sample Lox_Sample_35_FD_206713 | JGI IMG/M metagenome (GOLD analysis project Ga0335081, IMG submission 206713) | Soil microbial communities from Loxahatchee National Wildlife Refuge, Florida, United States - Lox_Sample_3.5 | ecosystem: Environmental > Terrestrial > Soil > Wetlands | place: USA... | reverse complement strand
TTTGTACGAATCAAATTCTCCACTTGAGATTGGTCCAGCGGCCTTCCGCTGAACCTGAGATGTGACCTCACCGGTAAGGCATCGGAAGGCAATGAGTCCACGGGAGGGAGGAACATTTCCATTTATCGGATTTGACACGGAATATATTCCAGTGCCCTATACAACACCCAGTTAGCAATAGGAATTACGCATGGAACAAAGCGGCCTCTCTTTATTTTATTTTATTTTATTTTATTTTTCACGCGGGCCCGGGGGGGGACACGTACCGAATTATTACCAAAAACAATGGGATGGCCGTCCAGTCCACCGATTTTAAATCCCCCAGTCAAAATTCTATTCCATTAGCCAAGATCTGGATGGCGGCGTAACGGAACCACATTGATCTTTGGAGTGTTATGAAAAAGCAAGATCTCCGTAACCGACTTCCCCTCAGTCTCCCTAAACTTCTCCCTCGTCTCCCGCCAGACATCATATAACCCCTCATTAATCACAACCTCAATCCTCTCAACAAAACGATTCCCATACCGACACCAGGCGTCGAATGCCGAAAGCGTCTGATAAAGGTCATAAGTCCTACGGATCATCCTTGGTGTCAGCTCCTCATTCGACACATCTATCAATTGGGAATTGATGACCCGTTTGGTGGCGATGACGGAGAGGTAGCGGGGCAATTTGGGGTGGGAGTTCTCTACGGCACGAGCGACGATGGCCCATTCTGCTTCTTGACGCATTACTTTTGCCATAGTACCGTTGGCTGCTTCGTCCGAGCTCAAGGGTTTGCTGGGAGAATTTAGCGATGGGAATTTTTCCGTCCCACAGCGGTTTTGCCCTGAGGCGGGTTTGACCCGTTCTTCTTTGTGGGGAGTTTTAGCCATTGGGATCAGCTGTGAGATTGTTTTGCCTGGGTCGATGTCCGATTGGACGAGATCCCCTTTCATTACACGGGATGTTCCCTCCTGCGTCGTCGGCACACCCAATTTTCCCATGTTCACAGGGCCGGGGTTCTCACTGCAGCCCTCTTCGTTGGCCCTATTGGATGTCCGTTCCACCTCCTCTCCCGAAGCCGTGTTGAGTTGGTCAGGCGCGCCATCTACCCGTTGCGACTCGTATTTCCGGGCGAAGCAGATAGATGCCAGTTTCTTCGTCAGATATTCCATAATAGTACCTTTTTCCTTCGATTTTCCCTCTGGCGAAATCACCCGGTCATCTCTCTTGCGCCTGAAGACATTCTACATCATTAGGTGAAGACAATGTCATGGGTTTCATACCATTTCCTCTTAAATCTCTTGTCGTGGCTGTAGCTCTGTCAGCCGACTGAATTTGATGTTGGACGGGAACCTCGATAATCTCCAATCTTTAGATGAATGAGATTGCCGTAATATGGTTGCCTCTGATTTTTCGCCTGCTTGTTCTGTGGTATATATATATTGGGAAGAAGGGCCATGCAAATCGCGAGGCTCCGTCGCTCCGTCGTGGTCTGATAAGCACAGCACGTGGCTGACGAAAGTTCTGTCGATCCATTTTCGATTATTTTCGCCTTCCGCCCCCCCTCTTACCGTATATCCATAAAGCAATGAAGAACAAATCGCTATCGGCAGATGCACGTGCAAAGCACAGCACAAGATTCCCCGTTAAACACCAATCCATCTCGAAGACACGCGAGTCAAACCTTCAGAAGACGGCGACTAAAGAACCGAACAAATCAGCCCATCAGGTGGTCGCGCCCTCTTTATCCGTTCGAATCTAATCGACTAGTCTACAGCTTCGCAACCCAATCCAAAGGGCACAGCCGCGAAAAAGCGTCACCCGGAAATGAAAGCGAGTTCATCCACCTCCATCGCCACCACCCTTATCACCGACGATTCCTTTGAAGCTCTCCTCGCCCGACACAAAGCTCTTCATCATTCGACTCAGAAGAAGGAACGAGACGAACATGTTACAGGAGAACTATCCATGTCATGGAAACTCAAGCCACAACAACCTCAACAAAAGGAAGAAAAAGAAGATCGCGCAAATCGTCGAAGTGCAAGTAGAAACACTTTTCGCAAAATGAAACGGTAGGAGGTGGGGACATGCGATTCGCGTAGATTTGCTGTCTTGGTGTCTGATCATTCGACGTGGTTATGGGTTTTGGCTCTCATCGTGCAAAATTTAAGTATGCGGGACATAAAATGGGTCGCCGTGGCTCGACCCCAAATCACCCATATCCGGTTTCAAGGGAGAGAGATCTACAAATAACGTGCGAAAATGGGTTTTTCTGAGCTGGGGACCGGGGGCTGGGTGAGCGGACAACATCGACAGGGCGGCGGCTTATCAGAACGACGATCATTCCACGGCACGGACGAAGAGGACATATCCGACTGCGAGGCGTATCACGGTAATTACTTTAAAGATTTACCCCCTATCATCGAGGGGACAAATCATTTTATCCCTTTCAAACCTCCCAAACCCGTCGACGTCCCACCCTATCAAGATTTCCTTCTTCGGGGTCTCAGATACGCAATGTACAGACCAGTCTGTCGGGAAATTCTCCGACAAAAGCATCCTCCGCACGTATTTCGGCAAATCTTCGGTCAGTTTATTAGGCCCTGGGATGGTCCCCCGTCCTTGTCAATGTCCATGTGCCAGATTGCCAAGAAATGCGATCGACATCATAAAGAACTAATCGCAAATAGGCAGGGTCGACGGATGAGAGGACCCATTGTTAAACGACAACCTCCGCCCGAGCCGGAAAAAGAGGACCTTAGCTCGGATGAGAATGATGTGATTCTCCGGGCGATCGGGAGACCGAGGACAAGACTGGCCACTGGCAGATTGATTCGAAATGCGGTCAGAGATTCTTATCCCACTCCGCCGGCGACGTCCGAGGATGAAATCGATGACGACGTTGAATCCCCAAAGTCAGATGACAAAGGAGAGGAGGAGGGGGAGGAGGAGGGGGCTGATGATGATAATGACAGTGACGATGGGCTGGGCACGAAACTCAAACGAAAACGACGAAAAGGCCACATTGAAGGGATCAACCGCAAAACCGGTGAAAAAACCCTCGTAGGCCTCTACCCCCCTCTAATCGACGCCGAAGGAAAGTACCACTGTCCCCTCGCCGAATGTTTTGCGGAGACCGGCAAGGGATCCTGGAGCACCAAAAATGGCTATAAATACCATCTAATGACCGTGTGTCTCCAGGTGGCCTCCCGGAGAATCGGCCAAGGGGACTGAGGCAAAGGAGGGAAGGATGCCGCAAGGCGGCCCCGTCTTTCTCCTGTGTGAGGACTGCAGGAAGGGATTTCGGAGTAAGACTGGGTTTCAGAAGCATCAGGAGAAGAATGAGAAGATGAAGAACGGATTGTGTCGGCCGCGAGGAAAGGGTAGTCGAAGCGTTGGAACACCGGTGGTGCCAGTATGGTATGATTTAATGTTACAGAATGTAGATTGAGGAATCGTATGGATAAACATTCCGGGGACAGGAAATACAGAAGAATGATCGTATGGGCGAGGCGTTAAGTTGATTTCCCCACGGATGAAAGAGATATAGCGGTGATAGGGATGATGTGAAGTTTGACCAATATTCAGGGTTTCATTATTGATAGGCTCTTCATTATTCCAGGTGAGATAATGTAATATATCTCCATTCTCTCATATTGTAAATTCAATCTTCCCTGAACAGCAAAATCTACTATTTACCCTGTATCTACTTGGGCACTTTTGCGGTCCCGGCGTGTTGGAACATCTGAATCGGGGATATGATATCTGACTGAAATGATTGTATGACATAATGCCCCAAACCCCACTGGCTCCAGACTTTTGGCCCAACAACGACCGCCCCGGGACCGGCCTTCAAACACATCATCCTCATCACCAATTTCTCTCTTCCATCCTCAATCTGATCTCTCCTTCTTCTCGATGTCGCCGCTCACCCGCCATGCCATGCGGCTCGCCTCCTCCTCCGCTGTCAATTCCTCCAAAGTCCCGCTCTCCGGAGTAAAACACTCCCTTTCCAGCCCCGCGCGCAGAATCTCGACGCCGCCCTCGGCATCTCTCGGCGTCCAAGCTGCGCTGCGCATGATGGGCCCGAATACGCGGGGTCTCTCTCTGGATAAAGTACAGCGATTGTACGCTACGCAGGCTTCTGGCTCGGGGACGATTCAAGTTACTGTGCGAGATGCATTGAATGCGGCTATGGAGGAGGAGATGGAACGAGACGAGTCTGTTTTCCTCTTGGGTGAGGAGGTTGCCATGTATAATGGTGCTTACAAGGTATCAATTTCCCTCACATATGAGTTCGGCATAGGTGGCTGAAGGCGTGGCAGGTATCAAAGGGATTGCTTGATAAATTTGGGGAGGACAGAGTCATTGATTCACCCATCACTGAGCACGGTTTCGCAGGTCTCTGCGTCGGCGCTGCCCTCGCCGGTTTAAAACCAATTTGTATCCGATCACGTTTTTGAGCAATGCTAATGGGTTGAAGGCGAATTCATGACTTGGAACTTTGCGATGCAGGCGATTGATCAAATCGTCAATTCCGGCGCTAAGACGCTATACATGTCCGGTGGCATTCAGCCCTGCAGCGTCACCTTCCGCGGACCCAATGGTGCTGCAGCAGGTGTCGCGGCGCAACATAGTCAGGATTATGTAGCTTGGTACGCTTCTATTCCCGGTCTCAAAGTCGTCTCACCCTGGTCTGCCGAGGTAACCTTCTCCCGTGCCACCCAAATATCACCCTTAAATCTCCCCCTTTTTCGTGCGTGTCTCATGCCCCTCTGGTCTAGGATGCAAAGGGCCTTTTGAAAGCGGCGATTCGAGATCCCAACCCTGTCGTCGTCCTCGAAAACGAAATCCTCTATGGCCAACAGTTCCCGCTCTCCCCCGAAGCGCAATCGAAAGACTTTGTCTTACCCATAGGAAAAGCCAAGATTGAGCGAGCAGGCAAGGATATCACGTTGGTCTCCCACTCGATTAATGTGGGCCGTTGTCTCCAGGCGGCTGAAGAATTAAAGGAGAAACATGATGTTGAGGCGGAAGTTATTAATATTCGAAGTGCGAAACCGCTTGATGTTGATGCTATCATCAATAGTATCAAGAAGACGAACCGTATCGTCAGTGTTGACAGTGGTTTTCCCGCCTTCGTACCTGCTCCTCTCTTCCCTATATTTCGTCCGGTGGCTAATGCGGTTTCTTAGGGGTTTGGGGCGGAGATTATGGCGTTGGCGAATGAGTATGCTTTCGATTATCTCGACGCACCACCTGAACGGGTAACGGGTGCCGAGGTTCCTACGCCGTATGCAAAGTCTTTGGAGGACATGGCTTTTCCGGACATAAACGTCATCGTGAGGGCAGCCGAAAAGGCATTGTATTTGAGCTAGAAAATTGTTCATCCTCTTCGGGGAAAGAGAGATAGAAGAGTAATGCAATATCATGACCACCTTGAAAATCTTATACATTAAAGTGTGTGGGCATCGTCTTCCATGTTTTAAGGTGATCATCCCTAATCTTCAATTAAATGCTAAATGTCTCCGAACGTGCCCGTACGCCAGTGCATTGCAGTACAAAAAGCGTCATCAATCGTCACTGATCAACGCCCTCCTTAAACCCAAGCAACTCCCCATCAACTTGCCACACCCGTCCCCCAGGTTCCTTTCTCCCAAACCACCGTTCCAACCACTCGGTCAACCTCAAAAAAACAGCCCGATGACCCCCATGAAAGTAAATAGAATGATCATCATCGACATATGTCTGCAAATCAAAATTTCCGACCCCCGCAAGCGTCAATCGATCCAACAGCGCAAAGCTATTCTGGATGTGAACATTATCATCGCCTGTCCCGTGAGCTATAAAAAAACGTTTGGCTTCGGCGAGGGCAGTGGTGTTCATAATCGCTGTGCCACGGTAGCCTTCAGGGTTGGTGGTGGGAGTTAGCATGTAGCGTTCTGTGTAGATGGAGTCGTAGAAGTGCCAGTCTGTTACAGGGGCGACGGCCATACCGAAGGAGAAAACGCCGGGGTGGGATTCAAGGCATTTAAGAGTCAGAAAAGCGCCGAACGACCAGCCCCAAATCGCGAACTTTTCGGGATTCACATATGATTTTGTCTTCCAGATTCTACCCCCGAGTCAGATGCTGTCGCAGGAAAGTTTGTTTTGGTGCGGGAAGGGTACTCAGCGGCAGCAACTTGATCATATGATTCGAGGATACCGAGTTGTCCTCGGATCGGAGCCCGTGAGCCCCGGCCCATAAACCCCGTCCCCCGTCCATCAAGAATGACCGTAATATATTCCAGCCGTGGTTCACTAGCAAGGAACATTTCCCACGTCACCCCAAAAGTTTTGTGCACTTCCTGCGAAACAGGTCCTCCATACGGCGCAAAAAGAACGGGGTATTTAATATCTCCGGACCCGACGAAATTGGGAGGTCGGATTTCCTTGTAATTCAACGTGTACCCTTGTACCTTGACTGTCCCGTATTCTATTTGGGGGAGATCGAAGTGCTGGAGAGTATCGTTTAGGACAGTGTTGTTTTCGACGGGGAGGAGGAAGTTGGTATCGCGTGTTGAGAGGACGGATTGGTACGGGAGGGAGGGGCCCCGGTAGGAGAGGAGGTAGTATTGGGCTTTAGGGGAGAAGGAGACTTCGTACCAGGCTTCGGTGTTGACGTCGGTGAGGGCGGTCATGTTTGTTCCAGTGAGATGGATGCTGTACAAGTGTCGTTCAATGGGTGATTTTCTCGTGCTCACAAAGTACCTGCCATCAACTTGAGTCTGGGGAGTGTTTGGGGTTGGCTGTGGCTACACTAGATTTGTGGATTCGTCAAAGGCGGAGATGCCGTTTGTTACTTCCCATGGTCCGCCGGTGATGTATTGCGGGGTTGTTGCGTTTGGGGGAGAAAAGTACGCGAGATGATTATAGCCATTTCGATCGACCACATCAATGTATCCGTCAAACAATCTCCCCCGTTCCGGATCAGCAGGGATATATTTGATATCATGCGACTAAAAAATACCGTAAGATCCAAAATCCAATGCAGGGGAGTTTGGTTTGGGCAAGGGAAGGGTACAATCTCAAACCAACCATCTTCAACCTTCTCGTCCCGTACAATTTGAGCAGATTTATTGGGGACATCAACCAATACGGCTCTAAAATGATCACTAACCCGATTCGTCTCACTCAACATGACACTCGTATCACCCATCCAAAGAACATTCGTAATCAACTTTTTATCCCCCCAGCCATCCGTCTCATTCCCCGCTCTCGTCTCTAAAGACGACGGCCATTCGTCTTCTCGTCTTTCATGCGGTTCAGGGTATATGACTTGAAAGGCAATATCTCCGATTTCGTAAATCCACACGTCGATGATGGGATTGGGGTATCCCGCCTTTGGATACTTGAGGTCTTTGAAAGTAGGATACGACAGAGGCTCATAAGTATTTGAAATGTAGTAGGGGATCGAGTAGACGGGGACTTCCGATTCATTGATGCGAAGATAGGCTATGTGACTCGAATCCGGGGACCACCATAGCCCAGCTCGATCGGCGAATACTTCTTCTTCAAACACCCAGTCGGGGACACCGTTAAAGACGTCTGTGCCACCGTCAAACGTTGCTCGGTGGATTTCTCCGCCTGCCATATCTCGGACGTATATGTCGTGTTTGTATACGTAGGCGATTTTAGCGCCGGTAGGGGACCAGACTGCGTAATCGATTTCAGCGTTGGGGGAGTCGGGTATCAAAGGGTCTGTTGATTTGGATTCAATATGGTATATGAAATACTTTGCAAAATAGGAATACCGCCAGTTCTCCAGTGTCAGTTAATATCCATAAAAGAAAGGGTACTCTGCGAGAGCTGCTTGCTAAGAGGATAAACTGCTCGTCGCCTGAAATCCAATACTCATGGAAATGGAGCCGATGTCGAGTGGCAGGCTTGGCCGTCAGTATTCTTGGCATGAGACACATACATAAAATATATCACTTTCATAGAGAATCGTCTCCCTCGTGCCATTAACATGCGCCCGAATTATTTGTCCATTTTCACTAAAAGTTACTCACGAACAGGGGGTGTCCATACCGCACCAAAAATGTCCCATCCTCCCCATTCAGCGGTATGGTCCACTCCAATTTCTCATGCTTTACGTCGAAATGCTGATTCAACACCTGTCTTATTAACCTTACCACCAACAGACGGCCATTCATACTTGATCGAAGGTTATTCTTCGCGCGGCGGCAATGGGACTTGCTGGCGCGCTGTGAGGACGGAAGTATCCCTTTGACAGGTATCCTATTAACGCACCGAGCCAGAATATGACGAGAACGCCCGCGACAATACAAGCACAAAGTCGAAATTTTCGCGATTTCTGCGTCGCGTCAATCGGACCCCTAATGACGAAGAGAGGGGATACCCGTTTGAAAGGCGGCGGATCATAGTCTGAAGTAAGGGGATCATTCTCCTTGAGAAAGGCTTCTTCGTCGTCCGGGGCACTTAACCGCGTTGTGTGCACTTCAATGTCATTTTCATCTCCGTCGTCGTCGTCGTCGTCGTCGCTGGAATGTGAGTCGTTGTCGGGTCTCTCCTTGCCGAGGGCATAGGACAGAATTGCCGAGGCCTCAGAGTCCATGGAGAAGCGCGGACGATGCGATCCAGAGTCGGACGAGCTCAGAACACGCAGTGGAATCGCCATTACATTCGTCGAGGAATGGGCCAGGCCATCAACGTTTCGGAAAGGGACTACTTTTGGTGACCATTTCGAGTAAGGGCGCCCGCCATATGTAAGAGCTGTTTCGGACAGACCGCGCCGATCTGCCAGGTAACATGAATTCAGCGAAATTTTTTGCACTACCGAATGTATCTGCGCAGTTGCGGAGCCAGGTGTCTCTGAGATTTCCGATTTGCTCAGCCGATTGAGATTTCATGGTCGCCAAGGTGTCACCCTGCTGATTGCCAAGGATGTCTGATCACCGATGCCCGAGGACCTTCTCCTGCCCGCACCCATCTGACGGATTGCTGATAACGACGACAGACCGGTTTAAAATATTATTTATTTAAATTGCCGCCGCGACCGCGTCACAAAAGGTCCACAAATCTCCCTCTAAATCATCGCCTCGATACCATCTTTGTCTGAGGCCACTGCCGTCCATCGCATTTCCAGTGATTACACTCAACCACGCGCAGAGTTGCTTTTGAAACCCACATCTCAAGAAGCTGAAGCTGCTTGTCCTTTTGCCGTGCACGTTCATTTGAAGGAGCCGACCCTCCGACCCCTCCTTCATTCTCAGAACAACAACTTCTTCTCCTCCACTAACACCATCTACTTCGGCACAACCTCTCCAACCTAGCCTCAACGCATTTATCTATCCCGACGCCATAGCTCGCTCGTCCCTAACGCCCGCGGACAAAAACACCCCCCTCCAACATTCCAAGCTCTCCCCCCAAAAACGTGTGCATCCCTGCCTTGTAGATACAGCAGAACGACGATGTCCACAATCTCAGTGCTCGTAACGCCAACGAAACGCAAAAAGCAGCCCTCTTTCTCCCCCAAACAGGCCGAAAAACGATCACGCAAGTCGGACCCGTTACCTCAAACATCGCGTTTGAACGAAGTCGATGAACATGACATTGAAAAGCCGAATCCAGCAAGGTTCATCACAGAGTTAGACTTTTACGATCAAGAGTCGAGGTCATTCAAGTCATCGACAACAACCGAACGCAGACAGCTTCTGTCAGAGTTACGGAAGTGGCACGCAGGAATCGAAGCTTTGATGATTACGCCTCCATTTATCTTCTTGGAATGCAGTCCATTACCGGAAATGAGCACTGCCCCATTTCTCATCGCCGGCCTTGTCGCACAATATCTTGACGAAGATGAGGGATATCCTATCGACTCCGCTTTTATGGGCGAACAGGGCGATGTGGAACTCGATACGTCCCACCATCCGTCATTGAAGATATGAAACACTTTACAATTCCTAGCAAAGCATCCTTCGCCTACTTATTCCATATTATTCCTCAAGCCACACATATTACCTCGTATCCGACGCAGTTTCTCATTGAATTGGAAAGATGTGATGATAATAAGTTTGCGGAACTTTTGCAAACCCTCCCCGCATACGTGGGGGACTTTGATATCGGATATTTGAACGGCGTTAGTTGGTTTGATATTCATGCTCGAAGGCTTTCCCCTGACCCACCTACAATGGACGGCGTTTTTGATGATACTAACTATCTATCCGAGGAGAATGGCAGATCTCTTCGGCCTGGGTGTCTTTTAGAATGCAAAGGATGGAAGGACGAAAATGGGAAGGTGCATGATTCATACGTTTGTAATGCTGGGGTTCTCATTGAGAGAGGGCGAACAACGATTTACAACAGCGGCGCATGTATGGAAAGCTGTCGATCGAAAAGCAGTCTATCATGCTGGACGGTCAATTGGATGGGTGGAGGGGGAGACTATTGGGGAGGATATTGCCCTGGTGAAATCGCCTTTTAAGTTCTCCAATGACTTCCTTGACATCCCGACCAGCGCGAAGGAGTTACGAGAGTCGAACAGGTTCCAAGCAGGTGACTTGTTCTGGATCGACTCTGCATTCACGGGACGTCAAGAACTCTGTTTGCATGGGGTCCGGGCGGGGAAATCTCACTCTCCTAAAGATTGGCGAGGACCAACAGCAGATTACGATTATATTATCTTCCAACAAGGTGTTTGCTCAGTCAAGGAGAGCAAGATCACGAAGTCGCCAATGATAAGAGAGGGAGTTTGCGGTACACCGTTGGTTTGGGCGGGAAGACGGAAAAGGAATCAAGAAAGAGAAAGTAAACTTGATGAAGGGGTCATTGGAGGTTTCATGCTTTACACCGACGTCGTCATTCCAAATGTCCTCCGCCCGAACATGCTGTACTGCTATTGTCAGACTGTTGATGATCTCATTTCTAAGGGATGGAAGATAGCTAAATAGATAGAACGAGATAAAATCATCGTTGCAGCCAGAACTTCTCACCGAATATCATCGAATTGCCTCACAGTGACAGTATTCTTTGGTCCAGAACAAAATTCGGAATCCTGAAACTTCACTCCTTGCTCCGCACAATTGCCCCATAATTGTGCTTATAAATATAGACGAAACATGAAAAGAAAGACAGAACAAGAGAATACAGAACATGAGTGAAGGAAATACAAGAAATGAATAAACTTTTACCTGTTGACAATGAGATTCGGCCTGATGCGCGCTTTTACATTTCTCCAGCTGCTTCATCGTTCACATCTCATTTCATTTCCGATTCCTCTTCAACATCCAATCCATCCACATTTCTCGCTCTCATCCCCACCTCCTCTTAACCATCTGATCCTCCGGCATCCTCTTGATCCACATCTCACACTTTCAATCCCCGATTCCTCTTCAACGTTCAGTCCTCCAGCATCATCTTCATTCACATCTCACACTCTCATTATTTGCGTGGATAGGATAGAGACAGATGAAAAATGAAAACGTATTATAAATTCGTATGAAATTCAGATGGCATCCTACAACGATTCAGATCCCGGCTGTCGAATCCGACATCTTGCACCAAAAACATCAAGATATAGCAGCGGAAGCTTGGGGGTTGAGCACGATCTCTCCGTCAACTCGTCTGATTCATGTTTTCGACAAGTAAAAATAGCTCAGATACAAGCTATCGAATTATTAGACCTCCTTGGTAATTGCCGTAACCCCCTCAACCGTCTCCAATAATTCCGACGCTTCCCCTGTCCGAGACGATTCGAGGGGCGCTCCTCCCCAACCGTTGCTCTTCCTCTTCAAAAGGTTTTTCTGCAGTTGTGACGGGTTCAGATTCCATCTCGGGCCGTTGCGGGTCGTTCGTCATACCCCACCTTTCGCTTCTCATCATCTTGAGTCTCGGACGCTGTGACAGCCTCAGATCTGCATCTTCCTCCGCGGCCGGTGGTTCCTCCTGAACGTCATCTTCCCCCATGGTGTGAGTTGGGCATAGGGTCCCATTCGGCACAACAGGTTCCCCATTCTCCGCCACCTTCCACGGAAACGGCAAAGGAATACCATGAACCGCCTCCACCGACTCTACCAGTCCAAATTTACATACCAGATTCTCCATCTTCGCTTCCTCCGCCGCCAGCAACACCATCTCAAACGCGATAATCAATTTGATATTCACGAAATATTCCACCATTTCAGGATCGTCGGAGAATCGTGCGGAGTAAAAGTCTCGCCAGTGTTGGACCCGGGAGAGCGAGTCTTGGTAAACTTCTCGGGTCCATTCTGTGAATTCCTTTACGTTGACGAGGAAAAGGGGATAATGTTCAGCGGCCTGTTTGGGGAGAATGGAGGAAATTCCCAATCGATGATGCCTGTGACACTGCCTTTTTCGGCGACAAAGATGTTGGATTCGTGTAAGTCAGAGTGGACGAGGAAGATTTCCGGGTCGCTGCGTTTGACGTATCTGAGAAGGGTGTACGTAAGGTATTCGTGAACTTTATATCGATTCCAATTTTCGTGCGTCTCGTTGTCGTACTGTTCCTCCATCCAATCCGTCCAACCGATGGGATAGTGAAAACTCGAATCGTAAGGACGAACTTACGTCGATCCTTTCGGTGTGTTTCGCTATCATTGTTGACCGTTCAGATGGTGTATTGTCTGCTCCGACGTGTACCCGTAAACCTCCACAGCGAAGGTGTGTGAGCCGATTGAGCCGTGATCTATAAATCCGACTCTTTTATCGCCGACAATCGGCCCGCTGTGGTGGTTCTTAATGCACATCCATAGCTATTGGACAGAGACATGCAATGTGTCCCTTCAAATTTTCCCCTAGATCCAAAATTCGGCGGCTTGGTCCATTTTTCTTAGACGAGAATCTCGCTTGGACACAAAATGCATAGCCGTTTCATTAGCGAGTCATAATACTTTTGGGCCCCAAAACCTGAAGTGGGCGTCCAGGGGATCGAAATATTCTCCGATCCCTGCTGCGAGATGTTAACCCTCTCTCCCATGAATTATCTTCTCCCGCTCATCACCACGGCAACCAGCCTTAAGCTAACGACCTTTGGTATCACCATCTCCACCCCATTTCGCGCCATCTGATGCAGTAGATCAACACGGAACCACGCTGGTCTGTCTGAACCGCGATGCCTTGAAGGCGGTGCTTGGGGTCGTCGCTAAGGTTCCCAGCAGACGTTTCTCGCATGTCCCGTCCGTCGGGAATCCCTCTCGCGGTACTGCTCATCTCCTGCAATCTCAAATCTTTTTTGATTCATTTATTTGCACGTTATACCGATATACCTTTCTAAAACTCAAGAATCTTCTTCAACTGGTTACAATTTCGCTAATTGTAGGCGACCAATACATAGGAAAAGATATTATGGATGAGTTCAACAATACCACGACATAATATTCTGGACTTGCATGTAAAGGCTGTCTACATGAGATTCACGACCTCATATTTGCTATAGATCACGGCAAGAAAAAAATTATTGGAGATCATATCGCACTTATCACACTAGGATCCCTGCTGGACAGATAACGTCTCCAACCCATCAGGATCGCCAATCCTGGACCATCGCGGAGCCGAATATTCAAATAGATTTGGTCCCCCGGTCCGCTTTCTAGGATAGGCACCAACTCGAGACCGGCAGAAGACAAACCCGGACTAGGAAAAGTACCATTGGGAATCCTTGAAAGCCGGGAACGGTAACTACCACGATGATTGACTACCACAATTATTGAAAAGGCTCGAAGACCATCAGACAACTACCACCAAAAATAGAAGAACCGCCAATATCAGTACAAGTAATGCTAGAAGATGATAGCAGGAGTATAAAGAAAGCTGCAAAGTTAGCGGGAGGGATATCCCGCTTGATATAGTCATGTGAAATCTATTGTGTTGATGAATTTTTGGTGACGCACAGGTATATTTGACACATCAATCTGATATCCGTAAGTATCTCTCTAATCAACGCCATGAAAGAGGACTCCTCCTGTGCTCCCTATCAACCCCTGCTGCACTCGC
>Ga0335081_10012062_pt1 | contig 13998 bp, 12 predicted proteins | sample Lox_Sample_35_FD_206713 | JGI IMG/M metagenome (GOLD analysis project Ga0335081, IMG submission 206713) | Soil microbial communities from Loxahatchee National Wildlife Refuge, Florida, United States - Lox_Sample_3.5 | ecosystem: Environmental > Terrestrial > Soil > Wetlands | place: USA... | reverse complement strand
GTGCCTTTCCTGGGCAGCATTCAACTCGATCCCCAGATCCGCCAGGCCGGCGATACCGGCAAGCCGATGGTGCTGGAAGGCGAGAGTTCTCCCCACGCCAGCTCGCTCTACGCTTTCGCTCACAAGGTGGTGGACCGGGTGGAGGGGATCAAAGCCAGCGCCCCCAGTGGCGTGATCCAGATCCAGTAACCGAAGTGCCTCGCAGGTCATCAAAGCAGTTAGCATTCTGCGGGGGAGAGTGCTACCTTGACAGCGTTGACCAGCGCTTCCTAAAATTGCGAAGGGGGCACTCTGGCCGGAGATTCCGCAAGTGCATGTTTTTATAAGCACTTAGCTCTTCTTGGCTGGGCAGGTATTCGCCTTCTGGCAACAACCGCCTTATGCAGACAGGCCAGCCTATCGGCGACCGGGAACGTGAGGTCCTTACCGCCATCGTGGAGACGTTCATCGCCACGGGGGAACCGGTGGGGTCGCGCACGCTGGCGCGTTCCAACCGTGAAGGCCTGAGCCCGGCCAGCATCCGCAATGTGATGGCGGACCTGACCGATGCCGGTTTTCTCGAGCAGCCGCATACCTCGGCGGGCCGCATGCCCACGGCTGAGGCCTATCGCTACTACGTGGAACAGCTCACCGGCAAGACGCGGATTTCGCAGGAGCTTTCGCAGGAAGATGAAGGCATCATTCGCGATTCTCTGCACGGCATCAGCGACGTGCAGGAGTTCATGGAGCGCACTTCTCACGTCCTGTCGCTGATTTCGCACAATGTTGGCGTGGCGGTGGCCCTGGGCGGGCCGAAAAACGCGCTGGAGCATGTGTATTTCTCGCGGCTGGGCGATCAGAAGGTGCTGGCCGTGGTGGTGACGCGTTCGGGCCTGGTGCGCGACCGGGTGTTGCGCATGGACTTGCCGCAGGCCGATCTGGACGTGGCGGCGCGCTTCATCAACGAGAATTTTCGCGGCTGGACCATGGAAGCCATGCGCACCGAGATCGAGCGGCGCATCGAACAGGAGCGCAGCGAATACGACCGGCTGATGGCCTCAGTCGAGCAGCTCTACCGCCAGGGAGCGTTGGCTTCTGACGATGCCGCCCAGGCCGTCTTCATCGAAGGCGCCGCCAACCTGGTGGGCCGCGATCAGGACCTGCAGCGCTTGCAGGAGATGCTGAAGACGTTGGAAGAAAAGCAAACCATCGTAGAACTGCTCGGGGCCTATCTCGATGTGAAGCAGGAGGCGGTGCGGGTGGTGATTGGGCTGGATGAAGCCCAGCCCTCGATGCAGAACCTGGTACTGATCGGCGCTCCCGCCCGTATCGGCGGAGAGGTGATGGGCTCGATGGCGGTGATCGGCCCCACGCGCATGGATTACCAGCACGCCATCACCGCGGTCTCCTATATTGCGCGCCTGTTCGATAAAGTGCTCAACGATTAAGCGGAGCGGGAAGTTCTTATGGCAAGAGGTAACGGAAAATCAGAAGTGGAACCGGAGCTGGATTCGTCGCACGAGCTGCCGGCAGGCGAGGATGAGGTAAGCGCCGGACCGGAAGTGGCGGGGGTGGCGGCTTCTGCACGCGACAGTGAGCTGCAAAAGCTGCGGCTGGAGCGCGAGACCCTGCTTGACCGCCTGGCCCGCCTGCAGGCGGAATTCGAAAACGCCCGCAAGCGCGCCGCCCGCGAACAGCAGGAGTTTCGCGACTTCGCCCTTGCCGATGCCATCAAGACTCTGCTGCCGGCCCTGGACAGCCTGGAGCGCGCCCTGCAGACCAGCCCGGCGGATAAGGCGGAGGGCCAATTCCGCAGCGGAGTGGAGCTTATCGCCCGGCAGTTTCGCGATGCCATGGAAAAGCTGGGGGTGAAGGCGGTTCCAGCCAAGGGCGAGCTGTTCGATCCGCGGGTGCACGAGGCGATCGAGCTGGTGGATACCACGCGCGCGCGCGATCACGAAGTGCTGGAAGAGTTGCAGCGAGGCTACAAGTTGAAAGAGCGGCTGCTGCGCCCGGCCTTGGTGAAAGTGGCAAGAAATCCCAAGCACTGAACTTCGGGGGCGCGGTTTCGCATCGGGAGAAAGCTATTCTGGCCAGCAATGTAAAACGCGATTACTACGAAGTGCTGGGCGTGGGCCGCGAGGCCGCCGAGCAGGAGATCAAGAGCGCCTACCGCAAGCTGGCGATGCAGTTCCATCCCGACCGCAATCCCAATAATCCCGCCGCGGAAGAGAAGTTCAAGGAGGCCAGCGAAGCTTATGCCGTGCTGGCGGATAGTGAAAAACGCGCCCTGTACGACCGCTTCGGCCACGCCGGGGTGAATGGCGCCGGGGGCGGGGCCGGCTTCGACCCCACCATCTTTCAGGATTTCAGCGAGATCTTTGGCGAGTTCTTCGGCTTTGCCGACCTCTTTGGGCAAGGCGCGCGCCGCCGCAGCCGCGCCCAGCGCGGGGCCGATCTGCGCGAAGACATTACCCTGGAATTTGAAGAAGCAGTCTTCGGCACCGAGACCCAGGTCAGCATACGCCGCCATGAAGCTTGCGAGGAATGCCGCGGCACAGGCGCGGCCGCGGGCAAGGCCCCAGTCGCCTGCCGGGCCTGCGCCGGGCGCGGCCAGGTGCGCTACCAGCAGGGTTTTTTCAGCGTGGCCCGCACCTGCCCCACCTGCCAGGGCGCGGGCACGGTAATTGCCGACCCCTGCTCCCGGTGCAAGGGCGAAGCCCGGGTGGTGCGCCAGCGCACCGTAGATGCCAAGGTCCCCGCCGGCGTGGAAGATGGAACCCGCATACGCTTTGCCGGACTAGGCGAGGCTGGACTTTTCGGCGGTCCGGCGGGCGATCTTTACCTGGTGCTGCACGTGAAGGAGCACCCCTTCTTCGAGCGCGAAGCCAACCACCTGCACTGCGTGATTCCCATTTCCTTTACCCAGGCGGTCCTGGGCACTGAGCTTTCCGTTCCTACGCTGGAAGGTGAGTACAAGCTCAAAGTTCCGGAAGGCACTCAATCCGGAACCACGCTGCGCATCCGCAGCAAGGGCGTACCTGAGCTCAACGGTCACGGACGCGGCGACTTATTCGTTGAGGTGCGGGTGCAGACCCCGGCGAAGATCAGCAAGCGTCAGCGGGAGCTGCTGGAAGAGTTCGAAGGAATCACTCCGGTGGAAAATCGCCCCCAGCGCCGTACTCTGCTGAGCAAAATGAAGGATATGTTCGGATAGCGCGCTTCAGGCCACTGCCACCTTGCTGCCCACCAGTTCCCCGTAGAGTTGCAGGTACTCATCCACCATGCGCTTGGCGGAAAAGCGCTCGCGCGCCCGCTGATAGGCGCGGTTGGCATAGCCGCGGCAAAGGTCGCGGTGGGTGCTCAGGCGCTGCACCGCTTCGGCCAGGCTCTCGGCGTCGTTGGTGCGGAAATAGACCGCGGCATCTTCCCAGACTTCGCGCAGCGACGGGATGTCATTGGCCACAATGGCGCAGCGGGAAAGTGCCGCCTCCACCGCGGCCATCCCGAACGGCTCATAGCGCGAGGTCAAGGCAAACATCGAAGCCCGGCTGTACAGGACGCGCATCTGCGAATCAGTTTGCGGGCCTTTCAAGGCCACCGAAAGCGTCGCGGTTGCAACCTTGACGTCGGCGCGGATGGGTACCCGCAAAGCCTGGGCCGGAGCTTCGTTGCCCACAATGCACACGGGTACGGGATGACTGTTCTGCGTAAGCAGCGAGAGCTGCTGCCCCGCATCGGCCATGCGGCCCACGGCCAGAACCGAATCTTCCTTATTGACGTAGGGATTGAACAACAGCGGATTGCGCCCCGGGTGGATGACCTTGCAATAGCCGGGTTGGGTATACCACTCGCAGATGGAATCGAGCATCCAGGCGGTGGGGGCAATCACGGCGCTGGCCTGGGCGAGGCCGCGGCGGATCACGCTGCGATACCAGCTCACCCACTCCCGGCTTTCCGGCTGGTTAGCGTGCACCGCACTCCACCAGGTGATGAAATCCCGGTGCGCCACCACCACCCGGGGCACAGCCACGGGCAGATTGCCATAGCACATCTGGTTGAGATGAAGCAGATCGGGGCGAAGCTCGCGCGCCAGATCGGTCAGATAGGACGAAGAATCCCGCAGGTCCTGCTCCGCGTATTGCATCCAGTCCAGGCGGAAGGCGGTCGGGCGGTAATCCAGCTCCGGCAGGTTGTCCATCCAGGTGGTCTGCTGAGGCAGAGGTATCTCCCCGAAGCTGACCAGGGTGACGCGCGCCCCCCGGCCGATCAGCCCGGTGACCAATTCACGGGTATAAGTCCACACACCACTCAGGGTGTCAGTGGTAACGAGTATGTGCACAGAAACCCCAGGGAGAAAGCAGGGTAAAGCTAGCACGGACGGGCCATTCCCCCGCCCGAATGGGGTAGATTGTAGCCCGGAAGCGGCCTTTGCGCGAGAAGAATTCTGAGCATTCCAAAGGCCGGAATGCAAGAGTTTGCACACCTCGGACTGGCCCTGGGGCTGCTGTCAAACCCGAAGTTCAGTCCACCATTCCCAGCTTGCCTCGCAGGCTTTGGGCCAATTCCTGAACCGTTTGCAGGCGGCCGGCCGCATCCGCGGAAAGTTCCGCACCGCGTAGCGCCATTTCACTCGAGAGCAGCAGGGCGGTAAGGGTGTCCTTTAATTCATTGCGCAAGGCCTGCTCGGCAGCCTGCCGGGCCACGGCCACCTCACGCTTGCGGCGATGCAGCGCCGCCCGCAGCTCGCGGACGACCCGCTCAATGCCGCTGATGGCGAAGTTCACGTACACCGGAATCGCGGTCCCGATGTGTTGCAGCACGAGATCGCTTTCCTCGGGTTCGGCCTCCACCAAAGATTGGTCCACCACCACCGCCAAAAATTCCTGCTCCCGCAGTTGCGTGGCCGCCTGGCGCAGGCTGGCCGCGACTTGAGCCGGTTCCGAAGTGGCCTCCTCAAGCGCGCGAGCGCATTCCTGGGCTCGGGCTGACGGAGTGATTAACAGAATCATACCGATGGTTTGTGCACGTCCTACGCCATAGCCCCAGGCATTGAAAACACAACACTTACTACTTTGCTGCCCCGCAGCCTTTCCCGTCACGGGAAGTCCGCGGCGGTTTTCTTACTATTCCTGGGAAGCGTACTCCTTCAACTTGCGGTAAAGCGTGGTCTTGCCGATGCCCAGCAGCTTGGCCGCGGTCAGCTTGTCACCATTCAGCTCCGCGATGGTGCTCAGGATCGTCTGCCGCTCCAACTCCGCCATAGGAACGATCTTCGAGGAGCCGTTGCCGTTATCGGGCCGCACGCTGTGAATCGCGCTCGGCAAGTCCGCCAGATTGATGACGGGGCCAGTTGTCAAAGCACAGGCGCGTTCCAGGCAATTTTCCAGCTCGCGCACGTTGCCCGGCCAGTCGTAGGCGAGCATGGCCTTCAGCGCCTCATCACTCACCGTGCGCTCCTGGCCGGTGGAGCGCTCCAGCCGCTCCAGGAAGTAGCCTACCAGCAAGGGAACGTCCTGGCGGCGTTCGCGCAGCGGCGGAATGCGCAAAGTGAGCACGTTCAGGCGAAAGAACAGATCGCGCCGGAAGGCGCCCTGCGCCACCGCCTGCTCCAGATCGCGATTGGTGGCCGCCAGAATCCTCACGTCAATCGCCTGCCGCTTGGTGCTGCCGACCGGGCGAATCTCTTTCTCCTGAATGGCCCGCAGCAGCTTGGCCTGCAAGTCCACGGGAAGCTCCCCCACTTCATCCAGAAAGACCGTCCCCCCTTCCGCAATCGAGAGCAAGCCCTCCTTGGCCTGCATGGCGCCGGTGAACGCCCCCTTCACGTAGCCGAAGAGCTCGCTTTCAATCAAAGTCGGGACCAGCGAGCCGCAATCCACGGGAATGAACGGCTTGTCGCGGAATGGCCCAGAAAAGTGGATGGAGCGCGCCACCATCTCTTTGCCCGTGCCGCTCTCTCCCAGAATGAGCACGGGATGGTTGCTATGCGCCGCCTTGGCGATGATGCGATAAAGTTTTTCCATCTCCGGGGCGCGCCCCACAATGCCGCCGAACCCCTGCTTCGACTTGATCTTCTCGCGCAGGATGCGGTTCTCGGTTTTCAGTTTCAGGTGCCCGGCCACGCGCTCCAGCAGCAGCTTCAGTTCGTCCATGCTGAAGGGCTTGGTCACATAGTCGTAGGCGCCATTCTTCATGGCCTGCACCGCCGATTGCACTGTGCCGTACCCGGTCACGACCACCACGGCGGCCTCCGGTCGGCGCTCTTTGATCTGGCGCAGCGCCTCCAGGCCGCCAGCGCCGGGCAGCCTCAGATCAAGCAGAACTACATCTATGCCCTGGCTATCGAGCATGCGGTAGGCGTGCTCGGCAGAGTCGGCCGCCGAGGTGTTGAAGCCCAGCGATTGCGCCACCTCGCGGCACACGTCGCGGATGGCGCGTTCGTCATCCACGATCAGCAGGTTCAGAAAATTCGCCCCTTCGATTTGCGGAGCGGGCGCAAGAGTAGCGGCAGCACTGGTCATCATCATCACCTCTGATTCTTTTCCGGCTCTTCGCCGGCTTGGTTCCATGGCGGCAGGAAGACGCTCACCCGCGTGCCCTGCCCCGGCTGGCTTTGAACTTCGACTCGCCCGCGCCGTTGTTCCACCAGGCGGCGCACGCTCCCCAGGCCGAGGCCGGTCCCGCGGCCGTTGGATTTCGTGGTGTTTGTTTTCGTGGTAAAGAAGGGCTCGAACAGGTGCGACCGGGTCTCACCGTCCATGCCGCAGCCGGTGTCGGTCACGGAGAGCTCAACCTCGTCCCGGGCCTGCGCTGTGCTGGGCGGGTGGTCCCTGACTGCCAGAACGATTCTTCCACCCTCCGGCATGGCATCGCGCGCGTTCAGCACCAGATTGAGAATGATCTGGCGCATTCCGCCCGCCTCGATTTGTACTTTGGGCGCGCCGGGGGCAAGGTCGGTGGCCAGTGCGATATGTTCGCCAATCAGCCGTGAGAGCAGGTTGTGCATTTCGGCGATGACCTCCTGCCAGGAGGCCGCGCTTTCGCCGCCCGCCTCACCGCGCGCCAGCGCCAGCAACTGCGCGATCAGCCCGGCGCTATGCTCGCCGGCCCGGCGGATTTCACGCACGTAGCCGGCATGCGCCGGTTCACGCAGGCCGGCGAGCAACAGATCGCAGTAGAGCAGGATTCCGGTGAGCAGATTGTTGAAGTCATGCGCCACGCCACTCACCAAAAGGCCGAGGGCCGCCAGTTTCTCCGATTCCGGCGAGGGCTGCGTGCCTGGGCCAGGCCCGCCCGCGGTAAGGAGAAGCAGTTCGCCGCCGGTTTCGCTTCGGCCCGCATTCACAAGCCGAATTGGGAGCTGCATGCCATCTCGCCGCCTCACCAGCCATTCCCCGGATGGGAAGTTCAGGCCGGCCTGCTCGGCGCTCCCAGCTTTTGCCCCCGTGGAAGAAGCTTCCAGCTCGGGGAAACACTCGGCGAGTGCTCGGCCCCGCATTTCTGCAGCGCCCTCTGACCCCGCCGCCTCGGCGAAGGCCAAATTGGCATAGACGATTCGCCCCGCTTCCGCCACGGCCAGGCCCACGCGGCAGGCCTCAAGCGCAGCCTGCAGGATTGCGGGGTCGGGAGTGGCCTCGGTGCGCTCTCGAAACTGCAGCATTGCCGTCATACCAGCGTTCCCAATCAGGAAACAGCCCCGAATTTTTGCTTCGGGGTCGAACTCCCCATTCGGGAAGTCTAGGCGGTAAGCGCGGCTCTGCTAAGGCTATTCGTCACAAGTTTTTGTGACGGTCAAACAGAATCGGGAACGCGGCCGGTGGATTTCAAAATGGAACCGCCGTTCTTTAAGGCAGATCAGAGTCAGCGTCTCTACTTGCTGGCTATTGAGGAGGCTTCGGAGTGAAGGGGTAGTGCCCGAGTAAGGCGGAAGGTGAGCCGGCCGTCAGCCGGAATGTGGACATCGGGCGATTGCGCCGCCGGCCCGAGCCCGGTATGACCGCCCGCGCCAACCAGTGAAATGCCCGGTTTTTTCGGAGGGCTGATATTCGCCTTGGCAAAAATGCTGGAGCTTTGCAGAGGGAGCTTTCTTCCGTCCAGCGAAATGGCGGTAAGGGTCAGGCGAAGATAACCGGGATCATCGGGGCTGGCCGAGGGCTTTGCGCTTACGATCTTTCCGCTTACCGTCGCCCCGGCCGGGGCGACCAGTTGGCCCTGAATGTCGATAGGAGCATCCAGGGCAGCCTCAAAAGGATCCCCGGCAACTGCCGTAGCGCTCGAAAGCGGGGCCAGCAGGCGAATCGTGATGAGTGTGCCGGCGGGAAGGTCGGAAGGGGCAAGCCAGGCAGTGGGAGAACGCCCGGAAAGCGAGCCTTGCTCAAAAGGCGCCTGGCGCAGGTGCGCCGGGCTCTCAGTTGCAGCCTGAATGGTGGCCTGCCGGGAGCAACCCGTGGTCGCCAGCAGCGCCGCGATTACCGCGAGGCAAATCGTTCTGGATCCCCGAGGCATGGCCCCAATCCTGTCTTTAACCTTTGATTCTGACAAGTCGCAAGGCGGATGCCAACTGGAAGGCGATGCAGCCCTAGTGGTTAGGAGGGATTGGCGCAAGCCGGCGGGCAGTTTTTACAGGTAGTTTTTGCACAAGAGAGGAGTGTCATCCGAGCGGCGCCTTGAACTCCGGGAGGACCCCCGGCGCCGCCCAGCCTCGAGCTAAGTCTTGGCCCCGGCCATCTTCTGCGCTTGCTTGCGGATGAAGGCGTAGTTCAACTGGGGCAGCGAATTGAAGGTCGCGGCTTTGCTGTAATAGTCGTGCGCCTTGGCGCTGTCGCCCTTGGCCCTATAGACATCGCCCAGGCGGTAGAGGTTGCGCGGGTCCTGCAGGTTGGCCTGCTGGAGTTCGGCAAGGGCGGTATCGTAGTCCTTCTGGGCGAGCGCCAGCCTTCCCGCCAGTTCGTGGGACTGCCGCATCTGCGCGGTGTTCTTGGCACCAGCCTGGAAGGCTGCAATGTGCTGTTTTGCCGCGGCGTAGTCTTTCCTCCCAATGGCGATCTCGGCCAGGTTGAATTCATACTGCAGTTTGGTGTTGTCTTTGATTTCCTGCGAAAGGCTCGAAGCTTCGGTCACCTGTAGGGAGTGCTCGAACTGCTTCGCGGCCTCGTCAAATTTGCCCGCGGCGAGAAGAATGTTGCCCTTGGCGAGCAGATCGCCGGCCATCCCCGCGGCGTCATTCTTCTTTTCGGCGATGGCGTATTGTTTGTCCATCTCATCCAGAGCCGGCTGCGTTTTGCCGCCGTCGGCATCTACTACCGCCATGCCGAACAGGGCGGTGCGCAGTTCGCCATCGTTGCGCGCGGCCTCAGCCATCTTTTGCAGTTCCGTCATGGCGTCGCTGGATTTATCCATGTAAAGCAGGTCGGCTGCAATGCCGAAATGCGAGGGGTTGAACTGCGGGTCCACCGAAAGCGCCTTGCGGTATTGAGTGATGGAATCGTCGAAGCGCCCCATCTTGAGCAGCAGCTCAGCGTAGGAGTCGTAGGGGTTGGGGTCGTTGGGGATCAGCTCGGTGTACTTCTTGAAGGTCTGCTCGGCATCGGCATAGTCGCCGTTTTGACGGTAGGCGTAACCGAGAATGTTGTAGGCGGGGGAGAACTTCGGCGCCACCTCGGTGGCTCTCTTGTAGTGCTGAATGGCGTTGGCGAAATCCTGCTGGCCGAAATAGAAATTGCCCAGCGCCACCTGGGCGCGCTCATCGTCGGGATAGGCCGCGACCAGCTTCTCCAGATCTTCTTTCTGGGTGGCGGTATCGCCATTGGCGCCGGCTTGCGTGGCAAGGATGAGCAGCCGTTCGCCCTCGGAGACGCCGCCCGAGAGACTCACCGCTTTATTCAGGTGATCGAAGAAATCTTTCGCGGTAGCCGAGGACGTAGCCCGGCCCAGCTCGGCCAGGGCGAAGGCCGGGTCAAGAGCGATGGCTTTGTCGAAGTGCGCGATCGAGTCCTGGGCGAGAAGGCGATCGGAGAAATCCTGCCCTTGAAGGAATTCCTTGCGAGCTTCATCCGACTTGGTAGTGACGGGAACCTTGCCGGCCTCCGCCGAGGCCGAGGGCGGCTTCTGGCTCTGGCACGAGGTGCCAATCAGAGTGCTCAGCGCAACCAGAGCGGCCAGGGTGAAATGCAACATGTGACTGGGGCGCATAGTTTCTCTCCTTTTAGCTGGTCTTTGGACCTTGCTCGCTTGAACCTGTCGGTGTTGACCCGGAATTAGACTTCGGAGAGGCGCGGCGGATATCAGGCTGGGCGTGTTTTGGCATGACTTGTTGAAAGAGTGGCGAGGGCGCAGCCGCCGCACCGTCGTTCCTGACAGATTTCACCGCTCGACAATTCGTTCAGGCTGGGATGGAGAAGGATGAAAAGCTCCCGAAGGCATTACCAAGGAGACAATTCTCATAACTAACACGGCGTGGCCATTCCGCAGTTACCACCGGGGCGGGTGCAGCCATGGATTTTGACCGACCCATTTCTGTTAGATAATCCGTCTTGGGACAAAAGAAGTGGAGCGGCTACCGCGCAGGGGATAACTCGACAGCGGGAGGCGACCGATGAAGGCGATTGTAGTGACGGATCAGGCTGCGGGAACGGCCGGGGCGAAGCTGGTGGAGCGGCCCGAGCCGCAGGCGGCGATAAACGACGTCATCGTTCAGATTCATGCATCGGGATTCACCGGGGATGAGCTGACGTGGCCTTCGACCTGGACTGATCGCGCCGGCCGTGACCGGACGCCTTCAATTCCAGGACACGAACTGGCCGGAGTGGTCACCGCTCTCGGCTATGGCACGACCGGATTGTCGCTTGGACAGCGGGTGTTCGGCCTCACCGACTGGTATCGCGACGGCACGCTGGCGGAGTATGTGGCCGTCGAGGCGCGCAACCTCACGCCGCTGCCGGGCGATGTTGACTTCACCGTGGGCGCGGCCCTCGTGATGCCGGGCCTGACCGCTTGGCAGGGGTTGTTCGAGCACGGTCGTCTTCGGGCGGGGCAGAGCGTTCTGGTGCACGGTGCGGCCGGCGTAGTCGGTTCGATGGCCAGCCAGCTCGCACGTCAGGCCGGCGCGTACGTCATCGGCACCGGGCGCGCTGGCGGCCGTCAGGCGGCTCTCGACTTCGGCGCACAGGAGTTCGTCAACCTCGATAGCGACGCACTGGAAGACGTCGGCGAGGTCGATCTGGTTTTCGATGTCATCGGCGGCGACATCGGGAAGCGCTCTGCGGGCCTGGTTCGCGCCGGAGGAACGCTGGTGACCGTCACCGGCCCGACCGAGGCGCGGCCCTCCGGCGGCCGGACTGTTGACTTCGTCGTCCTACCAGATGGCGCCCAATTGAGTGAGGCCGTCCAGCGAGTCCGGGATGGCCGGCTGCGGACAAACATCGGCAAAGTTGCTGCCCTCGACGATGCCGTCGCCGCCTTCAACCGGACCGAACGGATCAAGGGAAAGACGATCATCCGCGTTCAACCGTGAGGACTTGGGGATTGCCCAACGCCTCCGGTGCTCTGACCTGCGATGCCCGGCAACCTCTTTAGCCGAGGAACATGACGTGGATGTAGGTGCCGAGCCTGACGTTGTAGGCCAGGTACCAGCCATTATGGTCGGGGTCTTCGTAGATGACGATGTCGTCGCTATCCCAGCGCCAGTCGTTGCAGTAGGTGTAGTCCACCGCCGCCACGCTGAAGTAAAAGCCGTTGAACCAGAAGCGCTCGCGGTTGCCGCCGGCCAGGCGCCAGACGTGCTCGCGGCCGAAGCCGCCGGTGAAGCGTCCATGCTCCCAGGGATGGTCGAGATGGTAGTGAGGATCATTGCGAGCGGTGTGGCCGATCCACTTGCCGTCGGAGTGAACGTGGGGAGCATCGGGATGCCCCTTCTTATCTACGAAGCCTTTCTGGGTGCGCGGAGCGGGTTTGTAGTTGCCCTTCGACGGCGCCGGGCCATGAGCGGGAATATGTTGATTGGCGGTTTCGTGGCCGTGGTCGCCGTGCTCCTCATGTTGTGTCTGAGCGAGCGCAAGTGTAAACATCAGCGCGACAGAAAGCACCAGCAGTGCGATCAAGTTCTTCATTCGCTGCCTCCGGGGACGAGCTACGTTAACACCTTAGCGGCGAATCGCCAAAGTCACCAATCGGGCACGCCGGGAAAAATCCCGGGCTAGCGGAACCGGCGGATCATCAGGTTGTATCGGTCGGAGCGGTAGATGCCCAGAACGTAGACGGCGGCTTTGCCCTTCGTGGAGTAGAGCACCTGGCGCATACGCAGCAGGGGGTGCCCGCGCGGCACCTGGAGCAGATGCGCGGTCATGGAGTCGGCGGCGGTGGCGTCCACTTCTTCATCGGCGTAGGCCAACTGAATGCCGTAATCGTTTTCCAGGCTGGAAAACAGGGAATCACGCGCCAGGGAAGCGCGAGTCAGGTTGGGATACTCGTCGGCAGAGAAATAACAGGTTTCCAGGGCAAAGGGCTCGTCGGAGCCCAGGCGCAGACGTTCGACCTTGGTCAGGCGGGCGTGGTTCAGGCACCCCAGGCGGGCGGCGACATCCTGTTCATTCTCGACGACGCTGAACAACAGAATCTTGGAGTTGGCCATCAGATTCCGTTGCGCCATCAACTCGGTAAAGCCCATCAGCTTGTTGAAGTGAATCTTGGGGGGAGCGACGAAGGTGCCGGCGCCGCGGCGGCGCTGCACCACGCCTTCCTGCTCCAGAGCGCTGAGGGCGTGGCGGGCGGTCATCAGGCTGACTTCATGGATCTTGGCCAGTTCGCGCTCCGATTCGACCGCGTCGCCCGGCTTCAGGCGCCCGCTTTCAATGCGCCGCAAAATCGTGGCCTGGATTTTCTTGTACGCCGGGGTGCCGTTTTGCCGGTTTTCGGGCATAAGTGATCGAGCGCTCCTTAAAGCAAGAATACAGCTTTCCGTTCTCTCTCCCTGTTGACGAATCCGGCCCCGCGGCCCCAGGTTATGTGCTATAGAGCTACCGGCCAAAATTGCCGTGGCCGCCGGACCTGCGGCAAATTGCACCAATCTCGCTGCACCCTATAGCGGCTGCAGGCGCTATAATCCGGCCGGAATTCCTAAAGACCCACACCTTAGCCTGCTTCGCCGAAGTTGTAAATAGGTTGTAACGTTATTTTTTCGCCAAAGTTCCCTACTGGAAGCGGAAATTCATCGGTTCCAGCCAGTCCTGGCGACCCTGGTGGCCCCGGCTTAAGGCCCTGGCTTCGACTGGCCGGCCGGGCGGCGTGCTCTCGCGCTATAGGTCGGTGCACTTGGTCCAAAAGGGAAATAGTTTTGCCGGATCGCTATTTTTTGCTTGACGACCGTCCTCCATCTACTATATAGCATTTGCCCATCAGCGTTGGATGTGGGTTTGCGTGGCGCTGTCAGGCTCCCAAACAGACGTCGTCTTCCAGGAGGTTCGTGATGCGGCAACTAAGATTTGGGCTTGCGCTTATGCTGCTGGCCGGAGTGATGAGTGTCCTGAAGCCCGCCCTGGGCCAGGAGGTCACGGCCGGCATCACCGGGACAGTAACAGATCCCAGCGGCGCGCCGATCAACGGCGCCACCATTAAAGCCACCGATACCGACCGGGGCACGGTGTGGAGTGCCCAGACCAACGATACCGGCTTCTTCAATATTCCGCACGTCCCGATCGGCAATTATTCGGTGGCCGCCTCAGCCCCCGGCTTTCAAACCGCCACCTACCCCAAATTCACCCTGGTGCTCAACCAGACGGCGAACCTGAGCTTTCAGATGAAGCTGGGCAATGTGAGCGAGCACGTCGAGGTCTCTGCGGCCGCGCCGGTGCTGCAGACGCAGAGCACGGAAGTGAGCACGCTGATTGACGCCAACACCAACGTCAGCCTGCCCCTGGCCTCGCGCAATTACCTGCAGTTGACCCTGCTCGCGCCCGGCGTCACCAATGTGGACCCGAGCAGCATGCGCGAGCCGCAGAACATGCTCAGCTCCGGCCGGCC
>Ga0335081_10012061_pt1 | contig 13999 bp, 7 predicted proteins | sample Lox_Sample_35_FD_206713 | JGI IMG/M metagenome (GOLD analysis project Ga0335081, IMG submission 206713) | Soil microbial communities from Loxahatchee National Wildlife Refuge, Florida, United States - Lox_Sample_3.5 | ecosystem: Environmental > Terrestrial > Soil > Wetlands | place: USA: Florida... | reverse complement strand
GCGGCTCAGCGGCATGCTCTATCCATTGGCGAATATCATTGACGCCGCCCTTATCGAGACGCCGCCAGGAATTTGCCAGCGTCAGTCGCTTCGGCCATTGCGCGCTGACCGGCGATAGCAATTTGTCGATGCGCCGTTGCAGTCGCCTCGGATTGTCTTCCATCGCGGCGTATAGAACATCGCCTTGGATGGGTTTGCGGTCGCCCAAGCAGAACCGGCCGTCCGCAACGGCAATGCAGATGTCCAGAGCGAGCCAGCTTTTGCCGATCTTCGGCTTGCCGGCGATCATCGTCAGGCCTTCCGGAATTAAGTGCGGCACGCAGTAAGACACTGGCGGAAATGTTTGGTGCTGCAATTGAGCGGCCGTGAAAACATGGTCGCGCCAAGACGCTTTCGGAGATCCGTTCGCTGACTGCATGGCCCTATTGCCCTTCGGCGCTTGGCAGGCTAAATCAGCGTCTTGGCGAGACCTGATTGTTGCCCACCTGGTTGGTGGTGGAGCGGGAGAGAATCGAACTCTCGGCGTTTGTTGGTTTGCTGAACCGTTCGCCGCGAACCTGCCCGCCCCGTTGAAATGCAAAAGCGCCGCTCCTTACGGGGCGGCGTTTTTCACTAGGCGGATTTCAGATTGTCGGCGTACCGCTTGAGGTTCTCGTAAAACCAAAAGCGCTTTTGCTTGGGGCCCACAGCCTTGCCGAATGCGCCGCGCTTGGCTTCAGCCCAAAATTTGTCGTGGCACATGTCGGCGAGGAGCCGGCGCGCTTGTCTGGTAGAGACCAGGATCGGCGGTAATGTTGGGGATTGTTGATCGCTCATGTCTGTAAACCCAATGTAGACCGCAGCGCCAATGTCGCTGGCGCACTTCGGTCTCGGGCCTTACAGACAGGCCTGGAGAGACGGCCCATCGAACTGCGTGTGGACTGGGCTAGCCCTTCACCGGACCGGACTTGGTGTTCCGGTCCGACTGCAACACCGCCACCTCGGAGAAACCCGGTGGTGGCGGCACTCGCCGACGGATCAGTCTTTTTGGTTGGGGCGGGGTTTCAGCGCGCCCTTGTTGATCGCGTGCGATGTTCGACAAAATCCTGCATAAGCCGTTCACCGTTCGCACGTCAAGCGCTTTCCAGCGTATTATGTGGCCTTAAAATCACGCCCACGGAAATAAATACAAGGATGCCCACAACCGTGGGAATATGGATATAAGCCATTGATTTCATGTCATGCTTTGCGGTTCGTCAGTCCGCCGCAGGCGCCGAAGTGGGACGCATGAACGCGGTCGGCCCGATCCCGAGTGTCGGTGCGAACGGCGCCAAGATTCCGCTTCTTGGGCTCGGCACCTGGGATTTGCGCGGCCGGACCTGCGCTCACATGGTGGAACAGGCGTTGCGGCTCGGATACCGCCATATCGATACAGCGGAGATGTACGATAATGAGCGCGAAGTGGGCGAGGGCCTGCACGCCTCCGGCATCAAGCGTGGCGACGTCTTTGTTACGACCAAAGTCTGGCCGTCGCATTTCACGCCGCGCGACCTTGAGCGTGCCGCGCGTGAATCGCTTGCACGGCTGCGCGTGCGCGAAGTCGATCTGTTGCTGCTGCACTGGCCCAATCCGCAAATTCCGCTCGCGGACACGCTCGGCGCGCTGTGCAAGGTCAAGCGCGACGGTCTTGCCCGGCATATCGGCGTGTCCAATTTCACGGTGAAGCTCATCGTGGAGGCCGTGCGGCTTTCGAGCGAGCCGTTGATCTGCAATCAGATTGAATGCCACCCTTTTCTCGACCAATCCAAAGTGATCGCCGCCTGCCGCAAGAACGGCATGGCGGTCGTCGCCTATAGTCCCATTGCGCGCGGGGGCGCACGCAATGACAAGCTTCTGGCGCGCATCGGCGCCGCACATGGCAAGACCGCGGCGCAGATATGCTTGCGGTTTCTGGTGCAGCACGAGATCGTGGTGATTCCGCGCACCAGCAAAGAACAGCGCCTGTCAGAAAATGCGGCGATTTTCGATTTTTCGCTCAACGCAACGGAGATGAGCGAGATCGCGGGGCTCGCGCGCCGTGACGGCCGCATCGTCGACTGGTCCTATTCCGGTCGCGCGCAGTGGGATTGAGGAAACTCGTTTCTATATCGCCACTCTCGGCGGGAGCTATCCGTTTTTAATATCAGCGCGTCGAGGATCGCGGCATCCGCCGCACCAGCACGCCTTTCCGGGATTCGCGTCTTAAACGATGCGCCGTTTTGTTGGCGCGCTGTCGCGCTCGCACGATTTGCACGGTCGCGCCGATCGCTTCCGTAGCGCTATACCCGTAGAGCTTCTCTGCGGCGGGATTCCAAAGAACGATCCGGCGTTCCAGATTGGAACAGACGATTCCCACCGGCGATGCATCGATGACCGCGGCAAGCGTGTTTTTTCAGTAGGTTTTATGCAAAACGTTGGACGATAATCCTCCTGGCTAGGTTTAATCCGGGCTTAATCGCTTCTGGTAAATGCGGGCGCCATCGTGAAGGAACGACAAACCCAATTCCGGACCGAGCGCCGATCCTTGCCGCGCAACGTGAGTCGCCCTCAGCGCATCGCCGCAGCGATATTGCCGCCGTCGACGGTAGTGACATCAGCGGTGGTTTTCAGCGCCAGTGCCTGGTGCAAGAAGGCCTGCGCGACGTCTTCGGCAGCCACTTCGCGGCCAAGCAGATTGCCGGTCATGTAATCTTTCTCGCTCACGCCGCGCGCTTTGGCGCGTGACGCGATCATCTCCCGGGTCAGCAGGCCGGAACGGATACGGTCGGCATTGACCGCATTAGCGCGAATGCCGTCGGCGCCGTAATCGAGCGCGTATTGCCGCATCAAGGCGAGCGCCGCGGCTTTAGGAATTCCGTACGGCCCAAAATTTGGGCCGGGGTTGACCGCTTGCTTTGAAATATTGAAGAGCAGGCATCCGCCGGTGCCCTGGGCGCGCATGATCCGCACCGCGGCTTGGGCGACACGCTGGTGGCCGTAGAAATTCAGCTCAAAGCTCTTGTGTAGAATGTCCTCGTCGACCTCGCCAATGCGGCCCTGCCAGGCGGCGCCGGCGTTGGAGACGACGATATCGACGCCGCCGAAATGCTCCGCAATCTTCTCGAACGCTACGCTGACCGATCCGCCATCGGTGACATCGCAGGCGAGCGCCAGCGCATGCCCGCCCACCGCGTCGGCTTGCTCGCGCGCGGCCGCCCGATCGACGTCAAGCAATGCAACCCCGGCGCCGGCCGCAGCGAAGCACTTCGCGGTCGCAGCCCCAATCGCGCCGCCGGCCCCGGTTATCGCAGCAACTTGTCCGGCGAGCGGCGGCTCTTTGCGCGTGCCGAGCTTGGCCTGCTCCAGCGGCCAATATTCGCAATCGAACATTTCGGCCTCGGAAATCGATTCGAATCGGCCGATTGATTGGGCATCGCACAAGCATTCGATCCAAGCCTCGGCGATGTCGGCCGCAATGACGGCGTCATGCTTCGTGCGTCCCAGGCCGAATAGGCCTAGCCCCCGCGCGAGCGCGACCCGGGGCAGGGGATCGAGCGGTGTCTTGTTACCGCCAGTGCGCCTATTGTGGCGTGCGAAATAATCTCGGTAACGCTTTGTAAATTCTTGCGCTTTTTCACGCGCATTCAGCGCGAATTCGCCCATGCGTTCCGGCTCGGGCGCGTTTAGAACCAGCGGCCAGTTCTTGGTGCGGATCGTATGATCGGGCGTGATTACGCCGGCTTCGCTCAACCGCTGCAGGTCCTTGCGATTGAGAAAATCCAGAATCGCGTTGTCGGTGCGGAATTCGAGCACCAAACGACGCCAAGCGCCCTCGATCTTATCGTCTTTCTCGCTGCACGCTCCGCGCACGATCGGCGCGACATCCGCGACCCGCGGTGGTCGGGGTGTGGGTTGCGCGGCTGCGACGGACTTCCGGTTGCGCGCAATGAAATCCTCGGCACGCGAGACAAACGTGATCATACGCTCGTAAGCCTCGCGCGCCGTTTCGCCGAAGGTGACAAGCCCGTGTTTGCTTAAAATCAGGCCTTCGCACCCTGGCGCGCGCTCGAAAACCTCGATGGTCTTTTTAGCAAGCCCAAATCCCGGCAGCAGGTAAGGAACGAAGGCCATGCGCTCACCAAAAACCTCCGCACAAATCTGTTCGCCGCGCGGCTGGTCGATAACGCTCAATACTGCGGTCGCGTGGGTGTGGTCGATAAATTTGTGCGGCAGAAAGACGTGTAGCATTACCTCGACCGACGGATTTGGCCCGCGCGGATCGATCAGATTGGCACGCTCTACACCAAGGAGTTCTTCGTCGCCGATGGTCGCGAGCGTACGCAGCTCACGCATCGGTTCAATCCGCAGCGCCGGAAAGCCGGCCGGCTCGATGGATGCCATGTCGGCGCCGGACGCTTTGACGCGCAACACCTCGACTTCCGTGCCGAGACGATCGCGCATTCTAGTCTTGAGCGACGTGTTGCCGCCGCCGTGCAGCACGAGCTTGGGATCGCGGCCTAACAGGCGCGTCGTGTAGATGCGCAACGACAGATCGGGGTCGATCCCGGCTTTGTCACCGTCAGCGACTATGGCGTTCGCGTCGCGATCGACCCAGCCGTTCTTCATCGTTCAGCCGCCGGCGAAGCGACGGGACCACCATCCGGTGCGGCGCGGCCGTTCGCCTTCGGAAACGTCGCCGGTTTCGGTAATCACCGGCTCCGGTGCCTGCGGCGCCGCCAGATCGTTCCCCGCAACTTCGTCTCCGGCTGTCGGAGGAGGTTCGCGAACCGTCGAACGCCGTCGGGAGGCTTCCGACTGCGTGGTCGGGGCAGGCGACGCGTCAGGTGAAATTGCGCGCTCGGTCGGCGGTGAATCGAGATCGGCAACGGCGTGCGAGAGCTCAGGTTCGGTCGCCGCAGGCTCCGTGAGCTGTTCGGCGGGTGTGAATTCCGGTTGCGAGGAGTACCCGGACTGGTCGGACTGGTCGGACCCGGCATACCCGCCCTCGCCATTGCGCTGCCGATTGCGACGGCCGCCGCGGCGACCACGACGTCGACGCCTCTCGTCACGGCGCGGCCCTTCGCGCCCCTCGAGAGGCTCGGCGGCAAAACCGCCGGTTATTTCGGCCATGGCCTCGCCCTGCATCGCGTCGTGAGCCTCCGCATCCTGATCGTCGGGCGACTCGGTGATTGTGATCTGCTCGACATGCGGCTGGGCGTGGTCAGGCATATGTTCGCCACCGCCGCGCCCGCGGCGGCGACGCCGGCGTCGGCGACGCGATCCGCCTTCGCCCGATTCAGCGACCGCCGGGGTGTCGATCTCGCCTTCGGTTTCGGCTTGTTCCGCCTCGCCTGCCTCGCCGCCGGTCTCTTCGAGATCGTCTTCCTCCTCCAGCGGCGCGACCGTGGCTTGAGCCCGCTCGGCAATCGCTTTTGCCGCCTCGGGCGTATGCACCTGCTCGCCGCGATCGATCACAAAGGTTTGCGGCGCCCGAACGGTTTCATCCGCGGTAATCGTAATGGTGATGGCGAACCGGTCTTCCAGCCCGCGCAAATGCGCACGCTTTTGGTTGAGCACATAGAGCGCGACGTCGGGACGCGTGCGCGCGATGAGATTGTGGGTCGCGCCTCTTATAAGTTGATCCTCCAGGGCGCGCAGCACCTGCAAGGCCAGCGACGAGACCGAGCGGACATGGCCGCTGCCGCCGCAATAAGGGCATTTCTCGGTTGAGCTCTCGAGCACGCTGGTGCGGATGCGCTGGCGTGACATTTCGAGCAGGCCGAAATGCGAAATGTGACCGACCTGGATACGCGCGCGATCGTGTCTGAGGCACTCCTTCAGTCGCCGTTCCACCGCACGATTGTTGCGCTTTTCATCCATGTCGATGAAATCGATGACGATCAATCCGGCGAGATCGCGTAAGCGCAGCTGCCGCGCAATCTCGTCCGCCGCCTCCAAATTGGTTTTGAACGCGGTGTCCTCGATATGATGCTCGCGGGTTGCGCGCCCGGAATTGACGTCAATCGCTACCAAGGCTTCGGCTTGGTTGAGCACGACATAACCGCCCGACCGCAGCTGCACGACGGGCGAGAACATGGCATCGAGCTGGTTCTCGACCCCGTATCGCGACAATAGTGGCTGGCTGTCGGCGTAAAGCTTCACGTTCTTGGCATGGCTCGGCATGAGCATGCGCATGAATTCCTTGGCCTCATGATAGGCGTCCGCGCCCGCGACTAGGACTTCATCGATATCCTTGGTGTAAAGATCGCGAAGCGAGCGTTTGACCAGCGAGCCTTCCTCATAGACCAGCTTGGGAGCTGTCGATCTGAGAGTCAGGTCACGCACCGTCTCCCACATCCGCAGCAGATATTCGAAATCGCGCTTGATCTCGATCTTGGTGCGGCTTGCGCCGGCGGTGCGCAGGATCACGCCCATGCCCTCCGGCACTTCGAGTTCGGCAGCCGCTTCTCGCAGCCGCGCGCGATCGTCCGGACTGGTGATTTTGCGGCTGATGCCGCCGCCCCGGGCCGTATTCGGCATCAGCACGGAGTAGCGTCCAGCCAGCGACAGATAGGTCGTCAGCGCCGCGCCTTTGGTGCCGCGCTCTTCCTTGACCACTTGCACCAACATAACCTGCCGGCGCTTGATGACCTCCTGGATTTTATATTGGCGCCGAAAGCGTGGGGCGCGATCCGGGACTTCTTCCAAGGCATCAGCGCCGCCGACCGATTCGACGACCTCTTCAGCCGTTTCTTCTTCCTCGCCATTGCCTTCCAGCGAACGCGCCTCGGACGTTAGCGCGCCCTCGCCATTCTCGCCCGTCGGCGCAGATGGGGTGGCCTCAGCCTCTTCGATCGCACTGGCGATCGCATCGCGATCCTCTTCGCTGCCGGTCTCGTGCGCGATGCCGGCCTCGACTTCGTCGGCCGAGGCTCCGCCCGCGGATGCGATCGGCGCCGCGCTTTCGAAGCTCGGCGCAGTCGTCTCCTGCGCCGGCGCACCGGTCAGGAGCTCAGCTTCAGGGTATTGGCTCGATCCTTCGGCGCCGGCCGATTCCGGGGCGGCCTGATCTGGTCCAATTATGTCGCCGGCCAGGGGCTCGGCAGAGTGGCTCCGGATCACATCGTCATCACGGCGCGAACGAGCGACTTCCCGCACCCGTCGCGGGACACGTTCGACATCGTCCGCAGCGGCGCGCTGCGCGCGCTCGTCCTCGGCAATGAGGGCCTGCCGATCAGCAACTGGGATCTGGTAATAATCCGGATGGATTTCGCTGAAAGCGAGGAATCCGTGGCGGTTGCCGCCGTAATCGACGAAAGCGGCTTGAAGTGACGGCTCGACGCGCGTCACTTTCGCCAGGTAAATGTTGCCCCTTAATTGTTTGCGGTGCGCAGATTCAAAGTCGAATTCCTCGACGCGGTTGCCGCGCAAAACGACCACCCGAGTCTCCTCCGGATGGGTCGCGTCGATGAGCATTTTGTTGGCCATTGGCAAATCTCATGGGGACCGTGCCCGCTCGCGTCGCGCCGCATCGGCGGGAGGCGAGGAAACCGGTCCGATTTTCGTTGAGTGGAGCGGTCCGGAGGTCGCGAGCGCCGCAAGCATAGAAAGGCCGGCCGCCGGCAGGCGACAAACGAGCACTGCCGAGCCATTTGATGTAAACCTTGACTTGCGCCTCGAACATAAACTCCAAACCGCGACGAGACGGCAGCGCAGAGCGCGGCCGCGATTTCGCTAGATGCCGGCGATGCGGTGCGACGCCATTGAGCGGCTTTGCCGTTGCGAATGTGCGGCGCGCGCGGTCCGGGTCGCCCTCATCCCCATTGGCCTTGGCAGAGCTTTGCGTCGTCGCAAATGCCGTGTCCGTCGAAGACATGATCAGTCTGAACATCTTCTCCACGAACGTCGTGGCATTGCAGCGGATCGAAAGCGGCGTTTGCCCAGCTCCCGGATTGTCTTAAGGGAGCCGATCTTGGCGCACGCGCCGGAGGCCGTCACGCGGACGCAACCGGAACCTTTCATCGTCAGCACGCCCTTCTTAAGGCCGGTACTGCCGAATTGGCAAGTCACCTGTGGGATTTACCCGCAGGTGAGGCGGGTTGTGCCTCATTATCAGGGCTTTTCGCCGGATAATTAGGTTCCGGTTAACTATGCCTGCCTAATGGGGTAGGAGGGCGGGATGAGGTCGGAGCCGATGGTCATCCAAGCCGTGCGCTTGGCCGTTTTCGGCGCGTTGCTCGCCGGGATTGGATTGGCGGCGGGCGCGCTAGCCGCGCCGGCGCCGGTTTCCGCCGATTCCTTTCCGGTAGCGACTGATGCCCGACTCGGCGGTGACGACACCCAAACGCGTTTCGTGGTGGATCTCAGCCGCAAGGTCGACCTGCACGTCTTTACCCTTGCCGATCCATACCGTGTCGTCGTCGACATACCCCAGGTCACGTTTCGGCTGCCGCCGAAGGCCGGTGAGACCGGTCGCGGCTTGATCAAAGCGTTCCGTTTTGGGCTGGTGATGCCGGGTGGCTCCCGCATCGTCCTCGATCTCGCCAAGCCGGCGCGAGTCGACAAGGCATTTGTCGTCGATCCGGCAGACGGGGCGCCGGCCCGCCTGGTCCTCGATTTGGTGGCGACCGACCGCGAAAGCTTTTTACGCAAGGTCGCTCTCGATCAGCGATTTGCGCATGCTCAGGCGCCGCCATCGCGCGAGCAGCAATCTTCCTCCGGCGACGTCCGGCCGCTTATCGTGCTCGATCCCGGACATGGCGGGATCGATACCGGCACCAAGGGGCCGAATGGGCAGATGGAAAAGGACATCGTGCTCGATTTCGCTAAGCGCCTGCGGGAAAAAATCGAGACTGCAAGCAAGTATCGCGTGCTGCTGACGCGATCGGACGACACCTTTGTGCCCCTGGCGGAGCGGGTGCGCTTCGCGCGCGAGGCCGGCGCAGCCCTGTTCATATCGATCCACGCCGATTCGCTGCCGCGCAAGGAAGGGGATGCGCAGGGCGCCACGGTCTACACGCTCTCCGAAACCGCGACCGACCCCGCCGCCGCACGGCTTGCCGAACAGGAAAACCGCGCCGACGTAATCGCCGGTGTTGACCTCAAAGAGCAGCCCGATGATGTCGCCGGGATCCTGATCGACTTGGCGCAGCGCGAGACCAAGACCTTTTCGGTTCAGTTCGCCAATAAACTGGTCGGGATAATGAAGCAGACCACCCGGTTGCACAAAGAGCCGATCAAGTCGGCGGGCTTCCGCGTATTGCGCGCGCCCGACGTGCCCTCGGTCCTGGTCGAGCTCGGCTACGTCTCAAACAAAGAGGATCTGCAGTCGCTGTTGTCGGGCCGCTGGCGGGATCACACGGCGGACTCGATGGCGTCGGCGATCGACAGCTATTTTTCCACCCCTCTGGCGGGGGCCCGCGCCGGGGCTAATTGAAGGCGAACTCCACCGAGTAATGTGGCGTAATGGCCTCAGTTTGAACAAAAAACCGAGCGACGACAGGAACGAGAGGGAACGAGCTGGCAGGTGAGCCCCGTTGCTGTCACACTCCGCTGCGGTGGCGGCTCTAAGACGCTTATTGTTGTGGTTCCCTGCCGCGAACGGGCCGACTGGGCTTGCGGGGCGCTGCCGATGAGTTTGGCTCAACCGAAATTGACTGAATGAGATTGGTGCCGCGGTGAAATTGCTCCTGCGCTTTCTCGGGTTCCTGTTTGCGGTCGGTACCATTTTCTTCGTCGTCGGCGTTGCGGCGATGGCGGGCCTGTTGTGGCATTTTTCCAAGGACTTGCCCGATTATTCGCAGCTCAAGGATTATGAACCGCCGGTCATGACGCGCGTCCACGCCGGCGACGGCTCGTTGCTTGCGGAATATGCCAAGGAGCGGCGGCTCTATCTGCCGATTCAGGCCGTCCCGAAGCTTGTCATCAATGCTTTCGTCGCCGCCGAGGATAAGAATTTCTATCAGCATCCCGGTGTCGACATATACGGCATCGCGCGCGCCGGCATGCTCTACATCGAAAATTACGGAAGCGGCCGCCGCCCGCAGGGCGCCTCCACCATTACCCAGCAGGTCGCGAAGAATTTTCTTCTGAGCAACGAAGTGTCGTTTCAGCGCAAGATCAAGGAAGCCCTGTTGGCGCTGCGTATCGAGCGCACCTATTCGAAGCAGAAGATTCTCGAACTCTATCTCAACGAAATTTATCTCGGCTTCGGTGCCTATGGCGTAGCGGCGGCATCGCTGTTGTATTTCGACAAATCGGTGCACGAACTGACGATTGCCGAAGCTGCTTACCTTGCCGCTCTGCCAAAGGGGCCGAACAACTACAATCCGTTCCGCCGGCACGATGACGCGGTGGCCCGGCGCAATTACGTCATCGATCGCATGGCGGAGGACGGCTACATCACCGCCGCCCAAGCCGAAAAAGCCAAAAAGGACCCGCTGCAGGTCACTGTTCGTCCGACCGGCGCTCACATTTTCGCGGCGGAATATTTCGCCGAGGAAGTGCGGCGGTATCTCTATGAGAAATACGGCGAGAAGAAACTTTACGAGGGCGGGCTGTCGGTGCGAACCACGCTTGATCCCAAGCTACAGGTGTTGGCGCGCAAGGCGATGATTAATGGACTCGTCAATTACGACGAAGGCCAAGGTTATCGCGGCTCGATCACCACAATCGATACCGCAGGCGATTGGGGCGTCAAACTTGCCGAGGTGAAGTCGCTGGATGACATCGATCCGTGGCGGCTCGCCGTCGTGCTTCAGGTCGACGATCAATCCGCCCGCATCGGGCTGCAGCCGCCGCGCGATCCCGGGGGCGCTGTCGTCAAGGATCGCGAAGTCGGCCTCATGACACTCGATGGCGTCAAGTGGGCGAAACCGGCCAGCGGTCCGTCGAAGCCTATTCAGAAAGTCAGTCAGGTGCTCTCGGCCGGAGACGTGGTCTACGTCTCGCCGTTGGAGGCGCAAGGACAATACCGGCTGCGCCAAGTGCCGGAGATTTCCGGCGCCATGGTGGTGATGGATCCCCACACCGGCCGCGTGCTGGCAATGGTCGGCGGATTTTCGTTCGATCAGAGTCAATTCAACCGCGCTACGCAGGCTTTGCGGCAGCCCGGTTCGTCGTTCAAGCCGATCGTCTATGCGGCGGCGCTGGATAACGGCTACACGCCGTCTACCATCGTGATGGATGCGCCGATTGAAATCGATATGGGTGCCGGCGGCGGCATCTGGCGGCCGGAAAATTACGGCGGCAAGTTTTTCGGACCCTCGACCCTGCGTTTTGGTCTCGAACAGTCGCGCAACGTCATGACGGTGCGCTTGGCGCAGGACCTCGGCATGCCGCTGATCGCCGAATACGCGAAACGCTTTGGCGTCTATGACGAATTACCGCCGTACCTGTCATACGCGCTGGGTGCCGGTGAAACGACTGTGCTGCGCATGGTCACCGCCTATTCGATGTTCGATAACGGCGGTCGACGCGTCATCCCAACCCTGATCGACCGCATTCAGGACCGCTACGGCCATACCATCTACAAGCACGACCAGCGCGAATGCGTCGGATGCGACGCCAACAAGTGGGACAATCAGGTCGAGCCGACGCTGATCGACCGGCGCGAGCAGGTCATTGACGCAATGACGGCCTATCAGATCACCTCGTTGATGGAAGGCGTCGTGCAGCGCGGTACGGCGACCGTCGTGCGCGAAGTCGGCAAGCCGATTGCAGGCAAGACCGGCACCACCAATGACGAGAAAGATGTGTGGTTTATCGGCTATTCGCCCGACATCGTTTGCGGGGTCTATATGGGTTTCGACAAGCCGCGCCATATCGGCCGGCTCGCCACCGGCGGGCATCTCGCAGCGCCGATCGTCAAGGATTTTCTCAAAGTAACGCTTGCGGACAAGCCGCCGATTCCATTCAGCGTGCCGCCCGGTATCAAGCTGATCCGTGTCGAGGCCAAGTCCGGAATGCGCGCAGGCCCGGGCGACACCAAAGTGATCCTGGAAGCGTTCAAACCCGGCACCGCGCCGCCCGATTCTTATTCGGTGATCGGCGCCGATACCGCCAATGGTGTGCCGACTGCCGGTTCACCGGATGCCGGCAATGTCGTGCGCACCGGCACCGGGGGGTTGTACTGACCTGCAGTATCGGGTGGCAGCTATCGGCGATCGACCGTGACCGTTGACTCCTGGTGCCTGACATCTGATATCTGCCTCCTGACATGCGTTCTGAAACCGAAACCGTTGTCGCCGAGATCAAGCAGTCGCTGGCGCTGCTGAGGAGGCATCTTTGACCTCGACAAAGCGCGCGCACGGCTTGCCGAACTGAACCGGCAAGCCGAAGACCCCAATCTCTGGAACGATCCGCAACGGGCGAGCCGGCTGATGCAGGAGCGCACCGCGCTCGACGAGCAGCTCACTGCTTTAGGGCAGATGGAGCAGGAGCTCGACGATCAGGTCACGTTGATCGAGCTTGGCGAGAGCGAGAACGATCCAAAGACGATCGGCGAAGCTGAAGCTGCGCTGCGCAAACTCAAAAGCGAAGTCTCGCGCCGCGAGCTCGAAGCGCTGCTATCGGGTGAAGCCGACAGCAACGATTGCTACCTCGAAGTCCATGCCGGCGCCGGTGGCACCGAGAGCCAGGATTGGGCCAACATGCTTTTGCGTATGTATGTGCGTTGGGCCGAACAGCACGGCTCCAAGGTCGAATATATCGAGGAGACCCAAGGCGAAGAGGCCGGCATCAAGTCGGCGACGGTGGAGATCAAAGGGCGCAATGCCTATGGCTGGCTGAAGACGGAAAACGGGGTGCACCGCTTGGTCCGCATCTCACCATTCGACTCAAATGCCCGGCGGCACACTTCCTTCGCCAGCGTCACTGTCTATCCGGTGGTGGACGACCGCATCAATATTGAGATCAAGGAAGCGGATGTGCGGGTCGACACGATGCGCGCGGGTGGCGCCGGCGGGCAGCATGTCAACAAGACTGAATCCGCAGTGCGCCTGACTCACATTCCGACCAATATCGTCGTGGTCTGTCAGAACGACCGCTCGCAGCACCGCAATCGTGCGCAGGCCTGGCAGATGCTGCGCGCCAAACTCTACGAGCGCGAATTGGAGAAGCGCGAGCAGAAAGCCGCCGCCGAGCAGGCCGCCAAAACCGATATCGGTTGGGGCCATCAGATCCGCTCCTATGTGCTGCAGCCCTATCAGATGGTCAAAGACCTGCGCACCGGCGTTTCAACCTCGAACACCGCGGCGGTGCTCGACGGCGATATCGATCAATTTACTCAGGCCGCGCTGGCGCAAAAGGCGTTCGGCACCGAACCGAAACACGTCGAGGACGTGGAGTAGGGCGCATCGGCCGCATTTTTTCGATCAATGGAGGGGGTGACCGTGGGGATTTCGCGTCGCAGAATATTGCAATTGACGGCGGCCGCGGTCCTTGCGCCTTTTGGCCGCGCGGCGCTTGCGGATACTTATCCGTCGCGCGTGGTACGGCTCTTTGTCGGTTTTCCGCCGGGTGGCGGGGCGGACTTGGCGACGCGCATCGTCGCCAATGGTCTGTCGGAGCTTTGGCACCAGCAGGTTGTCGTCGAAAACAGGCCGGGAGCCGGGGCTAGGATTGCGCTCGACACCGTGGCGCACGCGCCCGCCGATGGCTACGCGATGCTGCTCGCTCCTGGATCGCCATTGGTTCAGCCCCTATTGTTTTCCAAGCTGACCTTCGACCCCGCGGCCGACTTGGCGCCGGTCTCGCTCGTCGGCACCTATCCGAACATCATTGTTGTGCCGAACTCCTCGCCCTTCCAGAAGCTTGAGGAAGTGATTGCTCACGCCAAAGCCAATCCCGGCACTATGAGTTGGGGCTCGCCCGGGATCGGCACGGTCCCGCATCTCGCCGGCGAATTGTTCAAACACCGCGCCGGCATCGAGATAACCCATGTGCCGTATCGTGGCGTCAATCAGGGACTGATGAGCGATTTCCTCGCCGGCCGGCTCGACCT
>Ga0335081_10012059_pt1 | contig 14000 bp, 10 predicted proteins | sample Lox_Sample_35_FD_206713 | JGI IMG/M metagenome (GOLD analysis project Ga0335081, IMG submission 206713) | Soil microbial communities from Loxahatchee National Wildlife Refuge, Florida, United States - Lox_Sample_3.5 | ecosystem: Environmental > Terrestrial > Soil > Wetlands | place: USA... | reverse complement strand
CGCTGAGCAACATCCGGCCGATCATCTTTTCGCAGTTCGCCAACGGCGCGCCCAAGACCGAGATCTGGCGCGGCCTGCAGGGCGCCTCGACCCGGCTCGCCGATTCCGGAAAGGTGGTGATCGCGGTGAGCGAGGACGTCGACCCCAACAATGCCGACGCGGTCTTCTGGTCGATGGCCTATCGCTGCAATCCGATCGAGGACGTGCACATCGTTCCCTACAAGTCGACCGGCCACGGGCCGATCTCCGACCGCGCGCCCGGCGTGCGCAGCTCGATGTCGAGCATGCTGGTCGATGCGACGCTCAAGGAGGCGATGCCGCCGGTGGCGCTGCCCGCCAAGCCCTACATGGAGCGCGCCGCCGCGCTCTGGCAGCGGCTCGGCAACCGCTACGGCCTGCCGCGGCTCAACATGCGCCCGCCCTGGCACGGCTATGGGCTCGGCGACTGGAGCGACGTTTGGGAGGATTTTGCCCGCAAATGCGTCGCCGGCGACTGGGAGGCGAACGGCGCCAACACGTTTGCGCGCCGCCGCGGCGGCCTCACGCCGGAGACGCCGGTGCGCAACGTGGAGGGCGAATAGGGGCGCGTCAGGGCTGCGGTGCGGCCTTTTCCGCCTCCTGGCTGGACCTCCCACCCTCCTGGTCGGTCCTGCCCATCATCTTCGCTTTGGCGAGGTCGATGAGCGCGGCCAGCCACTCGCCCTTTTGCCACTCGACACCACCGCGGCCGACGAGTGCCAGCGCCAATCTCGGCTCGCGCGCGAGCGCCGCATCGTAGTCGGCGATCGCGCGATCGAGATCTCCCGCGCGCGCATAGGCCACGCCGCGGAATGCGAGCCGCACGGCCGTTGGCTCCAGTCGGATCGCGTCGCCGTAATCGGCGATCGCGCGGTCGTAGGCGGGCTGCTGCAGGTAAAGGGTCCCGCGGCCGAAATAGCGACCGGCCGTCGGCTGCAGCCGGATGGCGGCGTCATAGTCCGCCATGGCATGGGAGGGATCGTGTTTTGCTTCGTACGCCCAGGCCCGCCTGGTGAACGTCTCGGCGCGGTTCGGGTCGAGTCGAATGGCCTGATCGTAGTCGGCAATCGCGTGATCGTAGTCATTCTTGACGTGATAGGCGGTGCCGCGAAGGTAGAACAGCCGGGCATTGGTCGGAGCGAGGCGGATCGCGCTGCTGTAGTCTTCGATCGCGCGATCGTACTGTCGCAGGCCGTGGTAGGCCAAGGCGCGGCCCGCGACGGCGGCCGTGGAGTCCGGTTGCAGCCGAAGGGCCTCGTCGCAGTCGGCAATCGCGTGCTCGTAGTCCTGCCTGCGATGGTACTCCTCGGCGCGATCCACCCGCGCCGGGGCCGATTTCGGGTCGAGCCGGATCGCCTCGTTGAAGTCGGCAAACGCATGGTCGTAGTCCTGCTTGCGGCGATAGGCCCGGCCGCGGGCGTCGAATGACTCGGCCACAGTGGGATCGCGTCGGATCGCTTCGCTGAGGTCGGCGATGGCCTGATCGTCGTTGCCCTTCAGGAGGTTCGTGATGCCGCGGCCGCCGAATGCGGCGGCCAGGTTCGGGTCGAGGCGGATCGCGGTGTCGAAATCCGCGAACGCGTGATCGTAGTCGCGCTTGGTCCGGTAGGCACGGCCGCGGGCGGCGTGGAGCACGGCGTTGTCGGGATCGAGCCCGATGGCCGCGCCGTAATCGGCGATGGCGCCGTCATAGTCCCGCTTGCCGTAGGAGGCGTTGCCGCGATTGAGGAAGGCGTCGGCGCGCTCCCGCGGAGCCGCGCTGCCGCTGTCGATCACGCTGCTGCAGGCGGCGATGCGCTGATCGAACGGCACGCCATCCTTTGCGGCGCACTGGTCCTGCGGGCTCTGCGCCGCCCCGGGTGCGACGAGAAGAATGGATGTGACGAGCGCAATGCCGAGCGCCGAGGCGGCGGCCTTTCCGGCCATGCGGGCCTCCGATTGCAATAGGTAGAGCATGATCCCGAAAAAGTGGACGCCGGTTTTCGGAAAAGATCATGCTCCTACGATAGTCCAAAGCGTGATGACGATTCGAAGAAAAGTCACCACGCTTCAGGGCAACGATAATCCTGACGCGAAGCCGCCACACCCTGGTTTGTGTAGTCGGCAAGTCGGTCGGTTCAAAATGCGAAACGGGACCGGGCCGGCGGCCCGATCCCGTTTGCGGCGCGCGCTCGGCGCGATCAGAAATGCCAGTTGATGCCGACGCGGCCGATATTGTCGGTCATGTGGCCGGTCGTGAAGTTGACGCCCGGAAGGAGCGCGATGGTCGGGCCGTTGCCGAGATCCATGTAGAGATATTCGATCTTGGCGCTCCACTCGCCGCCGAACGCCCATTCGAGGCCGGCGCCGACGGTCCAGCCCACCTGGGTGGTCGTCGCGCTGAACGCCACCGCGGTGGAGACGCCCGGCGCGGGGCCCGGGGTGCCGATGATGCCGCCGCCATTGACATTGGTCTGGCCGTAGGCGAGTCCGCCCGTGACATAGGGCAGCCAGCGGCCCTCGTAGCCGGTGGCCCAGCCGACCCGGCCGCGCAGGGTGCCGAACCAGTCGAGCTTGTCCGAGTAGCCGATGGCGCTCGCCGGGGTGCAGTTGATGGGCGCGACATTGATGATTGGGCATGCGGAGGCCGCCGCTGCGAACGCGCCGTTGTTGTTGTGCTGGTCCGAGCCCTGGATATCGGCTTCGATGCCGAACACCCATGGGCTGCCGGCGCCTTGCCAGTTGTAGCCGAGCTGACCACCGCCGATCACACCGTCGAGGTGGAGCGAGTTGGTACCGAAGCCGGTCAGCGAGCCGTCCTGATGCCCCCAGCTTCCGCCGACGTTCAAGCCGACATACCAGTCGGTCCAGTTGTACATCGGCGGCGGAGGCGGCGCCTTGACGTACGGGGCCGGCGTGAGGTCGGCCGCCGCGGCGGCGCCCAGGCCGAACAGGGTCGCGGCAAGCCCCGCAATGGCGATGCGCACCTTCATGACACCCTCCCACTTTCTCTCGCCACAAACATGCAACCGTGGGCTTGGGCGGGTCAATTATGCGCGGCCTTCTCTGCACAGATTCTCCGGCATTGTTGCCGATTTATCACCCGTCAGTGGTAAATTGGAACCCGCCGGAGGTCGCGACTATGCTCCGGCGGCACAAAGAAAAACGGATCGGGCCGGTCAGGCCCGATCCGCTCGCCGCAAGCAGGACTGCAGCCGCAGAGGCTCAGAAGTGCAGGTTCGCGCCGACCCGCACGATGTTGTCGGTCATGCGGCCGGTCGTGAGCGTGGCGGCCGGCGTGAGCGCGATGGTCGAGCTGTCGCCCAGATCCATGTACAGGTACTCGAGCTTGGCGCTCCACTTGTCCCAGAATGCCCACTCGATGCCGGCGCCGACCGTCCAGCCCACGTCGGTCTTGCTCTGGCTGAACGCAACTGAGGTGAGGGTGTTCGCGCCGCCGAGCGATGCATTCCCGTTGAGCTTGCTCTCGCCATAGGCGAGGCCGCCCGTGATGTAGGGCAGCCAGCGGCCCTGGTCGCCGACCGCATAGCCGATGCGGCCGCGCACGGTGCCGAACCAGTCGAGCTTGTCCTCGTAGGTGAGGGAGCTGGGTGGAACGATGATGTTCGGGGCGAGGTTGATGACGATGATGCCGCCCGGCGCGGACAACGCGCCGTCGCCTTTCTGCCCCGAACCCTGAATGTCCGCCTCGAGCCCGAACACCCAGGGGCTGCCCATGCCCTGCCAGTTGTAGCCGATCTGGCCGCCGCCGATCACGCCATCGATATGGGTCGAGTTGGTGGTGATGAAGCTGCCCAGGATGTTGCTGCCAGAGCCCGTGACGTCCTGATGCCCCCAGCTGCCGCCGACGTTCACGCCGACATAGAAGCCGGTCCAGTTGTACAGAGGCGGCGGCGGGGGCGCCTTGGTGTACATCGGCCGCGAAAGATCGGCCGCCGATGCGCTGCCCAGCGTCGCCACGGTCGCGAGAAGAGCCGCGATGATGATCTTCGTTTTCATGGAGCCAATCTCCCCGGTTTCGGATTGACCGTTGCGCCGATGTCGCGACCCGTCAATGCGCTGGGCCCACTTCGTGGAAATTCTCCAACCGTGTTGCGAATTTGCATCGATTGGATGGTGTTGTGGAACCGCGACAGGGCAGGTTCCGGCTGCGGCGGTGAATAACCCGGCAAAAAACGGATCGGGCCTGCGGGCCCGATCCGCTCGTCGCGCTTAGAAGTGATAGTTCACGCCGACTCGCGCGATGTTGTCGGTCATGCGGCCGGCCGAGAAGGCGGTGGCCGGCGTGAGCGCGATGGTCGGGCCGTTGCCCAAATCCATGTACAGGTATTCGAGCTTGGCGCTCCACTTGTCCGCGAACGCCCATTCGAGGCCCGCGCCGAGGGTCCAGCCCACGTAGGTGTTGGTCTGGTTGAAGGCCACTGGAATGGCAAGGAAGGGGGCGGCGTCCGAGCCGGTGCCGCTGACCTTGCCGTCACCATAGGCGAGGCCGCCCGTGATGTAGGGCAGCCAGCGGCCCTGGTCTCCGACCGCATAGCCGACCCGGCCGCGCACGGTGCCGAACCACTCGAGCTTGTCCTCGTAATTGATGGCAGTGGGCGGGAAGGTGCCGGCCCCAACGATGAAGACCGCGGGCAATGCGTATGCGCCGTCGGCCTTCTGCCCGGAACCCTGGATATCAGCTTCGAGGCCGAATACCCACGGGCTGCCCATGCCCTGCCAGTTGTAGCCGATCTGTCCGCCGCCGATCACCCCGTCGAGATGATTCGAATTGGTGACCGCAGCCGCGGGCAATGTGGATGTGAATGTGGTGTCTTGACGTCCCCAACTGCCGCCGACGTTCACACCGACATAGAAGCCGCTCCAATTGTACAGGGGCGGCGGTGGCGGGGCCTTGGTGTACATCGGTCGTGAAAGGTCGGCCGCCGATGCGCTGCCCAGCATTGCCACGGTCGCGAGAAGAGCCGCGATGATGATCTTGGGTTTCATGGAGCCAATCTCCCCAGTTTCGGATTGAGCGTTGCGCCGCCATCGCGAGCCCGTCAATGCGCTGGCCCGCCCTTAGGAAAATTCTCCAACCTTGTTGCGCATTTGCATCGAATTGGCGGTGTTGTATAACCGCAACAGGGCAAGTTCCGGCGCGGCGGTGAATAACCCGGCGAAAAGAAAACGGACCGGGCTGTCAGGCCCGATCCGCTTGCCGCACTCGGTGCTGCGGCTCTTGAGATCAGATCAGAAGTGGAAGTTCACGCCGACGCGGGCGACGTTGTCGGTCATGCGGCCGGTCGAGACGGCCGAGGTCGGCGTCAGCGCGATGGTCGAGCCATTGCCCAGATCCATGTAGAGGTACTCGATCTTGGCGCTCCACTTGTCCCAGAACGCCCATTCGAGACCGGCGCCGACCGTCCAGCCCACATTGGTGTTGGTCTGGCTGAACGCGACCGGCAAGCCGCCGACCGCTCCCGACCCGCTGAACTTGCTCTCGCCATAGGCGAGCCCGCCTGTGACGTAGGGCAGCCAGCGGCCCTGGTCGCCGACCGCATAGCCGACCCGGCCGCGCACGGTGCCGAACCAGTCGAGATTGTCCTCATACGCGATGGCGGCGGGCGGGATCGTGGCGATCGCAAACGCATTGTCGGTCTTCTGTCCCGATCCCTGGATATCGGCCTCGAGGCCGAACACCCACGGGCTGCCGAGGCCCTGCCAATTGTAGCCGACCTGGGCGCCGCCGATCACGCCGTCGATATGGTTCGCGTTGGTCACCGCGACCGCGCCCGACGCGAGCGTCGTGTCCTGATGTCCCCAGCTGCCGCCGACGTTCACGCCGGCATAGAAGCCGGTCCAGTTGTACATGAGCGGCACCAGCGGCGGCGGCGCCTTGGTGTACATCGGCCGCGGCAGGTCGGCGGCGCAAGCCGCACCGAGGGTCCACGCGGTCGCAAGCGCGCCCGCAACGCAAAGTCGGGTTTTCATGTTTGAGCCTCCGTCCCTTCGGACGAAACCTATGCGAGCGCTGGCGGCTAATCCGTCAACGAACGTGGGCTTCGCCGGCCAAATCGCCGAACATCGTTGCCGAACCGTGACTCGTAGCTGGTATGATTAAACCGGCCCGGCAGCCGCCGTAGCAGGGTGCGGCCGCAGGCCAACGGGGCCGAGACTGCCGCAAAACACCACGGATCCGTCATTGGATCCCCCCCGCCAGGACGCTTCAGCCCCTCAACCTGCAATGTCCGGACTCGTTCCGGCGAGGTTCAACGCCGGCGCGAGATTTTCACCGCCGTTGCCGAATTGTCACGCTGGACGGAAGCGCTGCCCGGGACGTGCGATCACTGGAAGAAGTCGCCGATCGTCGCCGGTTTTTCCGGCTCTACATCCTGGCGGTTCCACCAGCCGCCGCCGAGCGCCTGAAACAGCGCGACCGTGTCGGCATAACGGGTGGCCTGCGCCTGGGCGAGGCTGACCAGGGCCTGCTGATAGATCTGCTGCGCCAGCAGCAGCCCGACGAAGGTGATGTCGCCGAGCTCCATGCGCTTGCGGGTGATCTCGAGGCTCTTGCCCGCCGCGCGCTCGGAGGCGACCGCCTTCTGCAGCGCGACCGCGTCCGACTGGATCGCGCGCAGCGCGTCGGCGACGCTCTGGCACGCCGTGATCACCGTGCTGCGATATTGCGCCTTCGCCTGGTCGAACGCGGCCTTGGCGGCGAGCTCGCGGTGAAACAGCGTGCCGCCGTGAAAAATCGGCTGGGCCGCGGCGCCGGTGATCTCCCAGAACTCGGTGCCCGAGGTGAACAGCTGATCGACCGAGTTCGCGGTGCTGCCGGCGGTCGCGGTCAGGGTGATGTTGGGCAGCCGGTTGGCAATGGCGACGCCGATGCCGGCGCTCGCCGCCTGCAGGTTCGCCTGCGCGGCGCGCACGTCGGGGCGCTGCTCGACCAGCTTGGCCGGCAGGCTCACCGGCAGGTCGCGCGGCAGCCGCAGGGCGGCGAGGTCGAAGCGCTCGGCCAGCCGGTCGTTCGGGAAGCCGCCGGCGAGCGCGGCCAACAGGTCGCGCTGCTGCGCGAGCTGCTTCTGCAGCGGCGGCAGCGTCTGCTCGACCTGCGCCAGCACCGATTCCTGCGTCACCACGTCGGACTCGGCGATCTGCCCGGCGGCGCGCTGGCGCCGCAGCAGGCCGAGCACGTCGCTCTCGATCTTGATGATCTTCTCGGTCGCGGCGATCTGGCCGCGCAGCGAGGCCTCCTGCACGGCGGCGCCGGCGAGGTTCGAGGTGAGCGTCAGGTAGGTCGCCTCGAGCACGAATTGCTGCTGGTCGGCCTGCGCGGCGAGTTGCTCGATCGAGCGTCGGGTGCCGCCGAACACGTCGGGCACATAGGAGACGTTGAGCTGCGTGGTGAACAGGTTGAAGGTGGGAGCGACGAAGCTGTTGTCGAGCGGCCCGCCGATCGGCGGCAGTCCGCGGAACGCGGAGGCGCCGGCATCGACCTGCGGGAACAGCAGCCCCTGCTGGGCGCGCACGTTCTCGCGCGCGAGGCGCAGCGCCGCCTGGGCGGCGACGAGGTCCTGGTTGTTGGCGAGCGCGCGCTCGACGATGCTGTTGAGCGGCTTGGAATGAAACAGCGTCCACCATTGCCCGGGCAGGTCGAGGTCGCGCACGAAGCGCTGCGCGGCGCCGCCCGTCGTGGCGGCCGAGGCAGTCGCGTGGCCGAGCGGCTCCGGCGTATAGCCTTGCTGCGCGGGCGGCGAGGGCACCTTGAAATCGGGGCCGACCGCGCAGCCGGTCAGGCTGGCGGTCACGAGCGCCGCGGCCATCCCCTGCACCATCCCCCGCGCCATTCTGGCTTAAGCCCTGCGGCTCCCCGAAAGTCTCTGATCCGACACATCGCCGGCGGCCGGCACGCCCCCCGGCGCGCGGCGCGCCATCCGGCGCTCCAGCACGAAATAGAACGTCGGCACGATGAACAGCGTCAACAGCGTGGCGGGGACTAATCCACCGGCAACCACGGTCGCCAGGTTGCGCTGCACGTCGCTGCCGATGCCGGTCGCGAGCGCAGCCGGCAGCATGCCGACGGTCGCGACCGCGGCGGTCATCAGCACCGGGCGGAGCCGCTCGCCGGCGCCGGCGAGCACCGCCTCGGCGAGCGGCAGGCCCTGCTCGCGCATGCGGTTGAGGTTCGCCACCATGATGACGCCGTTCATCACCGCGACGCCGAACAGCGCGATGAAGCCGACCCCGGACGCGACATTGAGCGTAGTGCCGGTCAGGTGCAGCGCGATCAGCCCGCCGAGCATCGCGAGCGGCACCACGCCGACGATGAGAAAGACCTGCCGCAGCAGGCCGAACTCGGCATAGAGCAGCACCATCATGGTGGCGAGCACCAGGCCGATGATCAGCCGGAAGCGCGCCTCGGCGCGCACCTGTCCTTCGAGCTGGCCGCCCCATTCGATGTGGTAGGCCTTGTGGTCGAACGCGACCTTCTGGGCGATCGCCTTGGAGACGTCAGCGACCACCGAGAGCGGATCGCGGTCGTGATAGTCGAGCTTCACCAGCAGATAGCGGTGGTCCATCTCGCGGTTGATCATGCTCTCGCCGGTCTGCAGCCGCACGTCGGCGACCTGCGACAGCGGGATGAGCGCGCCGTCCGCCGAGGTGAGCACGAGGCCCTTGATGGTCTCCGGGCTGTTGCGCTCGGCCGCCGGAAAACGCACCGCGATGTCGTAGCGCCGGTCGCCGATGAACACCTGGCTCACCGCGGCGCCGCCGATCCCGGTGCTGATCAGGTTGACGACGTCGGCGACGTTGATGCCGTAGCGCGCGGTCGCGGCGCGATCGACCCGGATCGCGATCTGCGGCAGCCGCGTGTACTGGTCGATCGCGGCGTCGCTCACCCCCGGCGTCTGGTCGAGCACTTTTGTGATGATGTCGTTGCCGATCCGGCGCAGCTCGGTGAAGTCGTCGCCGAACACCTTGATGGCGAGCGAGCTGTGCGGGTCGAACACGTAGTCGAGCACGCTGTCGAGGATCGGCTGGCTGAACGCGATCTCGAAGCCGGGCAGCTTGTCGAGCCGCGCCTGCATGCGCCGGATCAGGTCCTGCTTGGTCTCGCCCGCCGGCCAGGTGCTGTACGGCGTGAGGCCGACCGCCGCCTCCATGTGCGAGGGCGTCCACGGATCGGTGCCGTCGTCGTTGCGGCCCGTGTGGGTGACGACGGTCGAGACCTCGGGGAATTCATTGACGGCGCGGCGCAGGTCCGCGACCATCTCGGTCGCCTTCTGCAGCGAGATCCCGGGCGGCAGCTCGGCGTGCAGCCAGATGCCGCCTTCGTCGAGCTCGGGCAGGAATTCGCGCCACACGGTCACGCCGAGCAGCACCACGGCGACCGCGGCGCCGGCGGCCAGCACATAGGCGATGCCGGGGCTGCGCAGCGAGCCGGCGAGCGCGCCGCGATAGCCCGCCTCGAGCCAGCCGAGCACCGGATTGTGGAAGGGGCGGCGCGGCGCCCGATAGGCCGCATAGGCGAGCCCAGGCACGACCAGCAGCGCGAAGGCGAGCGCGCCGAGCTGCGCGTAGCCGACCGCATAGGCCATCGGATAGAACAGCTTCGCCTCGATGCGGTGGAACGCGAACAGCGGCAGGTAGGTCGCGATGATGATCGCGGTCGAGAAGAAGATCGGCCGCGCGACCTGGCGCGCGGCCTCGCGCGCGTCGGCCTCGGTGAGCGGCTCGGCCGGCTTCGCCTCGCGGCGGCGCAGGATCGCCTCGGTCATCACGATCGCGGCGTCGACGATGATGCCGAAGTCGATCGCGCCGAGCGACAGCAGATTGGCGGAAATGCCCGTGTGATACATCAGGATGAACGTCACGAGCATCGCGAACGGGATGGTGATGCCGACGATCAGCGCGCTGCGGGCGCTGCCGAGAAACAGGATCAGCACCATCAGCACGAGGCCGATGCCGGCGAAGATCGTGCTGCGCACCTTGTCGACGGTCGCGCCGACCAGCGTGGTGCGGTCGAGATAGGGGACGATCTGCACGTCGTCCGCCTTGAGACGGGCGTTGAGCGCGTCGATCTTGGCGTGCACGCCTTCGAGCACCTGCGAGGGGTTCTCGTGGCGCAGCAGCAGCACGGTGCCCTCGACCACGTCGTTCATGGCGTCCTTGCCGACGATGCCGTGGCGCTCGAGGTTGGAGAGCTTGAGCTTGCCGAGGTCGCGCACCAGGATGGGCGTGCCGTTGTGCTCGGCGACGACGATGTTGCCGAGGTCGTCGAGCGTCTGGATCTGGCCGATGCCGCGGATGATGTAGCCGAGCTCGCCGCGGTTCAGCACGCTGCCGCCCGCATTGGCGTTGTTGGCGCTGATCGCGTTGGTGATGGTGTTGAGCGAGATGTTGAACCGCATGAGCTGTTGCGGATCGAGCTCGAGCTGATATTGGGTGGTGAGCCCGCCGAAGTTCGACACGTCGGCGACCCCCGGCACCTGCTTGAGCTCGGGGATCACGGTCCATTGCTGGATCTCGGAGAGCTCGCGCAGGTTCTTGCTGGGCGATTGGAGCACGTAATAGAGAATCTGGCCGGTCGGCGACGACACCGGGTCGAGGCTCGGCGTGAGGCCGGACGGCAGCGTGACGTTCTGGATGCGCTCGGTGATGCGCTGGCGGGCCCAGTAGTCGTCGATGCCGTCGCGAAACACCAGCGTGATGAGCGAGAGCCCGAACGTGCTGCGCGAGCGCATCATCGTGAGCGCGGGCGTGCCGTTGAGCTCGCGCTCGAGCGGGATGGTGACCTGCTGCTCGACCTCCTCGGCGGCGAGGCCCGGCGCCTGGGTCACCACCTGCGCGGCGGTGTCGGCGACGTCCGGATAGGCCTCGACCGGCAGCTCGGTCCAGGCATAGTAGCCGTAGGCCGCCGCGAACAGGCAGATCATGGCGGCGACCAGGCGCTTGCGCAGCGCGAAGCTGACGATCGCGTCAATCACCGAGCAGCACCCCGCCCTTGACGACGACGCGCTCGCCGGCTTTGAGCCCGTCGCGCAGCACGACGTCGTCCCCCTGCTGGAACGCGATGTCGACCGGGCGCGCCGCAAACGTCCACGGCGCGGTCTCGACCAGCACCTCGTTGGCGTCGTCCTTGAGCACGAGCGCGCTCGCCGGGATCACCGCCGCGCGCTGCGCCGGCGCATGGAAGGTGACGTTGGCGAACATGCCGGGCCGCAGCCGCGTGTCGGGATTGTCGAACGCGATGCGCACCTTGGTGCGGCGCGTGTCGGTGTCGACCACGTCGCTCACGAACAGCACGTGACCGTGAAAGGTCTCGTTCGGATAGGCCGCGAAGGCGACGTCGACCGCCTGGCCCTTGGCGACGAGCGCGGTGTCCTTCTCGGGCACCCCGGCCGTGACCCACACGGTGTGCAGATCGGCGACCGTCATCAGCGAGGCGGTCGGGTCGTTCCAGTAGGCGCCCGGCCCGACGTCGAGCTCGATCACGCTGCCCCCCATCGGCGCCGTCACGGTCACGTTGCGGGACTTGGCGGTGCTCTCGGCGTCGACGCCGATCTGCTGCAGCCGCGCCAGCGCCCGCCGCTGCTCGGCCTCGGCCGCCAGATAGTCCGACTCGGACTGCTGCACGTCCTTCTCGGCGGCGCCGCCGATCTTGAGCAGCGCGCGCTGGCGGTCGCGCGCCTTGACGGTGAGGGCGAGCTGCGCCTTGGCGCGGTCGTAGTCGGCGTAGGCCGTGCCGAGATCGGGCGAGTCGAGCACGACGAGGGGCTGGCCCGCCGTGACGCGCTCGCCCAGCTGCACCTTGAGCTGGGTCACTCGCCCGGCGACCGGCGGCAGCACCTTGATGAGCTGGGCCGGGTCGGCCTCGACCGCGGCCGGCAGCACGAGGTCGCGGTGGAACTCGCGCTCGGCGACCGGCGCGACGACGAGCTGCGCGCGCACCGGCGAGGTCTCGGGCACCGTGACGGTGTCGCCCGACCAGGCGAGCGGCGCCGGTTTTTCGGCCGGCGTCGGCGCCGCATGGGTGCCGGCGAAGAACCGGTACCCGCCGAGCGCGCCGGCGACGACGAGCAGCGCGACGAGCGTCGCGCCCGGGCGCGCGGCGGGCGCGGCCGGCTTGTCGTCCGGCGGCGGCGCCGACGGGCGGGTGTCTGGTTGCGGAGCGACGAGCATGGCGGATCTCGTCCGAAGGGGATTGCGATGGCTGGATGCGCGCGCGGACGGCGACGTCCGGCGCGCGTTTGAACGCTACGGAATGCGGATCGCGTCGGGCGACGCGCGCGTCACCGGCGACCGCCTTATGCGGCGGGCGGAGCGCGGGCCTGGAAGGAAAAATGCGGCGAGAGCGCGAGGAAAACGGCGTCAGGCGTCTGCGGCCTGACGCGGACGAAGGCCGTGAGCGGCGGCAGGGTCGGCGCCGTCGCGGGCGGCGAGGTGGAGGCAAGCTGGATCAGCGCGCAGCCCGGATCGGTCGCCTTTCCGGGCTGGTCGGCCGGCGCGGCCGGGCTCGCGGCGCGCGTCCCGTCGAGCAGGGCGGTCGCGATGGACTTGGCCGGCGTGAGCGTGCGGCCGTCGAAATGGATATGGCCGAACGACACGACGAACTGGACGGCGAGCGCGAACAGCGCGAGCCGCGAGCCGAGCCGAATATGTGAGCGAACCCACCGCATGCGTTCAGGCGATCGCGCGCAACCCCTCCGCCGGCGCGGGAGGCTCGGCCGGTTCCTGTTACTATGTAACATGGCCGGGACGGGCCGCGGGTGTCAAGCGGGCGGGCAGGGCGCCGTTTACCAATGCGGCCTGTCGCATCCCGACGATCCGGGCCGCGACCGTCGGTGAGCGGCGAGTGTCCGGCGCGCCTTACGCAGCCCAGCGCAGGTCGCCGGCCGACAGCGCCGCCTGGATCGCGCGGTCGGGGCCGAAGTCTCGGGCGGTGTCGATCGCCAGGAGCGCGGCAAGGCGCGCGCGGCCGCGATTGGCCCGGCTCTTCACCGTCCCGACCGGGCAGCGGCAGATCGCGGCCGCCTCCTCGTAGGACAGGCCCGCGCCGCCGACCAGGATGAGCGCCTCGCGCTGATCGTCGGGCAGCTTGGCGAGGGCGGCGCGGAACTCGGCGAGCTGGACGTGCTGCTCCTGCTCGGGCTGCGACGTCATCGTGGCGACGAAGTAGCCGTCGCTGTCGGCGACCTCGCGGCGGCGCTTGCGATACTCGTTGAAGAAATGGTTGCGCAGGATCGTCGACAGCCATGCCGCCATGTTGGTGCCGGGCGCGAAGGAGTGGATCTTGGCGATCGCGTGCACGAGCGCTTCCTGCACGAGGTCGTCGGCGTGGTCGGCATGGCCGCACAGCGCCAGTGCGTAGGCGCGAAGGTCCGGCACGGCCGCGAGCATGACCTCCACCAGCGACGGCTCGATGCGCATTGCGTTGCTCCCCGAATTGCGGACGGACGTGGGCTTTCGCCGGGCCGGTTGCCGCGGTGCGCGGCCAGCTTGGCGACGCGCGCCGACAGCGCGGTGCCGCGCCGCCGTACTTGACGGTCCCTGCAGAAGGCCATTCACGTCAGGCCACCCGTGCGTTGGCGGTAAATACCGTCGCGCGGATCGATCGGCGCGACAATTGCCCTTAGGGGCAATCGCACTGTCGACGAGGCTCTATCGGCCTATCCGAAGGTATAGGTCCGGCATTCGGCGACCGGCGTCGTGCCCATCCTATGGGATGCGGTTCGCCGCCTGCTCGGTTGCGCCGATCGGCAGATCGAACTGAAACAAGGCACCGCTTTCCCCGTCCGACGATGCATTCAGCCGGCCGCCATGCTGCTCGATGATCATGCGGCAGATGGCCAGTCCCAGGCCGGTCCCGTGCTCCTTCGTCGTGACGAACGCGCCGAAGACGCCGTCGATCTTGTCCGGATCGATGCCCGGGCCTGAGTCCTCCACCGCGACGCTGATCGCATCGTGACCGTTGCGATCGGTGCTCAGCCGCAGCA
>Ga0335081_10012058_pt1 | contig 14000 bp, 9 predicted proteins | sample Lox_Sample_35_FD_206713 | JGI IMG/M metagenome (GOLD analysis project Ga0335081, IMG submission 206713) | Soil microbial communities from Loxahatchee National Wildlife Refuge, Florida, United States - Lox_Sample_3.5 | ecosystem: Environmental > Terrestrial > Soil > Wetlands | place: USA: Florida... | reverse complement strand
CCGTCGAGCTTCCGCCGCTCCGCGAGCGCGCCTCCGACATCAAGGCCCTCGTGGGCCGCTTCCTCGAGAAAGCGAACGCGTCGCACGGGACCGCGGTGAACAGCGTCTCGCCGGAAGCGATGGACCTTCTCGTCCGGCACCCGTGGCCGGGAAACGTCCGCCAGCTCGAGAGCCTCGTCGAGCGCGCCGTGCTCCTCTGCGAGGGAAGCGTCATCGGTCCCCGGGACCTTCCCGCCGACGTGCGCCTGCACACCGCGCCGTCCGCGCGCCCGTACGGCTTCGACATCCCCGCCGAGGGCATCGACATCGAGGAATTCGAGCGGCAGCTCATCGTCCAGGCGATGGAGAAGACCGGCTGGGTCATCGCGAGAGCGGCGCGCCTCCTCGGGTTGACCTATCGGACGCTCCAGTACCGCCTCGAGAAATTCGGGCTCAAGAAACCGGCGTGACACCGTCCCGGGACTCCTCCATTTGGACGAGGCTTCTCGACCGAATGGTGCGGTCCGTCTCCCGTCGATCCGCACGGACCGGCCGAACGAGCGCTTCGATCGCCCAAACGGCAGCGTTTTCGGCCGGAAGCCGCCCCTGCGGCCTGGGCCGGACCGGGCACGCCTCGTGCACGCAAGACGGCAATGGCCGCTGTCGTCCTCCTTCTCGCACTCCTCGTCGCGCCCGCAGACGGTCCGACGCCGGCCGCGTCCGCCACGACGGCGTCGAGCGCCGCGCCGGCTTCCCCCTCGAAGACCATCGTGGGTGAGATCGTGTGGGTCGACATGACTTCGCGCCTCGTCCTCGTGCGCGAGTCGGTGAAGTCCACGGTGGTCAGGGGCAAGCCCCCTGTCCGCGAGACGGTCGCCATCGCGATCGCGCCCGACGTCCCCGTCATCCGGGGCAAGAAGACCGCGACGCTCGCCGAGCTCAAGCCCAAGGACCACGTCGTCGCCCGCTACGTGTCGACCGCCGAGGGCGCGAAGGCCGTTTCGGTGCGTGTGGCGGACGCCACGCCGGTCGCGCCGGCCTCTCCGACGGCCGGCACTCCCGGCGGCGAGACGAACTGATCCACCGACGCTAGACTCCCTGGCATGGACTCCTCAGCGCCCAAGGCTCGTTTCCGAACCGCGGACGGAGCGACCCTCTCGACGACGGACGTCGTCGCGCGGGGACGCTCTCTGCCCGTCCTCCTCGCGTTCTTCAAGACGAGCTGTCCCATCTGCCAGCTCACGTGGCCGTACCTCGAGCGCCTTCACCGGGCCTACGGAGGGAAAGCCGTGCACGTCGTGGGGGTGTCCCAGAACGACGCGGACTCGAGCCGCGCGTACTACCTCGAGCACGGCGGGGCGACGTTCGATCTCCTGCTCGATCCCGAGCCCGCGTTCGCCGCGTCGAACGCGTTCGGCGTCGAGTCGGTTCCGCATCTCGTGCTCCTGTCGCCCGCGGGCCTGATCGAGGACGTCTTCTCCGGCTGGTCGAAAGCCCGTATGGAGGCCCTCGGCGCGCGCTTCGCGTCGAAGGACCTCCCGTTGATTCCGGTCGTCCCGCCGGGCGATCCGGTGAGAGACTTCGCAGCCGGGTGACTCGGCCGCAACCGGTGACCCGGGCGGTCACCTTCCGAAAAGGTTCGGGCGACGACGCCGCAACGCTAATCTTCCCGAGGAGCAACATGCCGGAACGCCCCACGACTCTCGGTGAGCTGATCACGACGGGCATCGGGCCGAAGACCGTCAAGGACGAGGTCCGCGACAACCTCATCGCGAAGCTGAAGAGGGGGGAAAACGTCTTTCCCGGCATCCTCGGCTACGAGAAGACCGTCATCCCCGCGCTCCAGAACGCGATTCTAGCCCGGCACGACGTCATCCTCCTCGGGCTGCGCGGCCAGGCCAAGACGCGCATCCTGCGCTCCCTCGTGAATCTCCTCGACGAGGAGATACCCGTCATCGCGGGCTCCGAGCTGAACGAGTCGCCTTTCGCGCCGTTCACCGCCTACGGCCGCCGCATGGCCGCCAGCGCCGGAAACGACCTGCCCGTCGCCTGGCTCCCGCGCGAGGCCCGCTACCGCGAAAAGCTCGCGACGCCGGACGTCACGATCGCCGACCTCATCGGCGACGTCGACCCCGTGAAGGCCGCCACGCTCCGGAAGACCTTCGCCGACGAGGACGTCATCCACTACGGCATCGTGCCGCGCACGAACCGCGGCATCTTCGCCATCAACGAGCTGCCGGACCTCCAGCCGCGCATCCAGGTCGGCCTCCTGAACATCCTCGAGGAGCGCGACCTGCAGATCCGCGGTTTCCCCCTGCGCATCCCGCTCGACATCCTCATGGTGTTCTCCGCGAACCCGGAGGACTACACGAACCGCGGCAACATCATCACGCCGCTCAAGGACCGCATCGCCTCCCAGATCCTCACGCACTACCCGGCCGACACGAAGACGGCCTCGGCCATCACGGACCAGGAGTCGTGGACCGATCGCGAGACGCACGGCGTGACGGTGCTCCTCGGAGACGAGATCAAGCTCCTCGTCGAGGAGATCGCCTTCGTCGCGCGAAGGAGCGAGCTCGTGGACCAGTCCTCGGGCGTCTCGGCGCGCCTCGCGATCGCCGCGCGCGAGCTCCTCGTCTCGAATCTCGAGCGGCGCGCGCTCAAGACGGGCGAGAGCGTCGTCGCGCCGCGCCTCGTGGACCTCTTCTCGGCGCTGCCCGCGATCACGGGCAAGGTGGAGATGGTGTTCGAGGGCGAGCAGCAGGGAGCCGAGATCGTCGCGAAAAAGCTCATCGGCGACGCCGTGAAGACGCTCTTCGAAGCGAAGTTCCCGCCGGTCGAGGGCCCGCGTGCCCGCGCCGAGAGCCGGCGCCGCCCGCGCAGCGGCGAGCTGGACGAGGACGACGTGAGCGGCCCGACGACGCTCGAGCGCGCCGAGGCCCGCCGGGGCATGGCGGCCGCCGCGGCGCCGCCGGGCCCCTACGACGAGATCGTCGGCGGCTTCGCGGGCGACCGGAAGATCGTCCTCTCCGACGACACGCCGTTCTCCGAGCACCTGAAGACCCTCGAGTCGGTGCCCGGACTCTCGGACTTCGTCCTCAGGCACGCGAAGCCGCGCGACCACTTCGAGCGCGCGCTCCTCATGGAGCTCGTCCTCGAAGGCCTCGTCCAGAACCTCCGCATCGCGCGTGAGGACCTCGACTCGACGGTCACGTACGCCGAGCTCGCGAAGTTCAACCTGATGCGAAGCCGGGGGTAGGCCCGGCGTCACCACCGCGGAGGCGTGACGCTCCGCACGTTCGCCGTGCGGTGTCTCCCGGAGCGGGCCACGGCACTGGTACACATCCTGCTTCTCCGTCTCGTGACGGTCGGCGGCCTCCGGCACCGGGGCGACGCGGACCGGCGCGGACCGGATCGTGCCGAGCGCGGCACGGACGGGAAAGGAGACCAACATGAAACGGAACACGGCCGTGAAGGCGATGCCGCTCCTCGGCGCCCTTCTGCTCGCGGGACCTCTCGCCGCGAACGAGCCGCTCCGGAACGAAGCGAGCCTCGCAGAGAAGGTGGAGACGGCGATCAACAGCTCGCCGCGCTACGGTCCCTTCGACCTCATCTCGTTCGAGGTGGCCGGGGACACCGTCACGCTCGGCGGAGACGTCACCCACCCCGTTCTCAGGAACGAGGCCGCAAAGGACGTCGAGGCCGTCCCCGGCGTCGCCCGCGTCGTCAACGCGATCGAGGTTCTCCCGGTCTCGTTCGCGGACGACCGGCTCCGCCACGAGGTCTTCCTCAGGATCTACCGCGACAACTTCCTCTCGAAGTACGGGACCCCGGTGGCGCCCTTCGGACCGGGCGCGCGGGGCCGCGGGCGCGCCCTGCGGGCCGTCGCCTCCGATCGCGCACTCGGTCTCGAGCCTCTCGGGAACTACGCGATCCACGTCGTCGTCAAGGGAGGACGCGTCACGCTCTACGGCCTCGTCGACAACGCCGTGGACCGCGACAAGGCCGCCCTCGACGCACGGAGCGTGTTCGGCGTGATGGGCGTCGAGAACCGGATCGAGGTCCTCGCGCGTACGTAATCCTTCGGCCCGCCCGGGCCGTCTCACGTCCATGTCGATCGCCGCCCGTCCGCCCCGCCGGCTCCTCTTCGCGGCCCTCTCCGCCGCGCTCGTTCTCCTTCCCGGCACGGCGCCCGCCGCGCCGGCGTCCGTCCCGTGCGCGCTCGCGCTGCCGGAGCTCTACGACCGGGTCTCGCCGGCCGTCGTCTCGATCACGACGGCGTCGATCAATCCCGACGACACGGCCAGGCCGATCGAGCGGCGCGCCGGGTCCGGCGTCATCGTGGATGCGACCGGCCTGATCCTGACGAACGCGCACCTCGTGTTCAGGCAGCAGCTCGTCACCGTGACGCTCGACGACGGGACGGCACTCGCGGCGCGGATCGTCGGCGCGGATCCGGTGTTCGACATCGCGTTCCTCAAGGTCCCGCCTCCGGCCACGGGGGTCCTGCCCGTGGCCCGGTTGGGAGACTCGGACGCGCTTCACGTCGGCGACGAGGTCTATGCGATCGGAAACCCGTTCGGCCTGGAACAGACCCTCACGCGCGGGATCGTCTCGGCCGTGAACCGCGTTCTCCCCGGGGCCACGTGGTCCCTGAAGGAGCCGCTGATCCAGACCGACGCGGCGATCAATCCCGGAAACTCGGGAGGACCGCTCGTCAACCGCTGCGGCGACGTCGTCGGCCTCACGACCGCGATCCTCCCGGACGCGCAGAGCATCGGGTTCGCGATTCCCGCCAGCCTCGTCAACGCCGTCAGCTCCGATCTCCTGGAGAGCGGGCGCGTCATCCGCCCCTGGCTCGGCGTGCAGGGCGAGCTCGTCTCGGCCGACCTGCGCGCGCTTCTGCGCGCTCCCCTCGCCGAGGGCCTCCTCGTCGAGGTCGTCGAGCCGGAAAGCCCGGCGGCTCTGGCGGGCGTGCGCGGCGGCGATCTCGACCTCGTCATCGCAGGCCACCCGCTCCTCGTGGGCGGCGAGGTCATCACGGCGATCGACGGAAGATCCGTGGGCACTCCGGCAACACTGGCCGCCGCGCTCGCGGGTCTTCGCGTCGGCGCGCGCGTCGCGCTCTCGCTCTCCCGCGACGGGGAGACACGCACGCTCGACTTGCTCGTCGAGGAACGTCCCGCCTCGCGCGCGGAGCTCCCGGAAAGCCGCCTCGACGCCCCGTCCTCCGGCGTTTCCCAGCACTTGGCCGGCGGCTCCCGATTCGCGCCCGGAGGCCGCCAGTCCCTCTGACACGCCGATAAAGACTCCCGCGTGAATGCCTCCGACGCGCGTCCGGCGGGCGAAGTAGACTTCGCCGCATGCCAAACCTCACACGCCGTGACTTCGTCGGCGCGGCCGCCGCCACCGCCGCCGTGTCGTCCCTCCCCCGTTTCGCGGGTGCGGACGCTGGCCTCTCCGCCGTCTACGCCGAGATCGCGCGCCGCCACGACGAAGCCGTCAAACGCCTGCAGGACTGGATTCGCGTCCCCTCGATCGCCGCCGAAGGCCGCGGAACGGACGAGGGGTGCACACTGATGATCCGGCTCCTGAAGGACGCCGGCTTCCAGAATGCCGCACGGGTCGACACGGGCGGGAAGCCGGGCGTCTTCGCGTCCCTCGACGCGGGCGCGCCGCGCGCCGTCGGGGTCTACCTCATGTACGACGTGAAGCAGGCCGATCCCGCCGAGTGGTCGTCGCCGCCGTTCGACGCGGCGCTCGTCGACAAGCCCGGCTTCGGCAAGGTCCTCGTGGGACGCGGCGCCGTGAACCAGAAGGGGCCCGAGTCCGCGTTCCTCGCGGCACTCCACGCCATCCGCGGCGCGGGGAAAAAGCCTCCGGTCAACCTCGTCCTCGTCGCCGAAGGCGAGGAGGAGATTGGCTCGCCGCACATTCCGGAGATCGTACGGAAACCCGAGGTCCTCGCCGCCCTCGGGAAGACGATGGGCGTCTTCATGCCGTCCGCGAGCCAGGATCCCGACGGCTCGGTCACGGTTTCCCTCGGCGCCAAGGGCGTCGTCGAATGCGAGCTCGTCTCGAGCGGCGCGAAGTGGGGCCGCGGCCCCACGAAGGACGTCCACTCCGCGAACCGCGCCCGGCTGGACAGCCCGGCGTTCCACCTCGTGCAGGCCCTCGCGACCCTCGTGAACGCCGACGGCGATCCCGCGATCGACGGCTTCGCGGCCGCCGCGAAGCCGCCGACGGCCGCGCAGAACGCCCTCCTCGACGCGGCCGCGAAACGCCTCGACGAGGCCACGGCCAAGAAGATGCTCGGCGCCTCGCGCTGGATGCACGACGCCTCGTGGCGCGAGTCGCTCGAGCGGCTCGCCTTCTCGCCGACCGTGAACATCGAGGGCCTCGTCGGAGGCTACACGGGACCGGGCGGCAAGACGCTGCTCCCGGGCAAGGCCGTCGCGAAGCTCGATTTGCGCCTCGTCCCGGACATGACGTTCGACGGCGCGATCGCGGCGCTGAAGGCGCACCTCGCGAAGAGGGGTTTCGGCGACATCGAGGTCAACGTCACCGGCGGGTACGACCCCACGGAGACGTCCGCCGACGCGCCGCTCATCCGCGCGCAGGTGGCGCTCCTGAAGCGCGACGGCCTCGACCCGCTGCTCTGGGTCCGGAACGCGGGCTCGTATCCGGGGTACGTCTTCACGGGCGCGCCTCTCAGGCTCGCCTCGGGCCACTTCGGTCTCGGCCACGGCAGCGGCGCACATGCCCCCGACGAGTACTACGTCATCGAGTCCTCGAACCCGAAGGTGGCGGGCTATGACGGCGCCGTGCGATCCTTCGTGGATTACCTCTACGAGCTGGCGGCTATCCACTGAGGAACCGGTCAGGGGCCTGCAAGCACGACGATCCGACGACCCGGGTAGTGACGCTCCCTCCCGTCCGGAGCCCGGAGAACCACGGCCAGCTCATGGGAGCCCGCGTCCTCGGGCCGCAGCACCACGCGCGCTTCGTAGCCGGCCGTCGCGCATGACCCGAGGCCCGGGACGACCGACTCCACGTCTGGACGCGCCGTTCTGCGGAGTTCGTCCACGGGGCGCTCGATGCCGTCGAGGACGACGCCGACGGTGAGGTCCTGTCCCGGCATGCGCGCCCAGCCGCGCACGACGAGCGTGCCCCGGATTTCCGCCCCCTCGGCAGGATCGTCGATGCTGCCGAGGAGCCCGATGTCCTCACGCCGGCCAGCGGGCGATACCGGAGGGCGCCGGAGAAGAAGTTCCCGCGCCGACAGGACGCGGCCTTCCTGCCCGGGTCGCACGGGTGGCGGCTCGATCTCGAGCATCACGATGTCGAAACGCCTCTGGCTCGAGAAGAAGGGAAGCTCGTACCGGATCTCCCGCCGGACGACGAAGCCGCGCCGCGCGAGGTTCCTTCTCGCGGACTCGAGATCCTCGTCGAAGGCGAGGGACGCGAGGGGATGTCCTCTCAGCACGCCGAGCGCTTCCTCGAAACGGGCCTGATTGACCGGCAGCTCGAAATACGTGCCGACCCCCAATCCGACGATCGGCAGCCGCGGGGTGAGCAGCGCCATCAGACCGCTCGTCGTCGGCACCGCGTCGACCCATCCTGCGAGCGTGGGAAGCGCGTCTTTGAGCCCTGCCGGAAGCTCGCGCTTCAGGTCGCGGTCGAAGCCGACACGGCGCAGCTCCTTCCACGCCGTGCGAGGTTCGTGAAATACCGTCGGCCGGCCGCTCCAGTCGCTGCGCACGTACGCGAGGATGACGAGCGACTGGACTCCGAAAACCACGATGGGAAGCCAGGCGGCGATTCTCGCGGCGCGACCCCTGCCCGAGGCGGCCGTAAGGCCTCTTTCGGCCAGGAGGGCGAGGACGAGCCCGCCAGCGAGCTCCGCGAAGAGGCCGTAACGGTGGATGCCGCTTCCGAAGCTCCAGAGGATCGACCCCAGGATCACGATGACGGCGAGACCGAAGAGCCGCCGATCGCGAGGACGGACCAGCAGGGCCGCAATCGCACCGAGAAAGCCGAGCGCGAGCCTTCCGGACGTGCGTCCCATCTCGCCGAGCCGTTCGGGGCGGAAGACCGACACGACCGACCAGACGAGCGCCTGAAGCGGTGACGTCGGGCCGAACCGCTCGTCGCGGGTGTTGAACGGCGGGAAGAGGGGCGAGCGGAAGAGAGCGTTGAAATGCGGGAAGACGGGGCTCCCCGTCGTCCACCACAGGAGCAGGGTGTGGGGAGCCAGCGGAAGGAGAAAGGCGGCCGCGGCCAGCATGCAGGACAGCGCGGCCCGCCGCCGGTTCCGGCAAAGCGAGCGTGTGACGACGAGGCGGCCGAGGAGCACGACCCCGATCGCGACGGCGAAGACGAGGTTGGTCAGCTTGAAGGCCACGGCCGACCCGAGAAGGAGGCCGATGAGCGGCAGGTCGTCGAACGGGTCTCGCGCCGCCTCCTCCTCGCCGGGGAGGACGAGGAGCGCGGCCTCGAGCAGGAGCGGCAGGCCGTAGAGGTCGACCATGTAGTTGCCGACCTCCCACAGGACTCCCTCCGAGCAGACGACCCAGAGAACGGCGAGGGCACGGAAGACGCGCGAGCCGATCACACGCTCGAGGGCGCGAAAGAGAAGAGCGCCCGTCCAGACGAGGACGAGGGTGCTCCCGATCGTCCCGAGTCGGTACCCGAGGATGGCCCTCAGGAGGGCGGCGAGCATGTCGGGAGCCGGATTCAGGAACGGGAAATAGGTCGGGTAGAAGTCGCCGGGAATCGCGAGGAGGCCGCGGAGCGCGCGCTCGCCGTGGAGGATGTGGTAATTGAGGTTGTCGAAGCCGACGTCCGGATACGGCAGGTGGATGGCCCAGAAGAGTCCGAGCGGCGCGGCCGTGCCCAGCCAGAAGGCGGCGGGAAGACGCGGCTGGATCCGGCGGGAGCGCAGGCGAAGGAATCCGAGCAGCGCCGCGACGCCGATCGACGCGAGCCAGGCCGTCGTCTCGGGCAGGAGCCAGAACGCCTGCCTGACCAGGACGAGCGCGTAGAGAAAGGCGAGGAGGTCCCCGGCCTCGAGCCGGTCCCTCACACGGCCGAGTCTCTCGCGGGAGGGCGCGGGGGGCGCGGACATTCGGACGTGCGGAGCATACGCATTCCGCCTCGCCCCGATATCATCCCGCCCGTGCCCGCCGAACCCGGGATTCGCATGCGAGCGCTCGGGCGCGAGTCGCTCGTCTTCCTCGCGTTCCTCGGGCTGACCGCCGTCATGACGTGGCCGTGGGTTCTCCACGTGCGCGATCACTGCTCGGACGCCGGAGACCCCTATCTCGTCTCGTGGACTCTCTGGTGGGATTTTCACCAGACCTTCCACGCTCCCCTCCACCTCTTCGACGGCAACGTCTTCTTCCCGATGAAGGACAGCCTCGCCTTCAGCGAGAACAACTACGGCATCGCCATGCTGTTCTTTCCTCTCTTCGCGTTCGGTCTCCGTCCGCTCACGGCGCAGGGGATCGCGACGCTGCTCGGGTTCGCGTTCTCGGGCTACGGCGCATTCCGGCTCGGGCGGACGCTGACCGGCTCGACCGGTGCGGCGTGGGTGACCGGCATCGCGTTCGCGTTCGTGCCGTACCGCTTCGGCCAGATGCCCCACCTCCCGTATCTCTTCTCAGGCTGGATTCCGATCCTCCTCGAAGCCCTCGTTCTCTTCGTGCGCGAAAGGACGCCGCGGCGCGCGGCGTGGCTCGGCGCGGCGTTCTTCCTGAACGGCCTCTCGGTCATCCACTGGCTGATCCTGACCCTCGTCCCGCTCGCGGCCACGGGTCTCGCGCTCGGGTTCCGGAACGACGCCGACCGGGACCGCACGGGGCTGAAACGTGGCGCGCTCGCGCTCGGAATCGCGGGACTCGCGCTTCTTCCGTTCCTCCTGCCCTACCGGCAGGCCGCGAACCTGTACGGGTTCAAGCGTGATGCCGGCATCACGATGCACTACTCCGCCTTGCCGAAGGACTGGCTCAGCATGGACGCGTGGAACCGCACGTGGCGAGGCTTCGCCGAGTGGCCCGCGCCGAGCGAGCGCCTCCTGTTTCCAGGACTGCTCCTGCTCCTCCTTCCGCTCGCGGCGGCTCTCCTCTCGCGGGCCGAGCCGGCCCTTTCCGCGCCGAACGATTCCCAGCCGGGCGGCCCCGCTCCTCCGCTCGACCGGCGCGGCCGCAGCCTCGTCCGGTGGCTGGATGGGATCTCGGTCGCCGCCGGGACGCTCGCCCTTTTCGCCGCGAGCCCGACGGGCATCCACATTCGCATCGGAGGCAAGGAGGTCTTCAGGGCCACGGAATCTCCGCGTGCGCTCGCGGTTCTCGCGGTCGCGCTCGTCGCACGGTGGTTCATCGCGTATCCGAGGGCGTTCCCGTTCGCGCGCGGGCGAAACCTCCCCGAAAGCCTGCGTCTCCTCCGCCGGCCCGAGGCGATCCTCGTGGGCGGCGTCTGGGCCGTCCTCGGCTTTCTGGGCTCACTCGGGATGAACTTCCCGTTCCATCGCGTGCTCTTCGAGACGGTCTTCCTCTTTCAAAGCATCCGTGTTCCCGCGCGTTGGGCGATGATCGCGTACCTCGGCCTTGCGGTTCTCGCAGGGGCCGGCGCGAGGGCCCTCGCGGACGCCTGGCGCGCGCGCGGGGGCGGGACGCGCGCGACGGTGCTCGTCTTCGCCCTCGCCGGCCTCGGCCTCCTCTTCGAGGACCGGGCCGCACCGCTCGACCTCATCCGCGGCGAGGCCGATCCCGACGAGGTCACGCTCTTCCTCGCGAAGACCCCGATGGCGGGCGGCCTCGTCGAGCTTCCGGCAGGCACCGAGGATCACGGCAACTACCGCGCGATGCTCCGCGCCGCGGATCACGGAAAGCCCCTCATCACGGCCGTCTCGGGCTTCACGTCACCGATCGTGAGCCGCATCGAGGAGGACGAGCGAAAAGTGCCGATTCCCGACGAGCTCCTCGACTTTCTCGAGAAGATCCCGACGTCCTACGTTCTCGTGCACGACTCGTGGCTCTCGCCCGCGCAGCGCGAATCGCACCGTGAGTGGCTGGCGCGGGAAATGGCCTCGGGACGCCTGCTCTTCGTGAAGCGCTTCGACCGGCGCATGCGGAACGACCTCTATGCCGTCGTCCGGAACGAGCCGGAAGCGAAGCAGCTCGACCCGCTGCCGTGGAAGCCGGCCAGCGGGCGCCTGCCTTCCCAGCCGCCCACCCGGGAGGACTCGACCCTCGTCGGGTCGATCGACGAGCCCGCCGAGGGCGCCGTCGTGACCGGAGCACTCACCGTGCGTGGCTGGGCTCGCATCGGCGGCGAGGACCTTCACGTCATCATCACGATCGACGGCGAAGAGCGCCGATTCGTGAAGGGCGCGCGCGTGCCGCGCCCGGACGTCCAGGCCGCCGTGCCGTCCCTCGGGAATTGCCGGACCGCCGGCTACGAGGCGACGTACGCCTTCGAGGCCGGAGACGAGGGCACGCACGAGATCCAGGTGCTCTTCCAGGCCGCCGATGGCCGGCAGCGCCACTACCCGCTGCGGAGATTCACCTGGAAGCGCTGAAGCGCGCGGCGAAGGACACCGGCGTCCTCCTCGCCTTCGTCGCCCTGACCGTCGTCATGACGTGGCCGTGGGCGGCGCATATGCGCGACACGTCTCTGGACGCGGGCGATTCGTACCTGAACGCCTGGACCCTCGCCTGGGACTTCCATCAGACGTTCCGCGATCCCTTCCACCTCTTCGACTCGAACAACTTCTTCCCGTACCGGTACACGCTCGCGCTTTCCGAGCACGAGTGGGGCATCGCGCTCTTGTTCTTTCCCGCCTTCGCGGCGGGCTTCCCCCCGCTCACCGTGCACGGCCTCGCGATGCTCTTCGGGATCGCGTCCAGCGGCTACGGAGCGTTCCGGCTCGCGCGCACGCTCACGGGCTCGACGGCCGCCGCCTGGGTCGGCGGCGTCGCGTTCGCGTTCGTCCCGTACCGTTTCCACCACCTCAATCACCTCCCGTACGTCTTCGCGGGCTGGATGCCGCTCCTCGCCGAGGCCGTCGTCCTCTTCGCGCGCCGCCACACGTGGCGGCGCGCAGCCTGGCTCGGCGTCGCCTTCTTCATGAGCGGCGCCTCGAGCATCCACTGGTTCCTCCTCGGCTCGGTTCCCACCGCCGTCCTGGCGGCGATTCTCTTCTCCAGAGACGAACCGCCTGTGCGGCGAGCATGGAGCAGGGCCGCGGTCGCCGTCTGCGTCGCGGCGCTGGCCCTCGTCCCGTTCTTCCTGCCGTACCAGCGCGTCCGATCGCTCTACGGCCTCGAGCGCGGTTCCGGCGAGGCGGCGTTCTTCTCCGCGCGGCCGGTCCACTGGATCACGCCGGACTGGAGCCTGAGGCTGTGGCATGGCATGGGCGAAAGGCCTCCCCGCGGCGAGTTCTGCCTTTTCCCCGGCTTTCTCCTGCTGGCCCTCGCGATCATCGGAGTCACCCTCTTTTTCCGGAAGCGCTCGGAGGCGGCTACGGTGGGCCTCCTTTTCGCCGGGCTCGGCTTCGTCGGGTCCTTCGGGATGTCGACGCCTTTTCACCGGCTGCTCTACCTGCTCCCTCCTTTCCGCGCGATTCGCGCGCCCGTTCGCTGGGCGATGGTGGCCGACCTCGGCCTCGCCGTCCTCGCGGGCGTCGCCGCCGCCGCGCTCGTCGAGGCGTGGTCGCGGCGCCGGTCGAAGGCTTTCGCTTTCGGCATCGCCGCATGTCTCTGCGGAACCCTTCTCTTCGAAGACCGCGTCGCCCCGATGTACCTTCACCGCGGAGAGCCCGACCCGGACCCCCTCACGCGGTTTCTCGCGGAGACGCCGATGGCGGGCGGTCTCTACGAGCTGCCGGACGCGTTCGGCGAGACGAACGCGCTCCACGTCCTGCGCGCCGCCGACCACTGGAAGCCCCTCGTGAACGGCCACTCGGGCTTCCAGATGCCGATCGCACAGAACCTGCACCACCTTCTCGGGCAAGGAAAGACGGTCGAGCTCCTCGACGCGCTCGAGGCCGTTCCCGTCTCGTACGTGACGGTGAGGCCGAGGCGCATGACGGCGGAACAGCGGGCGACAGCCGCGAAGCTCGTCGAGGCCGGGACCGCATCGCGCCGGCTCCTCCACGTCCGCCATTTCCTGCCCGACGACGAGCTTTACGCGGTCGTCAAGACGGAGCCCGGCGCGAAAGTTCTCGAGAGCGCGCCCGCAATGAACGAGCCGGCCGTGACCAGAGATATCGAGTGGACCGAACTGACGGGCTCGATCGACGAGCCGGCCGAGGACGCCACCGTGACGGGAAACCTCACCGTGCGCGGCTGGGCACGTATTCCCGGCCGCGACCTCCCGGTCACGGTGCTCATCGACCGTGCGCCGCGCGTTCCGCTCCGGACGGCGCGTAATCCACGTCCGGACGTTCAGGCGGCGGTTCCTTGGCTCGAAGACTGCTCGACGGCCGGCTACGAGCAGGTCTTCGCCTTCCAGCCCGGCGACGAGGGCGAGCACGAGCTCTCGGTCGTCTTCCGCGGCCCGGACGATCGCGTGCGCCACTATCCGTGGCGAAAGTTCACGTGGAGGAATGGGCGGTGAGCGCGTCCGTTCGCCGCGCGGCGGCAATCCTCGCTGCGCTCGCTCTGGCGGGTTTCTTTCTGGCCGCGGCGCCCCGCCAGTGGAAGCTCGTCGTCAGGAACTTCAGATTCGGCTGGGAGCACGTCATCGACCCGCTCCCCATCGCACGACGCCTGATCTACGGCCCTCGCTTCATGCGCGGCATCGATGCGATCGTGGCGGTCATCCCGCCTGACGGCTCGTACTGGCTCGTGGACGGGAACGAGAATGTCGCCGAGGGCTATTTCGTTCGCTCGGCGCTCGCACCGCGGCGGGCACACTATCTCGGGCGCGTCTCGTCGATCGACGCGCACGCGCTTCAGCTCGTCATCTCCGGGAAGCCGACTCCCTTCGTGGTCCTCGCCTGGCAGCCCGACGGCCCG
>Ga0335081_10012057_pt1 | contig 14000 bp, 14 predicted proteins | sample Lox_Sample_35_FD_206713 | JGI IMG/M metagenome (GOLD analysis project Ga0335081, IMG submission 206713) | Soil microbial communities from Loxahatchee National Wildlife Refuge, Florida, United States - Lox_Sample_3.5 | ecosystem: Environmental > Terrestrial > Soil > Wetlands | place: USA... | reverse complement strand
GAAAGGGCTGAGGGCATGACTGGCGATGAGGGGGATGAAAGGATGATGACGGAAAGCCGTGACCGGAATTGGACACAGGAGGCGGGATGACGATGCTCGCATTTTTCATCTCCCTCATTCCCGGTCACTCCCGGTCATCCCCCTCATTGCCTATTGCTATTCTGATGGCCCCGCATGGCGCGGATGGGAGGAGGGGAGCCGTCGATGGCGCTGGATTTCGCTTGGCCGGCGCGTCAGGTTGAGATCGTCGCAACGAGGGAGGTTAGGACCAATGGCCCAGCGCACCACGCCGCCGTTCCGCGCCGATCATGTCGGCAGCCTGTTGCGTCCGGCCGCGCTCCTCGAGGCGCGGAAAGCGCGCAACGCCGGCAGCATCGACGCCGCCGAGCTCCGTCGCAGGGAGGATGCGGCGATCCGCGATGTCGTGAAGCTGCAGCAGGACATCGGTCTCCAATCCGTCACCGATGGCGAGTATCGCCGCGCCTCGTGGCATATGGACTTTCTCTACCAGGTGGGCGGCGTCACCAAGGTTCAGGACAATCTCGCCGTCAAGTTCCACAACGAGAAGGGCGATATCGAATTCACGCCGGCGGCGCTGCGCGTCACCGGGCGGCTGACACTGACGAAGCCGATCTTCGCCGATGATTTCAGTTTTCTAAAGTCGATCGCCAAGGCGACGCCGAAGCTCACCATTCCCTCGCCCAGCATGATGCACTACCGCGGCGGCCGCGCCGCCGTCGACACCTCGGTCTACGCCGATTTCGAGCCGTTCTGGCAGGATTTGAGCCGGGTCTATGCCGATGAGATCGCGGCGCTCGCCAAGCTCGGCTGCACCTACCTGCAGCTCGACGACACCAGCCTCGCCTATCTCAACGATCCGACGCAGCGCGAGTACATCACCAAGCTGGGCGGCGTCGGCGAGAGCCAGCATCTCACTTACATCCGCACCATCAACGCCGCCCTCGCCAAGAAGCCGCCGGGCATGACCATCTGCACGCATATGTGCCGCGGCAACTTCCGCTCGTCCTGGGTCGCATCGGGCGGGTATGACCACGTCGCCGAGGCGCTCTTCGGCGAGCTCGCCGTCGACGGCTTCTTCCTCGAATACGACGACGCTCGTTCCGGCGGCTTCGAGCCGCTGCGTTTCGTGCCCAAGGGCAAGATGGTGGTGCTGGGGTTGGTCACGACCAAGAAAGGCGCGCTCGAGTCGAAGGACGGGCTGAAGCGCCGCATCGACGAGGCGGCAAAATACGTGCCCCTGGAGCAGCTTTGCCTCAGCCCGCAATGCGGCTTCTCTTCGACCGTCGAAGGCAATGCGCTCACCATCGACGAGGAGATCGCCAAGCTGCGCCTCGTCGTCGACACCGCCCGCGATGTTTGGGGATAATTAACCAAGCTTCGATCACATGGCGGTCGCGCGGCTGTGAACCACTCATTAAATCGCGCTGGAGCATATTTGTGTCCGAGGATATATATTCCCGCGCGATCATGAAGCACGTCTCCCTCCTTCCGACTCTGACGGTCGCGCTGCTGCTCGCCGCGACTCCAGGACCGCTCCTTCGCTCGGCCTATGCCGACGAGGGTCAGCCCACCCTGAAGAGCCTGCTCGACGGCGATGGCAGCCTGCGCATCGCCGACCGGCCGCTCGACCGAGGGGCGCTTGCCGACATATATGAGAGTCGCGACTACCAACCGATCTGGACGCCCGAGCGCGAGGCATCGCTGCTGAAGGCGCTGAGCGATGCCGTGGCGCATGGGCTCGACCCCGGCGACTTCACCGTTCCCCCCGGGAAACCCGAGGAGCGCGATCTGCTCCTGACCGATGCTTTCCTGCGCTACGCCCAGGCCTTGGCGCAAGGCCGGGTCGACTCTGCCAAGATCGAGAACGACTGGTCCGTGCCGGTGCCGGAATTCGATGGCACCGCCATCCTGGCCGCGGCGGCGAGCGGCGATGATCCTGCGGAGATTCTGGCCGCGCTCCCTCCGACGCATGGGCCATACCGGCGTCTGCAAGCGGCGCTGCAGCGTTATCGCGTTATCGCCGCCGCCGGCGGCTGGCCGAACGTCCCCGAAACCCCGCGGCAACCCAAGCTGAAGCGGGGCGACCACGGCCCGGCCGTGGCCGCGCTCCGCCGCCGCCTCGCCGTCGAGGGCTTTATCGCCGATAGCGGCAGCGACAGCTTCGATATGCCGCTCGAGGCCGCCGTGAAGCGCTACCAGACCCAGAACGGGCTCGAGCCCGACGGCCATGTCGGCCCCGAAAGCTTCGCCGCGCTCAACGTCACCGCCGCCGCCCGGGTCGAGCAGATCCGCGACAATCTCGAGCGCTGGCGCGAGATGCCGCGCGACTTCCCGGCGACCCGCATTGAGGTCAACGTGCCCGCCGCCTGGCTCACCGTCTTTGACGACGGGGTTCGCGGCATCGGCATGCGCGCCATCGTCGGCGCTCCGATCCACCCGACGCCGGTGCTCACCGCGGAAATGAACGCGGTGCTGTTCAATCCGCCCTGGAACATCCCGATCTCCATCATGAAAAAGGAGATCCTGCCGCATGTCGCTGCCGATCCCGACTACATGGAGAAGAACCACTACGTCTTTGTCAGCCAGCACGGCTATTCGACGATCCGCCAGCTGCCGGGGCCGGGCAACGCCTTGGGCCGCATCAAATTCGAGCTCCCCAACATCTATGACGTCTATCTTCACGACACGCCGAGCCACTCGCTCTTCAACAAGGTACTGCGCAACCTGAGCCATGGCTGCGTCCGGCTCGAGGATCCGCGCGGGCTTGCGCTCCATGTGCTGGGCGGCGGCAAGAAGGTCTGGAACCTCGCCGACATCGACAATGCCGTGGCGACGGGCGAGACGCACCGCGTGGCGCTGCCGCACGACATCCCGGTCTATCTCATCTATCTCACTGCCTTCGTCGATCCCGACGGGACGATGGAGTTCCGGAACGACGTCTACGGCCGCGATGCGCGGCTCGACGAAGCGATGACGGCACGTGATGCGGCCGAGCATCTCGGCGCGCCCGCGCCCGGCCCGGCACCCACGCCTCCGGCTGCGGCCTCCCCGGCTCCGGCGGCACCGAAGCCGGCGCGTGGCACGGTTCCCGCATCCGCGCCCGCCCTGGCCCCAGCGCCCACCGTGCAAAAGACCGCAGCGGATCGTCTCTAAAAAGATGTCCCCGAACGCCTGTTCACCTTGTCACCGGTCCGTCATCGGTTTCACCGAGGGACGGGCGAACGGCGGCGACCGCGCAAACTCTAGAAGCGCTCTTCGGGAGAAACGCGTAGGCGAGGGACTTCGACTGTGCGTTGAGTGGGCTCGGTCTTCCAGATCTGCTCGACGGCATTGGCGATCCAGAGCCAAGCCTCCATTTGCCCCGGCTCGTCCCGACGGGCCGCCTTCAAGGATTGATGCTTGGCGTGGCTTGCCGCGCGCTCGCCATATCGCTGAACCAGCAGAACGGCCAGCTCCTCAATAACGTTCTTGTGCTCGATCAAGGCTGTCACCCTGTTCCGCCCTCCATGGCCAGCGGTAAACGCCTGAGACAGTGAAGTGTCGGCGATCTCCCTCGTTTTTTCCTGGGACAATTTTGGGCTTGACGCTGTCGTTAACGCGTCGCCAGGAAGTCGAGAACCGCGGCGTTGAAGGCGCCGGGCTGCTCGACATTCATCGCATGTCCGGCCCCCTCGATCACGACGCGCTTGGCGCCCGCAATATGCCGCAGCATCGCGTCCGCGATAGCATGGAGGAAAGGGGCGCTGCGCGCGCCATTGATCAGCAGCGTCGGCACCGTGATCTCGCGCATGGCCGCGGCAGAGAAAGGCTCGCGGTGCTCGCGCGCCTGGCCCATGAGCGTCGCAGCGTTGTCGCGCATCATCATCTTGCCGGGCTCGGGCACCTTGTCCCAGCCGCCTGGGCCGATCACCGTCTCGCAGAAGCGGCGAAGCGCACCCTCGACGTCGCCCGCCTTGACGAGATCGGCACAGTCGCTGATGAGAATGAAAGCGCCGCTCGCTGGCGCGCGGGCTCTGCCTGCCCGGCGCTAACCTCTTCAGCGCTTTCGCCTCGATCTGGCGGATGCGCTCTCGCGTCTGCTCATACTTTCGGCCGATCTCCTCAAGGGTCAGCTCGCTCTGACCTCGGCGCTCCCGCAGAACCTCGGCTTCGCGCGGCGAGAGACCCGCGAGAATGTCATCGATGGCGCCACGAAGATCCGCTGCCGCTGCGGCCTGATCGGGCGCAACCGCGCCGCCTTTGGCAGCAGGAGCGCCGCTCGCCGGCCTGCCGCCGCCGGCGAGGCTCGGCTCGAGCTCACCGCCGGGGTCGGCGAGGATCAGCGATTGCAGCAGATGCGGCCAGCGGCGCGCCGCGCCAAGGGCGACGTAGCCGCCGCGCGAATGGCCGAGGAGACGGACCGGGCCCGCGTCCAGCGCGGCGATGAAGGCGCCGAGATCGGCGATATGCTGGGCGGCCAGATCGCCGGTGTCGATCCCGTCCCAGCGCTCGGGATAGTGATGGCGTAAGCCCAGGGCGACGACGCGATGCGCCTTGCCGAGCGGCGCCAATTGCGGTCCCCAGTATCAGTAGTCCGACAAGGTTCCATGGACCAGGACCAGCGGCGCGCCCTTGCCCGCCTCCACATAGGCCATGTCGCAATCGTTGACGCGCAGCACGGGCATCTCTCTCTCCGCAATGCGGCCGCGCCCTCGTCGCGCGAGCGACGACGCCCTATAGCAGCGCGGCGGATGGCGACGCCAGCCGTGGCGATCAACCGGCGGCGCGGCGGCGCGGCGCCTCGGCCAGCGCCTCATCGATGCTGGCGAGGAAGGCGTTCACGTCGAGCGGCTTGGTAATGTAGCGGAAGAAGCCCGCTTCCAATCCGCGTTTCACGTCGCGCGACGATGCCGCGGCGCTCAACGCCAGGACCGGAACATCCCGCGTCTCGGGTTGGGCTTTGAGACGGGCGAGCAGCTCGAAGCCGGTCATGCCCGGCAGGTTGATGTCGAGGACGATGACGTCCGGCCGATGCACCAGCGCCAGCTCGAGCCCGAGCTGCGGCGTCGGCGCCGACAGCATGGCGACCTCGGGCAGCGTCGAGACAAGGTACTCCATGAGCCGGAGATTGGCGGGATTGTCCTCGACGTAGAGGAGCGAGAAGCCGCCGGGGCGGGCACGCGGCGACGCCGCATTCGCCGTTTCCGCCGCCTCGACCCGCGGGCGGCTGGCGGCCTCGGGCAGATCGACCCAGAAGCTGCTGCCCTTGCCGACCTCGCTGGCAAAGCCGATCGCACCGCTCATGGCATCGACCAATCGGCGCGAGAGCGCGAGACCGATGCCCGTCCCCTCGATCCCCGAATGCTCGGCGCCCAAACGGCGGAAGGGCTGGAAAAGATCCTGCTGCGAGCCGGGTGCGATGCCGATGCCGGTGTCGGTGACGATGAAGCGGACGCGGCCGCCCGCCCTGCGCTCGGCCGTGAGCATCACCTCGCCTCCGGGCCGGTTGTACTTGATGGCGTTCGAGACGAGGTTGAGGAGGACCTGGCGGAGCCGCAGGTCATCGGCGCTGACCTCGGCCTCGCCCTCGGGGATGCTCACCGCGAAGCTCACCCCGGCCTTTACCGCAAGCGGCGTCATCGTGCGACGGACGGCATCGAGCGCGTCGCGCACCGCCACGCGCTCGATCGAGAGCTTGAGCCGGCCCGCCTCGATGCCGGCGAGATCGAGGACCTCGTTGACGAGCTCCAGCAGGTGGTTGCCGGCGCGAACGATGTCGGCGCAATAGGATTTTTGCGCCGCGCTCAAGCTGCGCTCGCGGTCGATCTGCAGCATCTGGGCGAAGCCCAGGACGGCGTTGAGCGGCGTGCGCAACTCGTGGCTCATGCCCGCGAGAAAATCACTCTTGGCGCGGCTCGCCCGCGTCAGCTCGGCCTCGACGCGCTTCCTCGCGGAAATGTCGCGAATGGCGCTCGAGACCAGCATCCCCGCCTCGGTCTTGAGCGGGCTCAGGCTGACCTCGACGGGAAACTCCGAGCCGTCCTTGCGTCGCCCGAAGAGCTCGAGGCCACTACCCATCGGCCGTGCCCGCGGCCGCTCCATGAAATCCTGCACATGCCGCGGATGGCGGTCGCGGCGGTGCTCGGGGAGAAGCACCTCCACCGGCTGGCCGAGAAGCTCGGCGCGCTTGTGGCCGAAGAGCTCCTCCGCCCGGGCGTTGGCGAGCGCGATGCGACCATCGCGATCGACGATGACCATGGCGTCGGGCGCCGCCTCGAGCAGCTCGCGGAACTTGCCGTCGGCGCGCTGGCGCCGCCGCAGCTCGATGACCAGCAGCCCGCCGCCGACGATGAGCGCCAGCAAGGTGATGCCGACGCGAATAAGGCCGCGACGGAAATCGCGGAAGAATTCCGAGAGCGCCGCCGCCCGGGCGATGCTGACGGAGACGACATATTGGCTGCCGGGGACTCGGGCATAACTGATGATGCGCTCGCTGCCTTCGAGAAAGGCGCGCCCGGAGAAAGTGCCGACCGGAGAGCGCGGCAGGTGTTCTTGGAACAGCAAGCCGTCGGCGACCGACTGGCCGAGCGGCCGATCATCGGGGGGTTCGCGCACCATGACCACGCCGTCGCCGCGCAGCAGGACCGCCGCGCGACTGGACCCGAGCTCGATCGAGCGGAAGACCGTGGTGAAATAGCCGGGATCGACGACACCCAGCGCGACGCCATCGAAGCGTCCGTCCGCGGTCTCGAGACGCCGCGAGACGCCGATCATCCACTCACCGTTCCGCTTCGATTGGCTCGGCGCCGCGATATAAACCCCCTGGGCGCGACCGTCGCGCTGCGCCGCGAATAGCTCCTGATTGGCGACGTTGAGCGGCGGCGGATCGACATACTGGGACGAAGCGGCAAGGTTGCCGGCGGCGTCGGTCCAGCCGACAGCGCGCATGACGGGAGAGCCGCCGCGGATCGCTTCCAGCAGATCGTGAACGAGGGCGGTGCCACGGACACCGCCCGCGACATCGCGCCGAAGCGAGACGACGGCGCGCAATGTCCGGTCGATCGCCTCCAGCGTGCGCGCGGTCGTTTCCGCCAGCAGAACGGAAGCGTTCCGCGTCTCGCGGCCGGCGCGCGCCAGCACTTCGTCGTAACGCTGCCACTGGTCGTAGCCGAAGGAGGCGAGAATGACGATGGCGACAGCGGCAACCACCGTCGCGACTTGGCGCCCCGGCGTGTTGAGAAGCCGCCTGACGATATTGCCCGCTGGCGTCGGCCCAGTTGACATGCAATGCGCCCGCCGTCGCTCTCGAAGCGAATCCCGCGCCGGCGCAGAGAACGCCCAGATGCGCCGTCCATTAGAGCCAAATTCGCCCTACTTTATTAAGATAGAATTAACCAAATTTATTGTCGTCCGGCGGGTGCCACATTCGACCGCGTGGGTGATGACTCGCCTCGGTGCTCCGCGAAGAAGTGAAGGACCGCGGCGTCGAAGGCGCCGGCTGGGCGGGCATTCATCGTATGTGCGGCGCCCCCGATCGCCACCCGGCGGCTCGCGGCACTCGCTCGCCTGGCCGATCAGCGTCGCAGCGTTGTCGCGCATCACCCGCTTGGCCGACTCCGACAGCCTCTCCCAGCTGCCGGGGCTGATCACGCCATAGAAGCGCTCGACCTTTGCTGCTTCATCTCGGGCCTTGCCGCCTATCCGGTGGCGCTGGGCACGCTCGCAGGTGCGGTGGCGGCAGCGGGCTTTGCGTCGATGGCGACCACTTGGCTCGCGACGACGCTCGTCGCCTTCGCCGCCATTGGCCGCGGCCGCGTCGCCCTCCATCGCCGTTGGATCGTGCTGAGCTTCGCGCTCACGCTCTCGGCCATCACGCTGCGCGTCTCACTGCTGGTGCCGTTCTTCCTCTGGTTCGATTTCATGCCGATCACGGCATGGACGAGCCGGCGGGGCAACCTAGTGCTCGCGCTCTTGTGGCTCTCCTGGCGCGAGGGCTGGCCGGTGCCGCTGGCCCGGCCAGCGCGCCCACGCGTCGCCGCTAGCGATTGAGCGCGGCGGTCACCGCACCGCCCGTCGCCGTGCGTCCGCCATCCACCACCCATTGCGCGCCGTTGACGTTGGCGGCGAGGTCGGAGCAGAGAAAGAGCACGACATTGGCGATCTCCTCGGGCGTGGTGTAGCGGCCCGAGGGGATGGCGGCCTGGTAGCGTTGATTGACCGCTTGCGGGTTGGCGGGGTCGAGCTGGCTCTCGAGCGAGTGGATCATGCGCGTATCGACCGGACCGGGGCAGACGGCGTTGACCCGCACCCCTTGGCGCGCCACCTCGCCGGCCGCCGTCTTGGTGAGGCCGATCACGGCGTGCTTGGAAGCGACATAGGCCGGCATCCCCGGCGTCGCCACCAGCCCCGCGACCGAGGCGGTGTTGACCACGGCGCCAGCCTTCTGCCGCAGCATCACCGGCAGCACGTGGCGCAATCCCAGGAACACGCCTTTGACATTGACGCCGATGACGGCATCGAACATCGCCTCGTCGCAATCGACGATCGGCGCCACCTTGCCTTCGATGCCGGCGTTGTTGAAGAAGCAGTCGATCCGGCCATAAGCCTCGAGCGCCGTTGCGACGTAGCGCTGGACCTCGGCGGCGCGGGTGACGTCGGCGGCAACGAACCGCGCCTCGCCGCCCTGTTGGCGGATGGTGCCGAGCGTCGCCTCGCCCGCGGCGGCGTCGCGATCGACCAGCACCAGCTTGGCACCCGCCTGGGCGAAAGCGCGAGCGGTGGCACGGCCGATGCCGTTCGCGCCGCCGGTGATGATGGCGACCTTGTTGGTGAAATCCATGGCGTCCCTCCCGGCCTTTGTGGTTCAGCGGCATTGTGGAGCGCGCTGCCGACGGCTGCAATCGATAGCCTGTCGAAAGATTTGCCAGAAGGCAGTGAGGCGATGAGAGAGCGGCTTTAGCCCCAGTTCAGCGAAATAGCGTTGGCTTTCTTTTATGACCGCCGTCGCCACGAAAGCGAGGACTTCTTCGGGCCAGCGACCGCTTAGATCACCTTGCCGTCCTCGCCGGTGAAGAGCGAGAGGCAGAGCACCATGTCTACGCTGGCGCCATCGCGCGCCAACAGGAGGAGCAGCCGCTCGATCCGGAGCAGCTTCCGCGCGGTGGGGAACTCCGGGGCACGCCGGCAATAGCGGATCGCGCCGCCGGCCGCCGCGACCATGTCGGCATGGGCCAGCAATCCAACGAAACCCGGGAACACGTCGTCGATCCAGCGGCCGGTCGGGTCGGCACCGAGCACCTCGCGATGGCTGGTGCCGATGAGGCGATAGCGAAAGCGCAGCGGCGCCGGCTGCACGTCGACGAGCCAGAGCCAGCGCCAGAGCCGGGTCAGATCGAGCGGCTCGACGTGCTGCCGGCCCGGGAAAGCGCCCGCCGGGCGGATCGAGCGCCAATAGTCATAGAGCGAGCGGATGCGCGGGTCGCAATCGTCGGGGAGCGTCGCGCCCGACTCGGTGGTAGAAGTCTCTCACACTCTCGGCATGCCGCCAGCCTCGTCCTAGACGAGAAATACTTTTCATATACTCGTCCCTGAGATGTAAACAATCTCTTTCGACCTTGGGCCGGGGCACGCGGGATCGTTATATAGAGGGCATGACCTACGTCTTTCCGATCCTCGTCCTTCTGGCGATGCTGGGCGCGCTGGGCGCGTTGGCCTTGGGCGTCATCAACATGGCGCGTGGCGGCGATCCCCGGCGCTCCAACCGCCTCATGCAGTCGCGTGTCCTGTTCCAATTCTTGGCGGTGATGCTCTTCGCCCTTTTCCTGCTGCTGTTCCGGCACTAGCGATGGTTCGGCTCACACGCATCTACACGCGGGGCGGCGATGCCGGCGAGACGTCGCTGGGCGACGGCAAGCGCGTGCCCAAGCAGGACATTCGCGTCGCCGCCTATGGCACGGTCGACGAGGCCAATGCCGTGATCGGCCTCGCGCGGCTTCATGCCGAAGGCGAGGTCGACGCGGCGCTCTCGCGCATCCAGAACGATCTCTTCGATCTCGGCGCCGATCTCGCCACGCCCGAGGATGGCCGGCGCGCCCAAGGCGCGCTCCGCGTCGTCGCCGCGCAAGTCGAGCGGCTGGAGCGGGAGATCGACGCCTGGAACGCGAAGCTCGCGCCGCTCTCGTCCTTCGTGCTGCCGGGCGGCAGCGCCTGCGCGGCGCAGCTCCATCTCGCGCGCACCGTGGTGCGCCGCGCCGAGCGCGAGGTGGCGGCGCTCGCGGCCGCCGAGACGATCAACCCCGAAGCGCTCAAGTATTTGAACCGCCTCTCCGATCACCTCTTCGTGCTGAGCCGGCACGTCAATGACGACGGCGCCCGCGACGTGCTCTGGCAGCCCGGCGCCAACCGTTGAGCTCATCATCGCGCTGTAACATAAAGGCTTGCCTTCGCGTTGTGCACGTGCACAATTCGCGGCCGCACCGCAGCAGAGCGGTTATGGGCCAGGGCTCGCCATGAAAGTTCTCGTCGCCGTCAAGCGCGTCATCGACTTCAATGTGAAAGTGCGCGTCAAGCCGGACAAGACCGGGGTCGAGACCGCCAATGTGAAGATGTCGATGAACCCCTTCGACGAGATCGGCGTCGAGGAGGCGGTGCGCCTCAAGGAAGCCGGCGTCGCCACCGATATAATCGCGGTCTCGATGGGGCCGCAGGCCTGCCAGGAGACGATCCGCACCGCCCTCGCCATGGGCGCCGATCGCGGCATCCACGTGCTCGCCGATGCCGAGCTGCAGCCGCTCGCCGTGGCGAAGCTGATGAAGGCGATCGCCGAGAAGGAGCAGCCGCAGCTCATCGTGCTCGGCAAGCAGGCGATCGACGATGACAGCAACCAGACCGGGCAGATGCTGGCGGCATTGCTCGGCTGGTCGCAAGGCACCTTTGCCTCCAAGCTCAAGGTCGAGAGCGGCAAGGCGCTGGTGACGCGCGAGATCGATGGCGGCTTGGAGACGGTCGAGCTCAAGCTGCCGGCGGTCATGACCACCGATCTCCGTCTCAACGAGCCGCGCTACGCCTCGCTCCCCAACATCATGAAGGCGAAGAAGAAGCCGATCGAGCAGCTGACGCCCGACGCTCTCAAAGTGGACGTGACGCCTCGCCTCGTCACGCTCAAGGTCGAGGAGCCGCAAAAGCGGCAAGGCGGCAAGAAAGTGGGCTCGGTCCAGGAGCTCGTCGACAAGCTCAAGAACGAAGCACGGGTGATCTGATGACTCTCCTCGTCGTCGCCGAGCACGACAACAAGGCGCTCAAGGGATCGACGCTGAACGCCGTCGCCGCGGCGGCGGCGATCGATGGCGACGTTCATGTGCTGGTCGCGGGGCGCGACGCCCGGCCCGCCGCCGAGGCCGCCGCCAAGGTAAAGGGTGTCGCCAAGGTGTTGCTGGCCGAGGAACCGGCCTATGAGCACCTCCTCGCCGAGGATCTGGCGGCGTTGGTGGTGAAGCTTGCGCCCAACTACAGCCACGTGCTGGCGCCCGCCACCACCTTCGGCAAGAACTTCGCGCCGCGCGTGGCGGCGCTCCTCGACGTGGCGCAGATCTCCGACATCAGCGGCGTCGTCTCGCCCGACACTTTCGTGCGGCCGATCTATGCCGGGAACGCGCTGGCGACGGTCCAGTCCAAGGACAAGATCAAGGTCATCACCGTCCGCCTCACCGCGTTCCCTGCCGCCGAGGCGGTGGGCGGCAGCGCGCCCATCGAGACGGTGGCGGCCGTGGCCGGCGCCGGCCTCTCGCGCTTCGTCGGCGCCGAGCTCTCGAAATCGGAACGTCCCGAGCTCACCGCCGCGCGCATCATCGTCTCCGGCGGCCGCGGCATGCAGTCGGGCGACAATTTCAAGCTGTTGGAGAGCCTCGCCGACAAGCTCGGTGCCGCCGTCGGTGCGTCCCGCGCCGCGGTCGACGCCGGCTTCGTCCCCAACGACTACCAGGTCGGCCAGACCGGCAAGATCGTCGCGCCCGAGCTCTATATCGCCGTCGGCATTTCCGGCGCCATCCAGCATCTGGCGGGGATGAAGGACTCCAAAGTCATCGTCGCCATCAACAAGGACGAAGAGGCACCGATCTTCCAGATCGCGGATTACGGCATCGTCGGCGACCTCTTCAAGATCGTGCCGGAGCTCGACGCCGAGCTCGCCAAGCGCAAGACCTCTTGAGGGCACGGCACATTGTGGTGGAGCGGGTCATGACGACCGATCGAAGCGACAGCATCCACACCATCGGCGTCATCGGCGCCGGGCAGATGGGAAGCGGCATCGCCCATGTCTGCGCGCTCGCCGGCTTCGACGTACGCATGACCGACCAGGACCCGAAGGCGATCGAGCACGCCCTGGGGGTGGTCGATCGCAATCTCGGCCGACAGGTCGCGCGCGGACGCGTCAGCGACAGCGACAAGGCCGCGGCGCTGAAGCGCATCAAGACCGGCATGTCCTACGAGATGTTCGGGGATTGCGACATCGTCATCGAGGCAGCGACCGAGAAGGAGGAGGTGAAGCGCGAGATCTACAAGACGCTCGTGCCGCGGTTGAAGGCGGAGGCGATCCTCGCCTCGAACACTTCGTCGATCTCGATCACGCGGCTGGCCGCCGCGACCGACCGCCCCGACCGCTTCATCGGCATGCATTTCATGAATCCGGTGCCGGTGATGACGCTGGTCGAGCTCATTCGCGGCATCGCCACCGACGAGCCCACTTTCCAGAAGGTGCGCGAGCTCGCCGTGAAGCTCGGCAAGACGCCGGTCGCGGCCGAGGATTTCCCGGCCTTCATCGTCAACCGCATCCTGCTGCCGATGATCAACGAAGCGGTCTACACGCTCTATGAAGGGGTGGGCTCGGTCGACGCGATCGACACGGCGATGCGGCTCGGCGCCAACCATCCCATGGGCCCGCTCGAACTCGCCGATTTCATCGGCCTCGATGTCTGTCTCGCCGTGATGCAGGTGCTCTATGAGGGCTTGGCCGACAGCAAGTACCGCCCCTGCCCGCTCCTCGTGAAATACGTCGAGGCCGGCTGGATCGGCCGCAAGGCCGGGCGCGGCTTCTACGACTATCGCGGCGAGAAGCCGGTGCCGACGCGGTAGCACCCGCGGCTCTCGTCGGGGGAGCGGCATGTCGACGACGCTTGGTCAACTCACCTCCCTCGACCTCATCCGCGGCTTTGTCGCGGTGGGCCGCCGCATGAGCATCACGCTGGCCGCCGAGGATCTCTGCCTCACCCAATCGGCCGTGAGCCGCCAGGTGCGCACGCTGGAAGACCTGCTGGGCGTGAAGCTGCTGGTCCGCGGCCATCGCTCGATCGCCTTTACGGCCGAGGGCGAGCGGCTCTTCCGCCGCGCGGACGAGGCGATCCGGCAGCTGCAGGCCGTGATCGGCGGCATAAGCGCCGATGTCGCGGCGCGCCCGGTGACGATCACCGCCAGCATCGGCGTCGCCGGACTCTGGCTGCTGCCGCGTTTGGGCGCGTTTCTGGAGCGGCATCCCAACATCGATGTGCGCCTCTCGGCCAACAACGAGATGAGCGATCTCAGCGCCGACGGACTCGATCTCGCCATCCGCTATTGTCCCCCGGAGGCCGCGCCGGCGCGGGCAACGCGGCTCTTCGGCGAGACCGTGGCGCCGGTCGCGCACCCCTCGCTCGGACTTTCCGCACTTGCCTCGCCGCGGGAATTGGCGGCGCAGGTCCTGCTGGAGTTCGACGGCGAGTATCGACCGTGGCTGCGCTGGGACGAGTGGCTCGCCTCTCAGGGCTGGGCACGCCTCAAGCCCAAGGCCGTCCTTCGCTTCAACCAGTACGACCAGACGATCCACGCGGCAATCGCCGCGCAGGGCGTGGCGCTTGGGCGGCTCGAGCTGATCGGCGCCGCGCTCGCCGACCGGCGTCTCGCGATCGTGACGGTGCCACGGCCGGGACCGGTTTCGGCCAACGCCTACTGGCTCATCCGAACCTCTTCCG
>Ga0335081_10012056_pt1 | contig 14001 bp, 11 predicted proteins | sample Lox_Sample_35_FD_206713 | JGI IMG/M metagenome (GOLD analysis project Ga0335081, IMG submission 206713) | Soil microbial communities from Loxahatchee National Wildlife Refuge, Florida, United States - Lox_Sample_3.5 | ecosystem: Environmental > Terrestrial > Soil > Wetlands | place: USA... | reverse complement strand
GGTCACGCCGGCCGCTCCGCGTTCTCGCATCACCTCAGCCGCGCTGACAAGCATCTTTTTCCGGGTATCGCAGCGCTTCGTCGGAGTGGGGTCCGGCGTTGTTGCGTCCGGGGTGTCGGTGCCGGTCGGCACTTTCGTACCTGCTCTGACCCGCGTCATGCAGCGTGCGAGTGCCGCGTTACCGGCCAGTGCAGATTACGTGGGCTGAACCGGAATGGCCGGTGCTTCAAGTCGGGCATCTCACGCGTGAAGTGGTAACCCGCGACGTTGAGCTCGATGATCCACATGATTTTCTCCGGGCCTGATGTGCTGCACTCATGCGCCGGCGCGAGCGGCTCATGAATTATGCAAATGAGCATATAACACATTGGTACGCTAAGCAAGTTGTTTCTGTGATCACCGCCACTACCGGTATAAATAGGGCGAACCGCATGGTCGGGATTGCAGGTGAGGGCACCCACAAGTGCACAGTCATTATGCTTTTTTGCATAATAGCCGGATCTGAGGTTCACTGTGCCGATGGCCAGCACATCCCCCGCGGCTCTACCCACGCTGGACACCGTGTCTCTCGAGCGGGATGGGCACGTTCTGCTCATCGGCCTGAACCGGCCCCACAAACGCAACGCATTCGACCGGGCGATGCTGGCCGACTTGTCCCGCGCCTACGGGCTGCTGGAGTCGGACGACTCGCTGCGCTCCGGAGTGCTGTTCGCGCACGGCGACCACTTCACCGCCGGCCTGGACCTCGTCGACGTCGGCCCCGCCGTCGCGGCCGGGGAGTTGGAGTTCCCGGAAGATGGCCGGGACCCGTGGCGGCTGGACGATGCTTCGAAACCGACGCCGACCACGCCGCTTGTTGCGGTCGCGCACGGCTGGTGCATGACGTTGGGCATCGAGTTGCTGCTGGCCGCCGACATTCGCATCGCGGCAAGCGGCACGCGGTTCACCCAGCTTGAAGTCCAGCGTGGCATCTACCCCTTCGGCGGCGCGACCATCCGGCTTCCCCGCGAGGCCGGCTGGGGCAACGCCATGCGCTGGCTGCTGACGGGCGATGAGTTCGACACCGCCGAGGCACACCGCATCGGGTTGGTCCAGGAGGTGGCCGACGACGCCGCCGCTGCCTTGGCCCGGGCCCGCGAGATCGCCCACACCATCGCCGACCGCGCCGCCCCGCTGGGCGTCCGGGCCACCCTTGCCTCGGCGCACCTGGCCCGCGGCGAGGGTGAGGCGGCCGCCGTCGCCCGACTGCGTCCCGCCGTAGCGGAACTTTTCGCCAGCGAGGACGCGGCCGAGGGTGTTCAGTCGTTCATCGAACGACGGCAGGCCCAATTCAAGGGCCGTTAAGCGTCCAGGGTGTAGCCCATCGGCATCAGCACGCTCTTCTGCTGGGTGAAGTGCTCGACACCCTCCGGCCCGTTCTCGCGGCCGATGCCGGAGTTCTTGTAGCCGCCGAATGGGCAGCAGGGATCGAAGGCGTACCAGTTGATCGCGTAGGTCCCGGTGCGGATCTTCTCCGCGATCTCGATGCCGTGCGGCACGTTGGTGGTCCACACGCTGCCGGCGAGGCCGTACACCGAATCGTTGGCGATCTTGATCGCGTCTTCCTCGGTGTCGTAGGGGATGATGCTCAGCACCGGCCCGAAGATCTCCTCCTGCGCGATCGTCATCTTGTTGTCGACATCGGCAAACACCGTGGGCTGCAGGAAGAAACCGCTGTCCAGCCCTTCGGGACGATCGCCGCCGCACACCAGCCGGGCGCCCTCCTCGATGCCCTTGGCGATGTAGCCCTCGACCCGGGCGCGCTGCTTCTCCGAGATCAGCGACCCGATCTGCGCGGCCGGGTCCGACGGTGGCCCGACCGGTAGCGCCTGCATGAAAGCGCTTACCGAGTCCACGATTTCGTCGTAGCGCGAGCGCGGCGCCAGGATGCGCGTCTGGGCCACGCAGGCCTGCCCGCTGTTCATGATCCCGGAGAACACCAACATCGGGATCGCGGAGGCCAGGTCGACGTCGTCGAGGAGGATGGCCGCCGACTTACCGCCGAGCTCCAGGGTGCACGGCTTGAGCATCTCCGCGGCGCGGCGGCCGACCTCCTTCCCGACGGCCGAGCTGCCGGTGAAGGAGAAGATGTCGACGTCCGGGTTGGACGTCAGCGCCTGGCCGGTCTCGATCCCGCCGGGCACCACCGACAGCACACCGTCGGGCAGGTCGGCCTCGGCGAACACCTCAGCGAAAGCATTTGCGCTCAAAGGGGTTTCGGCAGCCGGCTTGAGCACCACCGTGCAACCTGCCAAGAGCGCCGGGCCCAGCTTGTTGATCGCGAGGAACAGCGGCACGTTCCACGCCACGATCGCCCCGACCACGCCGAGCGGCTCGCGGTGGACGATGGTCTGTCCGTAGCCGCCGCTACGGATCTCCCGCCACTTGACCTGGTCGACGGCGGGGCCGGCGAAGAAGTTCATCGCCCCGATTCCACTCATCCACTGCATCGTCTCGACAGAGGTGGGCGGCTGGCCGGTCTCGAGGCCGAGCAGCTTGACGAATCCGTCCTTGCGCTCCTCCATCAGCTTGAGCGCGTTGGCGATGACGGCCGCGCGCTCCTTTGGCGGCGTCGTGGGCCAGGAGCCGCTGTCGAATGCGGCACGCGCCGCGGCGACCGCGGCGTCAACGTCGGCCGCCGCCGCCATCGGCACCTTGCCGACGTACTCGCCGGTGGCCGGACAGTGCACCTCGATGACCTCGTCGGTGGACGGCTCGGTCCATTTGCCGCCAATGAAAAGCTTGTCGTATTCGGTCTTGATGTCGCCCATGGCGCCACCCTACCCAAGCCGGTGCAAAACGAGAACATGTTTCATTATCGTGGCTGGAGCACCAGCACGAGATTGCTCACCGCGAACTCGCGCAGCCCCGGCACCGACGTCAGCCACCACGCCCATCGGGGGTGGTAGCGGGGGAATGCGGCTATCAAGGCCCCGGTACTCGCGGCCCAGTTCAGGCCGTCGCGCGCCGACACCGCGAACAACGATGACCCGTAGTTGTTTTTCGCGGGGTGACCGTGTTTGCGGGCATACCGGGCCGCGGCGCGCTCGCCGCCCAGGTAGTGGGTCAGGCCCATCTCGTGCCCGCCGAACGGGCCCAACCAGACGGTGTAGGACAGCACCGCCAGGCCGCCCGGCCTGGTCACTCGCAGCATCTCGCCGCCGAGCTGCCAGGGCCGCGGCACGTGTTCGGCGACATTAGACGACAGGCAGATGTCGACGGAATCATCGGCGAACGGTAGCGCCGCACCCGACGCGCGCACGAAGGCTCCCGCTTCACGCACGAAAGCGGTTCCGGTGAAATGCATTTCGCCCGGATCCGGCTCCACGCCGATGTACCGCAGGCCGGCATCGGTAAAGGCCGTCGCGAAGTACCCGGGCCCGCCGCCTACGTCGAGCAACGTGCGGCCGACCGGGCGTTCCCCGTGGATGCCCTGCCACAGATCACCGACTATCGCGGCGGTGTCGGCTGCCAATGCGCCGTAGAACCGGGCCGGGTCGGACTGTTCGTAGCGCAACTCCGACAGCAGCCGCAGCGAACGGGCAAGCGTCGCCCGCCGTGCTAAGAGGTCGGTCACGGCCACCGGCCAACCCTACGGTCGGCGACTGCCGCGCTGCATTGGGTTATGTCGCGCAGATCAGCCGGCGTGGGTCACATCCGTCACAGCTGTCACAGAGGTGGACCGCCAGGCTAGGCTGGCGAACAATGTCTGGTCCCCGTTCCGTATTGCTGCTGTGCTGGCGCGATACCGGGCACCCGCAGGGCGGCGGCAGCGAAACCTACTTGCAGCGCATCGGCGCGCAGCTCGCGGCGTCGGGCACCGACGTCACCCTGCGCACCGCGCGCTATGTCGGCGCGCCGCGACGCGAAGTAGTCGGCGGCGTCCGAATCAGCCGCGCCGGCGGGCGGTACTCCGTGTATATCCGGGCGTTGCTGGCGATGGCCGGGGCACGGTTCGGGCTGGGGCCGTTGCGGCGCGTGCGGCCCGACGTGGTCATCGATACCCAAAACGGGCTGCCGTTCCTGGCCCGGCTGGTCTACGGCCGACGGGTGGTGGTGCTGGTGCACCACTGCCATCGTGAGCAATGGCCGGTGGCCGGGCCGGTGACTGGCAAGATCGGCTGGTTTGTCGAGTCCACGTTGTCGCCACGGGTGCACAGGCGCAATCAGTACGTGACGGTGTCGCTGCCGTCGGCCCGCGACCTGGTCGCGCTCGGCGTCGGCAACGAGCGCATCGCGGTGGTGCGCAACGGCCTCGACGAGGCGCCGCCGCAATCGCTGTCCGGCCCGCGCGCGGCCGGGCCGCGAGTGGTTGTGCTGTCTCGGTTGGTGCCGCACAAGCAGATCGAGGATGCGCTGGAGGCAGTCGCGGAGCTGCGGTCGCGGATACCCGGCCTGCATCTCGACATCGTCGGCGGCGGGTGGTGGCGAGAGCGACTCGTCGACTATATGCACCGGCTGGACATGTCCGACGCGGTGACGTTCCACGGCCATACCGACGACGTGACCAAACATCATGTGCTGCAAAGCTCTTGGGTACAACTGCTGCCCTCACGAAAAGAGGGCTGGGGTCTTGCGGTCATGGAGGCGGCCCAGCACAAGGTGCCGACCGTCGGGTACCGGTCCTCCGGCGGACTGACCGACTCGATCCTCGACGGGGTCACCGGGATATTGGTGGACGACCGCGCCGAGCTGGTGGATCGCCTCGAACAACTGCTGCGCGACCCGGTGCTGCGTGATCAACTCGGGCGTAAGGCGCAGACACGCAGCGGCGAATTCTCCTGGACGCAAAGCGCCGACGCGATGCGCACGGTGCTGGAAGCCGTGCAAGCCGGCACTCTAGTCAGCGGCCTGGTCTGAACTTCGGCGCGCCCTGGTGAAGGTCGCGCCGGCTCCGGACCCGACCAGCAATGCCAGCCACATCCAGTGCGCGGCCGTTGTCGCTCGGAGACGGGCAGAAGATGCACCGGGGGATCGGCCGCCGATCCGGTACAGGGTCAGCTCGTGGTCGTGGTACACCGGCGAGAGCCGGTTCAGGGTGCGTGTCGCCGCACCCATATCGCCCGGGGAGTCGGATTCGATGACCAGCCATGCCACCCCGGCCGATGCCAGGGCCGACGGGTCCGGTCCGGTCAATATCAAATTCTGTACCGCCCGGGCGTGAGCGCCCTCTCCGGGCACGGTCACCCCGGAAATGGTCAAGTCACCGGTGGTCAGCACGTCGGCACGCACCCAACGGGGCAGCGGGTCGAGCACCGGTGCCGGACCGGACCAGGGGTAGCGCCGCATCGTGCCGGCGGGCAACACAGCCACCGGGCCGGGTTGATGGTTGATCGCCGCCGCCACGACCGCCCATCCGGATGGGTAGTGCACCGACTGAACGCGGCCCCAGACTCCCCAGGCCAGGTCGGGGAGCGCCAGGATCAGCGCGAGGCAGCAGACCAGGGCGGTTACTGCCGGCCTCAGCCACCGGCGCAGCGTCACCACCGCGCCGGCGCCGGCAAGCGCATATCCCGGCACCGCGAGCGCCACCCACTTCTGCCCGTCGCGCAGCACGCCAAGACCAGGCGCGGCGTCCACCACAGCACCCAATACATGCAGGCCGGGGCCGGTCGTCAAACACGCCGGCACGACAACGGACACCGCCGCCAGCGCCAGCAGCGGCACCGCCTCCGGGCGACGCACTACCGCCGGCAGGCCGGCCACCACCAGACCCAGCAGCACCGCAGCCGACGCCACCGCGAAAAGCGTTGCTCGCGAACCGGGTACGGCCTCGCCGTTCCAAATCCCGCCGAGGCTGGCGAGGCTGGCAAGGGTGCCGAGACCGGGCTCGGCGCGCGCGGCGAACGCGGTCACCCCGAGTTCGCTCGCCGCCGTGCCGGCGGTCAACGACGAGCCCGCCACGGCTGCCGTCAGCCAGGGCAGCGCGGCTGTCACCGCAACACCCAAAGCCGCGGCGGCGCACACCCAACGCGGCCGGCCCGTGCCGGATGCGCCCACGCAGACCAGCGCCACCGTCGCGGCGAGCAGCAGTCCGGTCGGGGTCAGCCCGGCCAGGGCGACCCAGAACGCGAGCCCGAAGAATCCACCGGAAGACCCACCCCTAGTGCGGAGCCTCAACATTGCCGTCGCAACCCAAGGCAGACAGCCGTAGCCGACCAGCAGACTCCAGTGGCCCTGCAGGAGTCGTTCGGCGACATAGGGATTCCAGATCGCCAGCGTGATCGCGACGAACTGGCCGCCGGTGCCCGCCGACGGCAGCGCGACGGCAACCAACCGGGCCGCGCCCCATCCCGCGAACCACACCCCCACAAGCAGCAGCGCTTTGACCACGACGCCGCCGTCAACGAGATGCGAGGCCAGCGCCAACGCGAAATCTTGCGGTGTTGCCCGCGGAGCCGACGTCAGCCCCAAGGCGCTATCGGACAGATACGACCGCGGCGTGGACACCGCGTCGCGCAGCAGCAAGTACCCGGGCCTCAACAGCGGCGCGACCACGAGCAGCGCCAGCGACAGCGCGTACCCCGGGCGGGACAACCGCGCGGCCCAGCGTCGTATCCCGGTCACGCGGCCGGGCTAACCCCGTTCGGGCGGCCCGGGGCTGGACGGCCCCGGCTCGGGTGGCTCCGGATCAGGCGGGGCCGACTCGCCCGAACCCAGCTGGAGCGGGTCCGCCCCGGGTAGGGCCGGATCATCATCATGGAGATCGGGGCGTTGCGTGGGCAGCTTCTCGGTCTCGGCTTCGGCGCCGGGTACTCGTTCCTCGGTGCGGTCGAATTCGTGGTCGTCACGGTCGCGGCCGGGCTCGGTCAGCGCGCTCTCGGTTCGCAGGCTGAACGAGGCGAGTAATGCGCCGCCGATGAGCGCGATCAAGCCGACCGCGGTGAACGTGATCGGCAGCACGCGCGACCACAGCGCCAGCCGGTCGCGTTCGTCCCGAGCGGAATTGACCTGGGATTCGACGGTGTCTTCCGTCGAGGTGACCTTGTAATCGGCCAGTGTCACCTCGGGCTTCAGCGGGTCACGCGCGAAGTAATGGTTGGCGTGCTCGGATTCCTTGACGATGGTGCCCGACACCGGATCCACCCAGAAGGTCCGCTGTGCTGCGTAGTAGCGGACCATGGTGATCTGCTCTGCCGGATCGCCGCCCTGCAGGCCCCACATAGCCGCCGAGGCGGTGACTTTGCCGTCCTCATTGCCGGCGTACAGCGACGGGTAGGTGACGGGAGTCACCAGCTTGCCATCCGCGTTGTAGCCGACGTTCTGGGTGAAGCGATACGTGGTCAAACCGTTGACGTCTTCTTGGCCTTGGTAATTGACGTCGAACGCCTTCTGCGCGATCGGATCGAAATAGGGATACGACTTCTTCTCCGTGTGAAACGGAAACCGGTAGGACAGCCCGTCGTGTCGCAGCTGCATCGCGGTCGGCGGGTTCTCGTCATTGATGCTGCGCGGCTTCTGGACTGAGCCGCCGGTGCGGGTGTCGTCCGAAACAGCCATCGCGGTTTTGCGATTGAGGGTCACGGTGTCGACGATCGCCAGCAGCAGTCCGCTGTCCTTTTGCTTATCGGTGCGCCGGACCGAGGTGCCGACCTGAAACGTGACCACATCGGCGTTGGCCGGCAACTCGACGGTCATCTGTTGCTGAGACACCAGGGGCACGCTCTGGTTGACGACGACGTGATCACCGGACAACGACGCCGAGTCCAGTGCGGTTCCGGTGCCGTCGCTGATCAACGTGGTGTCGATGTCGAGCGGGATCTTGGTGATCCTGCTACTGGTGTACGTCGACAACAGCAGCGCGGCGATCAACAGGGCAGCTCCGAGTCCGATGGTCCCGCATGCGGCGAAACGCAACATGACGGCTCGGTTCACGTTGGTGTGACCTCCTTCATCGGCCGCCGACCTGCCCAAGCAGCGAAGCAAAACCCGTTCGACCCTAACAGCAACACGCGGCAGGCAGACTGTGATGGTGACCGGTGGCCAGCAGGTGGGTGGGACCCGCAGTTTCCTGCCCGCGGTCGAGGGTTTGCGCGCCTGCGCGGCCATGGGTGTGGTGGTTACGCACGTCGCATTTCAGACGGGGCATTCGGGCGGTGTCGCGGGCCGACTGTTCGGCCGTTTCGACCTCGCAGTGGCGGTGTTTTTCGCGCTGTCGGGATTCTTGCTATGGCGCGGGCACGCCGCGGCCGCACGAGACCCGGGGCGCAAGGATCTAGGTCCCCCCATCGGTCACTACTTGCGATCGCGGGTGGTCCGCATCATGCCGGCCTATGTGGTCGCCGTCGTGGTGATCCTGTCCCTGCTACCCGACGCCGACCACGCCAGCCTGACCGTGTGGTTGGCAAACCTGACCCTGACCCAGATCTATGTGCCGCTCACCCTGACCGGCGGCCTCACCCAGATGTGGAGCCTGTCCGTCGAGGTCTGCTTCTACCTGGCACTGCCCATTCTGGCGTTGCTGGCCCGCCGTGTCCCGGTCCGCTTCCGGGTGCCGGCGATCGCCGCCCTGGGCGCTCTCAGCTGGGCCTGGGCCTGGGTGCCCCTGCACACCCAGTCGGGGATCAACCCGCTCAGCTGGCCGCCGGCGTTCTTCTCCTGGTTTGCGGCGGGCATGTTGCTGGCCGAGTGGGTCCACAGCCCGATCGGATTGCCGCACCGGTTGGCCCAGAAACAGGCGGGCCGGGTGCTGATGGCGGGGATAGCGGTGGTGGCCTACCTGGTGGCGGCCTCCCCACTGGCGGGCCCGGCGGGGCTGGCCGTGGGCTCCAACCTGCAGTTCGCGGTGAAGACGGCGACGGGCTCCCTGGTGGCGTGGGCGCTGGTGGCGCCGTTGGTCCTGGATCGCCCCGACACGCCGCACCGGCTGCTGGGCAGTACCACGATGGTGACGCTGGGGCGCTGGTCCTATGGCCTGTTCATCTGGCACTTGGCCGCGCTGGCGATGGTGTTCCCGGTGATCGGAACGTTCCCGTTCACCGGGCGGATGCCAACGGTGTTGGTTTTGACGCTGATCTTCGGCTTCGCGATCGCGGCCGTCAGCTACGGCCTGGTCGAGTCGCCCGCTCGGGAAGCGTTGCGGCGCTGGGAGAAACGCACACACCCGGCTTCTGAGCCGGCTACATCACCTCCGGGCCGGGTCATCGATGTTGAGGCGGACTCAATCGCGCCATGACCTCATCGCGCACCGCCGAGCGTCGAGCTTTGCCGGCGTCGTCGCGCAGCGGGGTGTCGACAAATTCGACCGTGTGCGGCACCTTGTATCCCGCGATGCGTTCGTGCAGAAACTCCTGCACGCCCGCTGCGTCCAAGGCGGACCCGTCCGACGTGTGCACCAGCGCATACGGCACCTGACCCAGGTCACCAGCGTTGGGGTCGGGAACACCAACGACCAAGCAGGACATCACTTCCGGGTGCGCAGACAGGGCGCCCTCGACCTCAGCGGGGTACACGTTGCGGCCCCCAACGGTGAACATGTCCACCCGGCGGTCCGACAAATAGAGGAACCCGTCCTCATCGACGTAGCCGAGATCGCCGAGCGAGTCCCACCCGTCGCGGGACTTCGCCGTCGTGCCGATGTACCGGTAAGTCGGCGCGCTGCCGGGACTGGGCCGCATGTAGATCTCGCCGACCACACCGGGCGGGCAGGGATCGCCGTCGTCGTCGAGAACCTTCATCTCCCCGCTGACAACCGTGCCGACCGAGCCGCGGTGCGTCAGCCACTGGTCTCCGGAGATGATGGTCATCGCCTGAAGTTCGGTGCCGCCGTACAGTTCCCAGATTTTTTCGGGAGCCAGCAGCTCGATCCACGCCTCCTTGATCGCCGGCGGGCACGGCGCCCCCAGGTGCCAGAACCGCCGGATCGACGACAGGTCATAGGACCCCGGATCGGCGCGATATACCGGCAGCGCCCGCTGCATGATCGTCGGCACCGTCATGACGAGCTCGGGGCGGTATTCGGTGATCAGCCGAAGGAACTCGTGCGGGTCGAATCGGTTCATCAGCACCAGGTGATTGCGCATCAGCAATGCGATCGTCGCGGTGCTGAAGCCGGTGTTGTGGGTCAGGGGCACCGGCACCAGGATGGTATCGCCTTCCCGCGCACCCAGGGCGTGCCCGAATGCCGGCGGAACCCGGCTGTCGCCGCCGACCTCGATGAGCTTGGGCCGCCCGGTGCTGCCGCCCGACGCCATCGACTTCCAGCACGGTGACACCGCTTCGGGCAGCGGACCGTCGGACAATGCGGGATTGGAGGCCGCATCCGGCACGAAATCTGCTGGCACGCTGGGTGTTCCGGGGTGGTCCCGCCCCACGAGCAGCGCGCGAGGCCGCAGTTTCAGCAGGCCCTCGAACTCGGCGTCCGGCAGCCGTGGGGACAGCGGCTGGGGTACCGCGCCCAGCTTCCAGCACGCCACCGCGGCCTGCACCCATTCGACGGAGTTGGGCAGCGAGATGGTCACGTAGTCGCCGACGCCGACGCCGCGCTCGGCGTATGCGCGGGCCAGCCGGTTGGTCGAGGAGTCGAGTTCGGCGCGCTTGATCGTGCGCCCCGCGCAACTGACCGCGGGCTCATCGGGAGCGAGTTCGGCCAGCGCCGAGAGCTGCGTGCCGATCGGTGGAACCGGCTGGCTCACTCGTACCCGCCCTGACGCTCGAAGATGCGGCGCGGGTTTCCCACCAGCATGGTGTGCAGCTGTTCGTCGGTGACGCCGCGTTCTTTCAAGGCGGGGATCACGTCGTTGTGGATGTGCAGGTAATGCCAATTGGGCATAATCTGCGGCACCAGTTGCTCGGGCAGGGCGTCGAAGTAGCAGTTGGCGTCGTGTGAGAGCACCATCTTGTCGGCGTGCCCGCGCTCGCACAGCGTTGCCACGGTGTTCACCCGGTCCTCGAAGGACGAGATCGCGTCGATGCCGAACCGGTCCATGCCCAGGTAGGAGCCGGCGGCGATCAGCTCCGCGAGGTAGCCGATGTCGGTGCTGTCGCCCGAATGCCCGATGATTACCCGGCTCAGGTCCACGCCCTCCTCTTGGAAGATGCGCTGCTGCTCGAGCCCGCGCCGCAGCCCCGCGTGGGTGTGCGTGGAGATCGGCACCCCGGTGCGCTTGTGCGCCTGGGCGACGGCGCGCAGGACCCGCTCGACGCCGGGGGTGACGCCCGGTTCGTCGGTGGCGCACTTGAGGATCCCCGCCTTTACGCCGGTGTCGGCGATGCCCTCCTCGATGTCGCGGACGAACATGTCGGTCATGATCTCCGGACCGCCCAGCAGACCGCCCGGGCCCTCGTAGTGGAAACGGAACGGCACGTCGTTGTAGGTGTAAAGCCCAGTCGCCACAACGATGTTCAGTTGCGTGGCCGCCGCGACCCGGGCGATGCGCGGGATGTAGCGGCCCAGCCCGATCACGGTGAGGTCGACGATGGTGTCCACGCCGCGGGACTTCAGCTCGTTCAGTCGGGTGACGGCATCCGCCACCCGCCTATCTTCGTCGCCCCAGGCGTCGGGATAGTTCAGCGCGATTTCGGTGGTCATGATGAAGACGTGCTCGTGCATGAGCGTCACGCCCAGATCGGCGGTATCGATGGTTCCTCGAGCGGTGCTTAGTTCTGACACGTACCTGATGCTAAGTCGCTGTTCCCCATATTTAGAAGGTTCACCCACGGGATCGTTTGCAGTACGGTCCCCTCATGCTGCTCAATCCCAACCGATTGCAACGCAAATACCCGGACGCGCGCTCGGGGGACATCATGGCCGCGACGGTGGACTTCTTCGAGTCTCGCGGCAAGGCGCGGCTCAAGCACGACGACCACGAGCGCGTGTGGTACTCCGACTTCCTCAACTTCATCGCCAAGGAACGCATTTTCGCGTCCCTGCTGACGCCAACCGAGTACGGCGCCGCCGATTGTCGTTGGGACACCTACCGCATCAGTGAGTTCGCCGAGATCATCGGCTTCTACGGGCTGAGCTACTGGTACCCCTTCCAGGTGACCGCGCTGGGCCTGGGCCCGATCTGGATGAGCGACAACGAGGACGCCAAGCGCAAGGCCGCCGCCCAGCTGGAGCAGGGCGAGGTGTTCGCGTTCGGGCTTTCGGAGCAACGACACGGTGCCGACGTCTACAAGACCGACATGATCCTGACCCCCTCGGAGCATGGCTGGACCGCCAACGGCGAGAAGTACTACATCGGCAACGCCAACGTGGCCCGGATGGTCTCCACCTTCGGCAAGATCGACGGCACTGACGAGTATGTCTTCTTCGCGGCCGACTCCCAGCACGACCGCTACGAGCTGATCAAGAACGTCGTCAACTCGCAGAACTACGTCGCCAATTACGCGCTGCGCGACTACCCGGTCACCGAGGCCGACATGCTGCACCGCGGCATGGACGCGTTCCACGCCGCCCTCAACACCGTCAACGTGTGCAAGTACAACCTGGGCTGGGGTGCGGTCGGCATGTGCACGCACGCCATGTACGAGTCGGTCACCCACGCGGCCAACCGCTACCTCTACGGGACCGTCGTCACCGATTTCAGCCACGTGCGGCGGCTGCTCACCGATGCCTACGCGCGGCTGGTCGCGATGAGGCTGGTCGCCACCCGCGCCTCCGACTACATGCGCAGCGCCTCCGCCGACGATCGGCGCTACCTGCTCTACAGCCCGCTCACCAAGGCCAAGGTCACCAGCGAGGGGGAGCGGGTCATTACCGCGCTGTGGGACGTCATCGCCGCCAAGGGCGTGGAGAAGGACACCTTCTTCGAGACGGTAGCCCGCGAGATCGGCCTGCTGCCGCGGCTGGAAGGCACCGTCCACATCAACATCGGGCTGCTGGCCAAGTTCATGCCGAATTACCTGTTTGCTCCTGATGCCGCGCTCCCCGTGATCGGGCGCCGCGACGACGCGGCCGACGACTCGTTCCTGTTCGCCCAGGGACCCACCGGCGGGCTGGGCAAGGTCCGCTTCCACGATTGGCGTGCGTCGTTCGCCGGCTACGCCCACCTTCCCAATGTCGCGCTGCTGCGCGACCAGACGGACGTGCTCGCCGAGATGCTGGCCTCCGCGACCCCCGATGCGGCGCAACAGAAGGACATCGACTTCGCCTTCGGGGTGGGCCAACTGTTCGCGCTGGTGCCCTATGCGCAGCTCATCCTGGAGGAGGCCCCGCTGTCCCGCGTGGATGATCCGCTGATCGACGAGATCTTCGCGGTGCTCGTCCGCGACTTCAACACCTATGCCGTCGAACTGCACGATAAGTCGGCAACGACGGACGAACAGGCGCGGTTCGCGATGCGGATGATCCGGCGTCCGGTCAACGACCCGGGCCGCTATACGCAGGTCTGGAAGGAACACGTGCTGCCGATCAACGGCGCCTACCAAATGCGCCCATGATTGCCGTTGCGCTCGGCCATGATTCGCCGGAGTCGCTCGGTGGCTCTGGTCTGTTTGCGTTGGGGCATCATCGCGCACCGGTGGATGCCGCCGTCGTCGCGGGGATCCGGCGACGGCAGCGTAGCCGTGGGCGCGCACAAGGCGGGGACGAGCAGCTTGCTTCCGGGCACCGTGCGATACGTGTGCCCAGACGGTGACGTCCAGATCACCATGCCGTCAGGCAATTGTTGGTCATGCCAGCCGCCGGACCCTGTCCAGAAAGTCTTGAGCAAATGATGTTTTCGACATAAGCATTTCAAATTGGAGGCGTGTGTCAGGCCGCCCGCGTGGTACGGGATGGTGTGGTCGAGGTCCGACAGGTCGGCGGGCCGGTCGCAGCCCGGGAAGCGGCAGGTCAGATCACGGCAGCGGACGAAATCAGCCAGTGCCGCCGAGGGCCGGTAGCGCGGTTCGGGTGGACTGTCGCCAGGATGGACCAGCGGCCGGAGTTGTACGGCGCCGCGGCGGGCCAGATCAGCCAGGGTTGCGGCAGGCATGACCGGCCCACCCAGCATCACGCCCAGGTGTACGGACGTGGTG
>Ga0335081_10012054_pt1 | contig 14003 bp, 7 predicted proteins | sample Lox_Sample_35_FD_206713 | JGI IMG/M metagenome (GOLD analysis project Ga0335081, IMG submission 206713) | Soil microbial communities from Loxahatchee National Wildlife Refuge, Florida, United States - Lox_Sample_3.5 | ecosystem: Environmental > Terrestrial > Soil > Wetlands | place: USA: Florida... | reverse complement strand
GAAGAGGTCAATATAACGACCGGAATCACTTTCGTTCTCTCGTCAGATTTTATTCGACGCAGAACCTCTAATCCATCTACTTTAGGAAGTTTTAGATCAAGGAGGATTATTCTCGGATGGTTGTTGATATCCCGGCTGGCATAAGCTCCGGTTGCAAAAACATATTCCAGCGCCTCTGCCCCGTCTTTCACAACGTGTACGCTGTTGGTCAGATTGTTTTTCTTCAGCGCCCTGAGCGTAAGTTCGATATCATTTGGATTATCCTCGACCAGGAGAATTTCAACTTCGTTTGTCGTCACCATATTGTTCCTCCTTTTTCCGAGGGAGTGTGAAATAGAAGATCGCACCTTCGTTTACCTTCCCCTCGGCCCACACTCTGCCGCCGTGCCTGTGAATAATTCGCTGGACAATGCCAAGCCCGACGCCTGTGCCTTCAAATTCCTCGGAGCTGTGTAACCGCTGGAAGACACCGAATAATTTATTCACGTATTGCATGTCAAATCCCACTCCGTTATCTTTGATAGAATAAAGATGCTCGCTTTCTGTATCCAGGCCACCTATTCTAATTATGGATGTTTCTCTGGTCTTTGTAAATTTGATGGCATTGGAGAGAAGGTTGGTAAAGACCTGACGAATCATCGATGGGTCGGCATGGGCCGAAGGAAGTTGTCCTATGTCGAATTGAATCTTTCGCTCCGGAGGAACGGGTTCAAATTCTTTGAATACATCCCTCGCCATTTTTTCCATGTCCAGCTCTGAAATCCTTATCGCTTGTCGACCTAGCCGGGAAAAGACGAGGAGGTCGTCAATGAGTTGCCCCATCTTTTGGGTGTTGCTTCGGATGATGTTCAGGTGCCGCTTCCCTTCGTCCCCCACTTTTTCGGCGCAGTCTTCCAGGACGACCCGTGAAAAGCCGTCAATCGCCCTCAGCGGCGCCCGGAGGTCGTGTGAAACAGAATAGCTGAATGCCTCGAGTTCCTTGTTTGCCGCTTCAAGCTGAAGAATCTGATGCGCTAGCTCCCGGTTTAATTTATTGATTTCCTCTTCCGTCTGCTTGCGCTCTGTGATATCCCGGATAAATGCCCACATGCCAGAGGGAGTTCCATTCGTATCCCTCACCAGATATGTCCTCAACTCCACTGGAAAGGTCGTGCCGTCATCTCTCCTGTATTCCTTTTCATAAAGATCGGAAAACCCTCTCTGCAGGACTTCTTCGTTGATGATCCGGGCCTCCATGCCATGCCACTTTTCAGGGGTAAGGTCCTGGTACGTGAGCCGAAAGAGCTCTTCTTCAGAATATCCAAGCATCTCCCGGTAGGCCCGGTTGAATTCTTTGATGCAACCCTCCATATTGACGAACACATACCCGTCGCGACTGCCCTCATACAATTCACGAAATTTCTTCTCGGACTCTTTAAGCTCCCCTGTGCGTACCCCCACCAGATCCTCGAGATGGTCGCGATACTTCTTCAATTCCTCGTCTGCCCGTTTGTGTTCGCTAATGTCCACAACGAGGGCGAGAATGTGCTCTTCCGGGCCGGGGAGAAGCGTATCGGCAATAAGCACCCAGACCAGGGAGCCGTCCTTGCGAATATATTCCTTCTCGTAGGGCGTACAAATGCCCCGTTCCCTTAGTTCCTCAATCGCACGCCAATCAGCGGGCAGATGCTCAGCGGGCGTCCGCTCGTCCCATCGGATCTTCCCGGCTTCAAACTCGCTCCTGGTGAATCCTAACAGGTTCAGGTAGTAATCGTTAACGTCCTGGAGCTCCCCCCGTGCGTCGGCCAAGACCATCCCCACCATATTGGATGAAGAGATGCGTTCCAGACGAGCATGGGCTGCTTTGAGCGTCTCTTCCGCCCGCTCCCGCTCAGCGATCTCCCTCTTCAACCCATCATTTGAGGCTTCAAGTTCCGCGGTGCGTTGACGGACTCGTCCGTCAAGTTCCTCGTTCAGCCGCTCTAATTGACTGACCTGTCTCTGTCTCGTCCTCAAATGAACCAACGTTAGGACGACGACCGAGTAGATCAGTAGCGAAGCAACTGCGATCAGGCCAAAGTATGAAAACTCCGACCGAAGCACGTCGGTCTTTTTCTTCTCGACGACGACGGACCAGCCGATCTCCCCAATGTGAACAAAGGAGACATATTTGATTCTGCCCCCATCAGAAGAATCCCGAACTTCGAGGTGCCCTTTCCCCTGCTTCACCGCTTTTGCGACAAGACCAGGAGCCGGATAATCGATCGGCTCCTTTGTATAGGGAAATCGATTGCTGTAGATGATAAGACCTTTTTGATCGATCAGCGTTGTGAGTGCGTCAGAATCTGAATCAGCCTCGCCGATAATATTCCGGAAAAAGGCCGTCGTCTGGGAGTTGGAAAGTATTCCTATCGTTTCCCCTTTCTCATCAAAAATTGGAACAGATATAGCAACGGCAAGATCCTGTTCACCCACAACCAGCTTGAAAACGCTTGAAATATGAGGCTTCCATCCATTGCTTACGCCCTGATACCAGTCCCTGTCGGAAAAGTTCTTGTTGATAGAGCGCTTATCGACAGGAAAATTTGCCCAGAGGCTGCTGTCGGGATTCGCAACAAACGGCCATTCCGCCTCCGAGTTGTTCTTTACCAGATCGGCAAGATGTCTCACGACACCTTGAACATTTTTCTTCTTGACCGAATTCACAAATGATAATCGGCCAGCGTACGATCGAAGAACTCCAATGGCGGCCCTCTGGTGCTCCAGGATCAATTTGCTTAAAAGAGTTGCTCTCGTTTCGTTTGAACGAACGGCAGCATGAATCGCCTTGTTGTAAGAATTGAACGCGACCAAGCAGGCTACTCCAAAGATAATAAGAAACGCTAAAAGGAGCCATAATACAAATGCCCCGCGCCTTAACAAGGAATACCCCTTTTGCCCGCTTATTGACATGGCGATCATCTTTTTAGTCCACCTTACGCCACCTTGTCAATCAGTTTTCGGTTCCACGGGGAGCCGGATGATAAAGGTCGTTCCTTTCCCCTCCTCCGTTTCAAACGTCAACGTCCCCCCGTGCTTCTTCACAATGATCGAATGCGAGATCGTCAACCCCTGACCCGTCCCCTTGCCCACCTCTTTTGTCGTAAAAAACGGATCAAAAATCCTTCCCCGAATCTCCTCTGGAATCCCAGTCCCCGTATCGCTAATCCGAACCTCAACCCAGTTGTCCTCGCTCTTCGTCTTGACGGTTATGGTTCCCTTCCCCTTGGAGCCATCGCCCACCACTCTCGCAATCGCATGGGCTGCGTTGACGATAATATTCAAGATCACCTGGTTAAAGTCATCGGGCAGACAAAGAACCAGCGGCAAAGACGGATCCAGGTCGGTCATCATCTCCGATACGTATTTCCACTCATTTCGGGCAATGGTGATCGTCGTCTCAATCGCCTTGTTGATGTCAACGGCTGTCTTCTCCTTGATCCCCGGATGAGAAAACTCCTTCATCGCCCTCACAATCTTAGCCACCCGGTCGACCCCTTCGAGCGATTGTTGGATCGCTTTCGGAACCTCTTGAAAGAGATATTCAAAGTCCACATCGCTCTCTGCCTTCTCTAACTCGGATATCACCGCTTGCGATACTTCTCCTTCTTTGGCCGATCTTAAGAAATGGCGGTATTTTTCGATGAGGCTGAAGATCTCCTTCTGACACCCTTGAAGAAACCGGGTGTTGTCGCCGACGTATTGGATGGGGGTGTTGATCTCGTGGGCAATCCCCGCGGCGAGCTGGCCAATCGATTCCAGCTTCTGCGCCTGCGAAAGCTGGATCTGAAGGTGCTCGCGGTCGCTTCGCTCCTCGACCTCTCTCAATGCACGATTGACAGCGGGCACAAGACGCGATAGTCTTTCTTTGAAAACGTGATCGGTGGCACCTTTCTTGAGGGCTTCAATCGCCAATTCCTCGCCAATTGACCCGGAGATAAAGATGAAGGGCACCTTTGGGCGTTTTTCCCGGGCGATTTCTAGGGCAGAAAGACCGTCGAAGGAGGGGAGCCTATAATCACCTAGGATCAAATCAGGATCAAAATCCATCAGTTCTTTCTGGAACGCTTCCTTTGTCTCGACCCGCTTCGAGGAGAATCTCATTCCCTCTTTGCGTAGTTCTCGCTCCATCAATTTCGCATCGGCGGGAACGTCTTCCAGGATCAGGATTCGAAGGGTCTTTTCCACTTACTTCTTTATCGTCGTCCTTTCATTTTTCTTCTACTCTTCTATTACATTCAAAAAGCGATAAAGTTCGGATTGGTGCACCCGCCACCCGCTTCGCGCCCTTACGGCCCTTATCCTTCCAAGCCGAATATACTTAAGGTAGGTGGGCTTAGAAATCTTCAGATACTGGATAGCTTCCTCAGTGGTCAGTACAACATCTTTATCCTGTATAAACACCATTTCTACTCCTTTGTCCGCATTGTTGTCGATTTGCCTGCAAAAGGTGTGCCCGACAGTGAGGTGAAGGCTCTTAATCGGGTAACTCTCGAATTGTCGGACAAATTTAAATTCTGTTGGTGAAGGACAGAATCCGAATGCCGTTGATGCAAGCGGTGCAATTCCGTGCAAATGAGTAATTTTTTTGACTATGCCAAAAGACGAAGAGTAAAGTTTGAAATCCATGAAGGGGCCTTGAAGGATTGACCATTTCGTCAACTTTTGTTCGGTACGAGCACTCGGATTGGCTCCTTGATTCTTGATGTCCGGCAGAAATTCCTTAAACGTTGGATCAGGGCTTGGCTAACCTCGTGCCCCTTGGTAATCAAGAGCATCCCCTTTTCAGCACGGATGTCCTCCGCCAAGATCATTTTCTCCATCAGTCCGGAGACATTCACTTCTCTCACCTCATACTTTGTCTCTATGCCGAGGACGGCCTCGAGGGAGTCCAAAACAGCCGGGTCATACCAACTTTGCTGCTGCCTCAACTTCTCAAGGGCTGCGCCCCTTGTCATGCCCTTCGCCTGGAAGACATCAAAATCCAGGACCACCTTGAGGATTCTGGCAGCCAGGGGGATCTCCTCGCCTTTTTTGGCGTCCTCGGGGAACCCGGACCCGTCAAAGCGTTTCCCCTGATAGGCGATGCTCTCGGAGATCTCCTGGATCCTTGGAATGTTGCCCAATAAATCCGCTCCAATGCCAGGGTGCGCATCCAGAAGTTTGGATTCTTCCACGGTCAACTCTTGATTTTGATAGAGCTTTTTCAAAGTGTTTTCCGGCAAAACGACACAGCCGATCTGAGAAAGCATCGCGGTTGTCTCGAGCTTCCATAGGTCAGAGACCTTCAGCTGCAACCCAATCTCTCGGACGTATCGTTCGATTCTCGAAGATCGGCCGAAGGCCTCGGGGTTTACCAGCGCGAGCAACTCCGTCAGCACCTTAATGCTGCCCCTCAGCGTTTTTTCCAAAAGTTCCTTTTCAGCCATGATCAGGCGATACTGTCCTATCCCTGCGCTCAGTGATTTGACCAACGTCTCGGGAGAGCAAGGTTTTGTCAGAAACCGGAAGATGTTTCCCTCATTCACCGCGTCGATGGTGTTTTGGAGGTCTGCATAACCCGTCAACATCATGCGGACTGTATCCGGAGTTATTTCCCGCACTTTCGAAAGAAACTGAATGCCGTCCATCTCGGGCATGCGAAGGTCTGAAACAACGACTGCATAAGGACTTCGCTCTTTGATTGCCACTAACCCTTCTTTGACGCCCAATGAAGTTTCGATGGGAAACTGCTTCCTCAACTGACGCTCGTAGGACGCCAGAAGGTTGGCGTCATCATCGACAAAAAGAATCTTATTTTCCATTCTTTTCTCCATATTCCCTGACTTTACCGCAGATCTCTTTCCACGCGGAAAGATGATCGCTCATGTCGAGGTTAGACAGATAAGCGCTGTCGACTTTTCCTGTTCCGATGTCTTCAGGATGATCTTCATGGTCGAAGGTATTTGCGGCATACACAGCGGTCAATGCGCTGAATTTCTGATGCACACAACGCCCCGGCGAGTGGTGAAAGATGATTGCCTCGATAATCGGCTGAGGAATCCCCCAGATTCCGAGCAGATAAGCACCGATCTCGGCGTGGGTGGTGCCGAAGGTCTCAAACTCAGCCTCCCAGGACGTCATCCCTTTATCACGAACGAGCGACACGGCATTTTCATACTGGTCGGAAAAGTTGTTTGCCAATACTAGTCTCCCGAGATCATGGAGAAGTCCGGCCGCAAACGCATCGTTGATGACAAAAGTGTCCTGGGTTTCCTTCTTCGCAATCCATTTTGCATAAGCCGCTGTAAAGTTGCTGTGCGCCCATAGGCGGTCAAGGGAGAAACGCTCCAATTTTCTTTCATCGAAGGCTGAGAAGATATGGAGCGAAAGGATCATCGTCATGAGCGATTCCAGGCCAATGAGGGTTACAGCCTGGACGGGATCGGCGATATGCTGGAAGAATCCGAAGAAAGCAGAATTGACCAACTGCAGAATCTTAGCAGTCATTCCGGGGTCTTTGGAGACGATCTTACCTACATTCTTGACCGATGAATTTGGAGATCCAATCTCTTCCACGACCTGAGCATACAAGTAGGGCATGCTGGGGCAGGATTCCATTTGGGCGACCACGCGCTTCACCGAATCCTCTGCCAGTGAAGCATTAAGCGCACAGGCTCGCTCGATCGTGGACTTTATAGTCTCTGCTTCGCATGGCTTAGAAAGGAACTGATGCGCCGACCGAACGCACCTTAAGGTAGCTTGTGGACTCGACTGGCCGGACAGCACGATTCGCACGGTGTTTGGATAAAGCCGCATCACTTCATTGAGCAATGCAGGCCCGTCCATCCCGGCCATTCGAATATCAGAAACGACGACATCAAACGGCTCCCTGCTCAGAATCTCCAAAGCTTGCTGGCCGCTCTCGGCAAAGGCCATCTCCCACTCGTTTCTCTTCTCCCGAAGCATCCTCCGGGCAGCTTGGAGTATCTTTACTTCGTCGTCTACAAACAATATTTTTTTCTTCATCCTCTATCCCTTTGCAGATCGGTTTCTGGCTCCACAGGCAGACGAATGATAAAGGTCGTTCCTGTCCCCTCCTCTGTTTCAAACGTCAATGTGCCCCCGTGCTTCTTCACAATGATCGAATGCGAGATCGTCAACCCCTGGCCCGTCCCTTTGCCCACCTCTTTCGTCGTAAAAAACGGATCGAAAATCCTTCCCCGGACCTCCTCCGGAATCCCCGCCCCTGTATCGCTAATCCGAATCTCCACCCAGTTGTCCTCACTCTTCGTCTTGACCGTGATCGTTCCCTTCCCCTTGGAACCATCGCCCACCACCCCCGCAATCGCATGGGCTGCGTTGACGATAATATTCAAGATCACTTGGTTGAAATCATCGGGCAGACAAAGAACCAGCGGCAAATTCGGATCCAGGTCGGTCACCATCTCGGAGACGTATTTCCACTCGTTTCGGGCAATGGTGATAGTCGTCTCAATCGCCTTGTTGAGGTCAACAACCGTCTTCTCTTTGATCCCCGGATGAGAAAACTCCTTCATGGCCCTCACAATCTTGGCCACCCGATCGACCCCTTCGAGCGACTGCTGGATCGCTTTCGGAACCTCCTCGGAGAGATATTCCAAATCCGTATTTTCCTCCGATTTTTCGATCTCGGAAATCAACTCCCATGATACCCCTGCTTCTTTGGCCAAAGTTAACATATGGTGGTATTTCTCGATGAGGCCAAAGATCTCTTTCTGGCACCCTTGAAGAAAACGGGTGTTGTCGCCGACGTATTGGATGGGGGTGTTGATCTCATGGGCGATCCCCGCAGCCAGTTGGCCGATCGATTCCAGTTTCTGCGCCTGGGAGAGCTGGATCTGCAGCTGCTTGCGTTGTGTGATGTCCCGAATAAAGACCAAGTCCGCTGTTTTTCCTTCGTAGGTGATCAACCCCGCATTCAACTCTATCTCGACTTTGTGACCATCCCTATGCCTGATGGCTGTTTCGTAAATCTGAGCGACATCCTCTCCGGCCGTACGGCGTTTATATATATCCACAACCTTAGAGAGTTCCTCGGGCCAAATATATTCATTGAAAAAAGTCCCGACGACATCGTCCACTGTGTAACCGACCATGGCTGACAGCCTTTGATTGATATACTTGAATCTTCCTTCCTGAATGATTGCGATGCCATCGTTTCCGCGCTCGGCGACCCCACGGTATTTCTCCTCGCTCTCCCGCAAGGCCTCTTCCGCACGTTTGCGCTCAGTGATGTCACGGGCGACACCCATCACAGACTGGATCTCCTCACCCTTAGCAAAAATAGGAATGAGCCGAACCTCCGAATACATCTCACCCGTCGGCAGCACCATATTGATTTCGTGCAAAACGGTCTTGCGCGACTCAAGAACCGTTCTCAAAGCAAGCCTCTGTCTTTCAGCGGCCTTCTCCGGGAGTATTTCTGACAAGTTTTCTCCAACGATTTTTCCCCCATTCGGACGTAACCGACTTGCACCAATTTCGTTAATGTATTGAAGGTGACCTTCAGGGTCGATAATAAAGATGGCATCTTCCGCCGACTCGGCGAGTGTTCGATACCGTTCTTCACTTCTCCGCAACGCTTCTTCCGCACGCTTCCGCTCGTCATAAAGCTGTGCATTGGCAATCGCACCCGCGATCTGATTGGCCACTCTTTGGGCCAACGCCAAATCAAGGTCCGTATATGCGTTTTTGTCTAAACTGTGCAAGATAAGGACCCCGATGATTCGGTCCTTCGAGATTAAAGGAACCGATATCAGCGATCGAAATCCGGTCCGAAAGGTATTCAGGAGACCGGGATAGTTCTTTTCAACCGCCTCTTCATTTTCCATCAGAATGAGAATTCCTGAGCGCCTGGTCACGGCCGTTTCAACAAGCGTCCCTTTGAGGGGAAAGACGTCTCCCCGGTTGCGGTTTTTGACCTTGGGCCCCCAAACGTAAGTGATTGTAGCAGAGTTTCCATCGGGATTAATCGAGCTGAACGTGATCCGGTCGATGGAGATAAGCTTCCGGACTTCTCCGGCAAAACGCCCGTAAACCTCCTCTATGTTCAGCGTGGAGCTGATAATCCGCCCTATCTCTGCCACACCGGCGTTCTCTTGAGACAATCGCTTCGCCTCTTTTTCACTCTTTTTGAGGGCTTCTTCTGCTCGCTTCCGATCCGTAATATCTTGGACGATACAACGAACACCTTTGATCGCTTGCTTGTCATCCAATAGTAATTTTTCCTCAATCAGAATCGTAATAAGCGTCCCATTTTTTCTCCGATAAGTTGGCTCAAGCTTTCCGCTGGCTGTCAGGGTGCCACCCAACTTGGCCAGTATCTTTTCTCGAGCAATGTCTGGTTCAACATTAAACTCCCAGACGGGCTTTCCGATCATCTCCTCGGCCGTATACCCCAGCATCTCAAGCTCGGTCCGATTCACATTGGTGATGCGCCCCTCGTTGTCGTATTCGTGATAACCCAATGGCGCGTTGTCATAGAGATCCTTGAATTTGTTCTCGCTTTCTCGTAGAGCATCTTCCACCTGCTTTCGCTCAGCAAAGAGTTGCGCATTGGCAATGGCGCCGGCGATCTGATTCCCCACCCTCTCTACGAGCCTCAAATCTGATTCCGTATAGACATTCGGCTCGAACGACCTCAGGTGAAGAACGCCGATCACATCATTCCTCGAAATCAGAGGAGCGGATATCATTGACCGGAATCCTGCCTGAAACCCCATGAGCCCGGGGTAACGTTTCGCTAACGCCCTTTCGTCCTGTTCTTGAGCTAGAATGCCCGACCGTTTGGCAATGATCTCTTCATAGAATAAACCCGTTAGAGAGAAGACTTCACCCTGTTTACGATGCTGAACCTCTGATCCCCAGGCGTAAGCCATCTTACCCGTACGGTCCGTTTGATTGATGGCCGTGATTGAAATCCGATCAAAGGGGATGACCTTATGAACTGTTTCAGCAAAAAGCCCGTAGACATCCTCCACATTGAGGCTCGAGCTAACGATCCGTCCAATTTCGGCGATGACCGCATTCTCTTGGGCTAATCGTCTCGCGGCCTCTTCGCTCTGCTGCAATGCCCTCTCTGATTTCTTCTGCTCGGTGATGTCCCGGCAAAAACAGAAAGTCCGTCCTCCGCCAAAATCCATGAACTTCACGCTGATATCAAGGTCAATGAGTTGTCCATCTTTGCGACGGTGCTGGGTCTCAAAATGGTCATATCCCTCTCGTCTGACTTTCTGGATGCGCGCGACGGTTTCCTGTTCCGTTTCGACTCCTTCCACATCTCGAATGCTCATCTTTAGAAGCTCTTCTCGCGTGAAGCCAAAAATGACACAATAAGCCTCGTTAACTTCTAAGAGCTTTCCCTGCATGTCAACAATAAAGAACCCATCAAGCGCGGTCTGAAGAATCGTAGTCAATTCCCGCTCTCGCTCTTCCAGAGCCTGCTCGGCCTGCCGGATCTCGGTGATGTCGCGGGCAACACCCAAAATTCCGGTTACAGCCCCATCGCGAAATTGAGGGGTTCCTATGAATTCGGCAACCAGGTAATCGCCAGATTTCTTTTGAGCCCTCGATTGGAAAGGAGGCATCTTTTCTCCGCTCAAGACACGTCGAAATAGCTCCAGAGATCCGGACAAATCATCAGGATGAAGTAGGGGTGAAAATTGCTCGCCCAACCATTCCGACCTAGGCCATCCGGTTAGCCTCTCAAAGGCAGGGTTGATAGAGTCGATCGTTCCGTCGAGAGCGAGCGTGAAGATCACGTCGGGTACATTATCAACAAGATTTCGATAACGCTGTTCCGAATCAAACAATGCTTGCGCTGCTCGTTTGCGCTCGGTAATTTCATCCTGAAGATTTTGGTTTGCAAGCGTAAGTTCTATGGTGCGTCTTTTAACCTCATCTTCCAAGCCGTCGCGGGCTTTTTTTAATTCTTTCTCCGTTTGCGTGCGGATGGCTACTTCACGCTCCAAGGACTTATTGGTTAAACTCAATTGTTCTGTACGTTCCGTCACAAGTTTTTCGATAGATTGGGTACGCCGGATATTGCCAAATAAGTAGCCTGTCAATAAGAATGTGAAGAACAACCCAATAATGAGTGCTCCCCAAGGTTGCCAAGTTCTTTGTGTTGTTGCGAAATGACGTGTTGGTTTAAACAGAACCAGCCATTGCCGGCCGGCTAGGTCAATTGTTTTTAAATATCCTGGATGTATATCCAAACTGTCATCCTCGTCATCTTTTGATGAAGTTGTTGACTTCCTTTCTCGGAACGAATAAAAGGAAAGAAAACGTTCCTTCTCCGGACCGAACTGATCATAGAGGAAAAGATTGATGTCTTGTGGATTCAGGCCCTCAAAGGCGTTCTCCAAAAGACCACCAATCCGAAAGACTCCTAGAACAAAGCCTACAAGATTCTTTCGTCGAGCCTCAATTGAATACAATGGAGCGTCTTTTTTATAGATTGGTGCAAAAACGAGGAAGCCAAACTGATTGGCGGTCTCCTGCACCAGTGTAATTCGCCCTGTAGCCACTGCCTCCCCGGTATCACGGGCCTGTTCTAACGATATCTTTCGCGCGGGATTCGAGGCCAAATCAAATCCTAGCGCGGTCTCATTCCCCCTATAGGGTTCAACAAAATAGACAGGGAAAAACTCTTCACGATCATGGGATCTTACCATCCTACCCGTAGGCTCTCTTTCCCTGATTTGAAAATTACGGAACCCCTCCTTTCTTGCTGCCTTTTCGTAGTCTTCCCGTTGAGATTTTACTACCCTAGGGATCCATTCAAGTGCCTGAATGGTGGGACGGTTATGTGAGAGCGGCTTCACAAAATTTCGAAACGCTAGTCCATTAACTCTGTCCGTTACACCATAAAGAGCCCTAGTGGCTTCAAGCGCGTGCAAGTCAAGTTCTATTTCCCTCGTCAAAGATGCGTAACGCTCCTCTGCCATTTGAATAAAATACAGCCGTGCGGCCCGGCTTTCCCAACTGCGCAATGTGGAGAAAACAAAGACGGATAGCCCGGCCCCAATGGCTATGATCGTCAGTAGTAAAGCATAGCGTGGCCCTGGGTTAGTTTGGAAAATCTTCTTATTTTGATCTTCCGGAGACATCGTAATAAGCATTGTTACCCTCTAAGAACCTATTCTGAACATCCATAAGCTGGAAACCCGTCGGCGCTGCCCCCCTATCTCTAAAAACTGATTCCCTCTTTCTTGGCGTTGACCTTACCGGTGGAACTTCGGCCCGTTTTCATCTCTTCTTGTGGGGCTTTTCTTGAGATCGGATGCCTCAGGACAGGCCTTCTTGAGCCGATTAGCTGCTCGAGGACTTCATCCATATCAAATCTCCAGGAATCTCCGATCTTAAACCCGGGGATCTCGCCTACTGAAGCGAGTTTATAGATCGTCGGTTCGGTCAATTTCAGAAATTCCCCCAGTTCTTTTGCCGTGACAATTTTCATTAATGACTCCCCTCGTTCTCAGGCAGGTTTGTGGGAAAAAAAGAAGCAAATCAATCTATTTTTTAGTATCAATACTCATTTTATTTATTTATCGATAATTTTCTTAGAAATCTTTAGTTGCTTTAGGCGCTTTCCTTAATTCGCTCCCTTGACATCGCCCTTTGCGGCAGCCTCGGTTGTCGCCTGGCTCTTATACTCTTTCGACTCTTTATATGATTCTTACAGCCGACATACTAAAGACCAGGAGATTAGGGAAAAATTTTCTTTACCTTACGACGGCTGCAGGAATTTATTGCCCAATCAGATTGAAACGAATGGTTTTCGAATTCCGGCTGATTTGATAAGCTGTTGATAATCCAAGAGAACATCGAGTGATGTTTCAGGGTAATCGCAGAAAATTATTTTGGCATATCGATTGCTTTAGTGAAAGGCAACCAATGGAATCACTCAGTTCATTTCAACCAGTTGTTGTTCAAACGGCAAGGACAAAAGCCATTTCCCGTGGAGCTTCCGAAATCCCCGCCCAAACTGGGGAAACCAATGGAGGCGGCGAGACGGCTGGGCCGGGCAAAGAAACGAGTCTCCCCTTTTCTTCGGTTTTAAACTCGGTGCCGGCGCGGATCAGACCGAAGGGTGCCTCCAAGGATCAGGATTTGCAAACGACGGCGTCATTCAATAAGGGGTCTGGTGTGAGGGAAGAACCTGAATCGACCGAAGAAGCAAGTTTAGTTTCCTCTTCGATGGCCGGCCCAGTTCCAGGGTGGATTGACCCGGAGGGCGCTTCAATAGGCCAAACCCTACAGATGACAACGGTTATTAACGACGGGTCTCCAATAGAGAAGGAGACTGAGCGGGCCAAAGAAGCAAGTATGGCTTTCTCTTCAACCGCCGATCCATTTCCGACCTGGTTTGGCCCGGGGGAAGCTTTAAAAGACCAATCCTTGCAAACGATATCGACCTTCATCGACGGGCTCCCGAAAGGTAAGTGGACCGAACCCGGCAAAGAAGCAAGCGTGGTCTTCTCTTCGGTGGTTCAGCCATTTCGGACGCGGATCGACCCGAGCGGCGCTTCAGTAGATCAAACCTTAGGTAGCCTGTCAGGGTTGGGACTTGGACAACGGAATGATGGAGGTTCTGCCCTTTCATTTTCCACCCATAAGGGACTTCTTCATCCTGAAGCCTTGACATCGAACATGGGTTCGTCGTTCATTCTGCCAGAACAGAATCTCTCGTCAACAAAGGGTTTCGATGGCAAGGAGCCATTTTCCTTGCCAGAAAATACCGACCCGAAGGGCGATGAAGATTCGAGAAACATCAACCCCACAGAAAGTGCAGCCGGTACCTCTCGAGAGAGAGTATCTTCCCTCGGCCGGGAAGGAATCCGCCCAGAAATCCGCACCGTTCTTCAATCTGAACAAGGGCCTCTTGGTCCGGAAAAGGGGAAAATTGACTCCCTCCTTGACGCAGAACGACTGGAAGGAGATCCATCCGCGAAATCTACTAT
>Ga0335081_10012052_pt1 | contig 14004 bp, 8 predicted proteins | sample Lox_Sample_35_FD_206713 | JGI IMG/M metagenome (GOLD analysis project Ga0335081, IMG submission 206713) | Soil microbial communities from Loxahatchee National Wildlife Refuge, Florida, United States - Lox_Sample_3.5 | ecosystem: Environmental > Terrestrial > Soil > Wetlands | place: USA: Florida... | reverse complement strand
ACGATCGCCTGAGCGAATTGGCCGATGACCGTGAGTTGATAGCGGAAATCGCGATTCAGGGTTTCAAACCATTCGGGCAACTTCACCACTGCATCGCCCCGACCATCGGTGGTCACGTTGCCGTTGTAGATGTTCATCATGTCAGGCGACTCGACAAAGGAGTGATAGAGGTACTTGTTGGCGGGATCGAGGGGATGGTCGATCTTGAACGAGCCGCCGGCCTTGGATAGGTTGCCGTCAACCTCTACATTGCCGTTGAACCATCCGGCGAACCCTGAGGCGCTGCCCGCAAGGATTCCGGTCCCGCTTGACGTGTTGTAGGCGTCCGCGGCCCAGCCATCCGGGCCGGATTGGGCATAAACCCCGGCGTTCGTGGAACTGATTCCGGCTGCGCCGACTCCTCCATTCGGGTTGTAGCCATACACGCCGTAACTGCCGCTGCTCGTGCTGAATCCATACACGGCAATGCCGGCCGTGTTAGAGCCGTATACGCCAGCGCCGCCGCCATTCGTGCTGGTGCCAACTACTCCGTAGGTGGCGCCATCACCGCGCACAGCGGTCGGGCTGTTGGAACCCCAGATGCCGTACGTGGTGCCGACGCCGTTCACGCCGAAGGTGCCGGAGCCGTAGACTCCATTTAATGAGCCGACGCCATACAGTCCCGTTGGCCCTGTGGCCCTGACTCCGGCGCCGCCGGACACTGTGCTGCTGGCGCTCACGCCATCGCCGCCAGCGTTCGTCGCGCTTAAGCCAGGACTGAGGGAGTTGCCCACTACTGTGATCGGTCCAGCGCTGAAACTCCCAAGAGCATCACGCTTCACGATGGCATTGGCCGTGGTTGCGTTGGTAGGTACGACCGTCCAGTTCAGCGCTAGCGTGCCGTTGCTGGTTACAGGCGAATTCGTAACCGTGAAGTCTGAACTGGGAGCACTCAGGGCAACGCTGCTGACGGTCCCTGTGCCTGGGAATGCTTGTCCGGACGCAAAAGTAATTTGTCCGTTGCTGGCGATCTTCAACCCGGTTTCTGTCGCCGTCTGGCTGCCCTGATTGAACAGCAGGTTCAGCGATCCACTTGGAGTTGCGGTGTTGTTGCCGACGGGCTCGACTTGCCAGCGGAAGTTTTGTGGCACGCCGGCGTTCGTGCTGCTGTTGTAGCTGTTGGCGGTAAAGTTCTGCGCGAAAGAGTTCGTCCCCTTTGACGAGGTGGCAATGCCAGTGGAGACAAGGGTGAACGGACCGCGAACGGTCGCGCCTCCCTTCACATCCAAAGTTGCCGAAGGAACGGTCGTGTTGATGCCGATCTTGACCGTGCTGCCGGTGCCTGACTGAAAGAGGACGGAATTGCCCAGCGTGCCTGCGCTGTTGGTCCAGAGCGGAAGGTAATCCGCGGTTCCCGTGCCTGTAATTGTCGGCGGAGAGTTTGATGGAATGGCCGATTGAGCAGCCGGCGCAGTTCCGGAAGCGGCATTCACCTGTGTCGCCAGCACAAATGCCGACGGCGGAAGGCCACCGATGGTTTCCGCGTCCGCGGCTTTCAACGCATACGGAACGCTGAGCAGCAATAAGCGCGGCTGTTCTTCGCCACCATTCACCCGTACGCCCAGCCAGCGGGCTTCTCCCGAGGTGAACAGGTCCAACGGCAAACCACCTGATTTTGTCGCGCCGAGCTGGGCAGTGAAGCTTCCCTTGGCGTCGGCGTTGACGTTCTGGGTTTCGATCCAGAGCGGTGCGCCCTGGTATTGATCCTTATAGATCGCGAAGGTGACGCCGGCCGTTCCCGCAACGACGTTCCCCCTGGCATCGATGGCTTTGCCGGAGTAGTTCACCAGGCGCGGCACGACGGCCTGGGATTGCGCCGTCTGCTGGCCGGCCAGCAGGCTGGACAGGGCTAGGACCACAAGCAATAGGGAGAGCGAGTTCTTTCGCGACTTCATAACATCACCTCGAGTCTTTCGTCTGATTCCGTTTTGTGTTCGCACCCGCTGAGCACAGCAGGCAACCCTGGCGGCCTCACCACCTGCTCCGGCTCGGGGATTCCGGAACTTTCTGCGTTCCTAGCTAAATAGGCGCAAACCGCTGGGCGGAACTATCATCGGCAGCCCACTTAATTTGGAGGGGGCGTTTTTGCGGCTATAATGCCGGGAACTTGGTGGGCCTACGGTAGGCTGCTTTGGACGGCCAGCACGCTAAGGGTTGGTCCTTCCGATGAATCCGGAGCGGTGGAAACTCGTCGATGAATTGCTGCAGTCGGCACTGCTGCTGCCGCCGGATCGTCGCGAGCAATTTCTGCGGCAGGCGTGCGCGGGAGATACCGCGCTCCAGCAAGAAGTCCAGTCTCTGCTCACCTCCGACCGCAAAGCAGGAGACTTTCTGGAATCGCCAGCGATCGACCTGGCAGCGCGGACCATCGCCTTGTCGGGAACACAGGAGCGCCCGGACTCGATCCTAGGCCAGGTGGTCTCCCATTACCGCGTCCAGGAAATTCTCGGCAGCGGTGGCATGGGAGTCGTCTATAAAGCTGAAGACACTCGCCTGCACCGTTTCGTCGCCCTGAAGTTCCTGCCCGCAGATGTAGCCCGCGACCCGCATGCCCTGGCACGTTTTCAGCGCGAAGCTCAGGCTGCATCCGCGTTGAATCATCCCAACATCTGCACCATCCACGACATCGGCGAGCAGGGCGGGCGCGCCTTCATCGCTATGGAGTTTCTGGAAGGCGCGACGCTCAAGCACCGTATCGCCGGGCGCCCCCTGGAACTGGAAACCTTGCTGTCGCTGGCCATCGAGACTGCCGACGCCCTCGATGCGGCGCATGCCAAAGGCATCGTGCATCGCGACATCAAGCCCGCCAATATTTTTGTGACCAGCCGGGGGCATGCCAAGGTTCTGGATTTCGGCCTGGCAAAAGTCTCCGGCAAGCCTGGAACTGGAGAAGAGCCGACCGTCGCGACCGCAGGCTCCGAGGAACATCTCACGAGCCCTGGATCGGCCCTGGGCACCGTCGCCTACATGTCGCCGGAGCAAGTCAAAGGCAAAGAACTCGACGCCCGCACCGATCTTTTTTCGTTCGGAGTGGTGCTGTACGAAATGGCGACAGGAGCGCTGCCCTTTCGCGGCGACACATCGGCGATGGTATTTGATGCGATCTTGAATCGCCCGCCGGCTCCTCCGGTACGACTCAATCCTGACCTGCCGCCGAAGCTCGAAGACATCGTCAACAAGGCTCTGGAGAAAGACAAGGACCTGCGCTACCAGCACGCCTCGGAGATGCGCACCGACCTGCAGAGGCTGAAGCGCGACACGACTTCAGGAAGCGTAGCTCCGGCGGCGAGAAGTTCCAGCAATACTGCCCGATCGCTCGCCGGGCAAAACAAGATGGGCATCCTCGCGGGCAGCCTGATCGCACTGATTGTGTTGGCGATCGCGGGTTTCGGTCTTTACTCTCTTCTGGGCCGCGACAGCCGGCAACCTTTCAAGAACTTCGCGATGACCCAGATCACGAATACGGGGAAGGCGACGACGGCGGCAATCTCGCCCGATGCAAAATACATCGCGAACGTGCAGAATGACAGCGGACTGGAAAGCCTTTGGCTGCGCAACGTCGTCACTGGCAGTGACACCCAAATTGTCGCCCCCTCGACCAGCCGTCGCAGGGGTCTCAGTTTCTCGCCGGACGGCAACTACCTGTACTTCATCGAGAATGACGGAACTGGTCCCGAACTGTATCGCATGCCAGTGCTGGGCGGAGCCACGCAGTTGATCGCGAAAGATATCGACAGCAACGCGACGTTCTCTCCCGATGGGCGGCAGGTCGCCTACGTCTGCGGCAACGACCCGGCTTTTGGAGTGTTCCAGTTGTTGTCCACCAATCTTGACGGCAGCAATCCCACGGTCTTGCTCAGCGAAAAAATAGCCAATGGAGACAACAACAATTTCCCGCGAGCCGCGGCCTGGTCACCGGATGGAAGGGAAATCGCTCTGACTCACGGCACTTTCGGCGACACCGAAGTCCTCAAGGCTTTCGACATTGCCAGCAAGCGCATCAGCGTAATGGCGAGATTCCCGAAGATGTTTCTTTTCCAGCACGCCTGGCTTCCTGAAAGCAAGAAGCTCATCGTTGCGTACTCAGAGAAGGGACCGAATCCCGGCCGCAGGCAAATCGGTGTAATCTCCAGCGCCGGCGGCAAGCTGCAGCCGATCACGCGCGACACGAATAGCTATTCGGGGTTGAGCTTGTCCACCGACGGGAAGACGGTGGCTACGGTCCAGGTGAAGACCACGCGGTCGCTGGACATTATTCCTGCCGGCGGTTTAAGTGGTAAGGCTACGCCAAGCTCCGAGATCGCGAACGTCGACACATTCGACTGGACCCTGGATGGCAACCTTGTCGTCGCCGACGGCTCCAAACTGTTACAGCTGAAGACCGACGGCTCGAAGCAGAGCGAACTCATCAGCGATTCCGGCGCAGCGGTCGTGAATCTCGTTCGCTGCTCGAACTCCTATTTGATCGACTGGTCTTTTCACGCAGGAAAAGACGGCACAGCAATCTGGAGAATCAATCCCGACGGCTCTAATCCGGAGGAGATCGGCAAGGGAAACTCCAACACCTCGCCTGCTTGCTCGCCCGACCACAAGTGGGTGTATTACCTCGATACTCTCCTCACTTGGATGCGGGTGCCTGCAGACAGCAGTGGTCCGCCGGAAGCGGTTGCCGGAACCGAAGTACCGCATATGTTCGAATACCTGGGCAATATTGACTTTTCGCCGGACGGCAAGCAGTTCATGGTTGTCGCCGCGACGGAAGATCAGGAGACGCGCGCGACTCACAAAAACCTTGTGCTCGTGAAAATCGATGCCGTTCCAGGCTCAAAGCCTCGATTGATCGACCCCGATCGACGTATGACGGCTGGGATGACGGCCAGCACAATCTACACCGGCGGCCCAAAGTTCAGTCCCGACGGCAAGGCGATCGTCTACGACATTCTCGACAAAGGCGTTGGAAATCTCTGGGTGCAGCCGCTCGATGGCTCGCCCGGCCACCAGATCACAAATTTCACCTCGGGTACAATCAACGCATTCCACTGGTCCCCGGATGGCAAGTGGCTGGGAGTGACACGGGAGCACGATGCTTCAGACGTGGTGCTGCTGCGTGAAACGACGGAATAGCTGCGGCAAGCGGCATTCGCTCTTAATCGAATACCCACTCGTTACTCACCAGGAAATTCGCCAGCGAGCACAGCGCGATCGCGATGGCATTCGCGAGCAGATAATTCATATGGCCCTCGCCGACCATTACTTTCATCAGCGCCAGATTGCCGAGGATGGAGACGGCTCCGTTGGCGAGATTGAAGCGCAGCAGACGTGGTAATGACCCCCGCCATGATGGCTGAACGCGATCGGCCCACGTGAACTGTTCGTGCCAGACGAAGTTGTGCACCACAGCGGCTTCGACGGCGACCGCGGTCGCAAACAGGTAATTGAAATTCAGCAGGCTTTTCAGCACGAACAGCGCGGCGAACTGCACGCCGATTCCAATTCCGCCGACGAAGTTGAACTTCAGCCACCTCACTAGCGACGAGGGTGGCTCGCTGTTTCCGCGGGAATCACTCGCCGTCTTCACTGCGGGATCCTTTCCTCGCGGTAGAGGCGGACGGTGTTCTGCAGCGTGAAAACGACCACCATCAATCCCATACCCGAGAGGCCGATCGCACCGCCCACGTCGAACAGGCGGTATTGACCTCTGAGAATATGCACCTCCGGCTTCCAGAACAGGGCCAGATTCCCGACCGCGAGCAAGATGCGCAGTTCCGTCGGTCCGAAGCGCCAGAACGAGATGCGGAATTCTCCGAGCGCGTGCGTGGCCAGGTAGGACTGAATCGAGAGCATCAGGAACGCTATAAGCAGTCCAATGGCGATCCAGGGATGCATGTATCCAGACAGAGCCAGGCCACCCATGAGAGCAAGCGCGCCAAAGCTGTCCACCATGTGGTCGACATAGAATCCAAAGCGTGGGCGCAGGCGTTCTCGCACTCGCGCTAGAGTGCCATCGAGCGAGTCGCCGAGCCAGTTGAGCGCAAGGCAGGCGACCACTCCGAAGAGCGCGTAGCGATACCACGCTGACAGGGCGTAACAGACTCCCGCACCGATCTGCGCCACTAGTCCAATGACGGTCAAGTGGTCAGGGCCGATGCGATCCGGCGTGCGGGCGGCCAGCCATAGTAGAGCTCGCTTCTCGGCCGCTGCCACCCAGCTTTCCTGTACGCGCAGCATGTCGGGAAAGGGACGAGTGCGGCGCATCTCCAACAGCACACGTGGATTGACCTGCTCGCAGAATTCCGTCATCGCCTGGGAACCGAAGGTCTGGGATCCGGGACTTGCCATATTCGCCTCCGTTTTCGCTTCATCGACACTTTCTGCGTTCCACCTTCGCGCAGAGCGAGAGCAAGCGGCAATGCACCGAGACTCAAGCTGAAATAAATTGAAGATCAGGCGGCAAGCGATTGAAAACACGGGACCTGCGAGGGAAGATCAACCGTCGCCTCAGGCCGCTTGGCCGGGGCTATGGGGTTGAGGACACGGCTTCTCGGATGGACCCTGCCAGCTGATCGACCGCCCAGGTGATCTGCTCGGGCGTAACGACGGCGGGAGGCGCGAGAAGAAGGTGGTCACCGCTCGTGCCGTCGACGCTGCCTTGCATGGGATAGGCCAGCAGTCCACGCTGCAGGGCGGACGCACCGACGCGCCCGGCAAAATTCTGACCTGGCGGAAAGGGGCGCTTGCTGGCTTTATCGGCAACAAATTCCACGGCCCAGAGCAGGCCGAGGCCGCGAACGTCCCCGACAGATTCGTCGTGGCGCAAGCTCTCGAGCGCCAGCTTGAATTGAGCGGCTGGAGTTCCGGCGCGGCCGGAGTCGGCGGCTTCCACCAACCTCTTCGCTTGCAGATGGCGCAGCACCGCACGGCCGGCGGCGAGCGAAATGGGATGCGCGTTGTAAGTGAAGCCGTGCATAAATGCCCCAGAGCCTTCGGCAATCGCATCGACAACTCTCTTGCTGGCGATCACGGCGCCGAGTGGAGCGTATCCGCTGGAGAGACCCTTGGCGGTGACGAGAATGTCGGGATGCACGTTCCAGTGCTCGACAGCGAAATTGCGCCCGGTACGTCCCATGCCGGTCATGACTTCATCGGCGATGAGCAGCACGCCCTGTCGACGGCAGATGTCAGCGATGGACTGCAAATATCCCGGCGGAGGTACGACCGCGCCGAGGGTTGCGCCACTCATCGGCTCGAAGATGAATGCGGCAGCTTCGCCGTTGCTGGTCTCGATGGCGCGCTCGAGTTCAGCGGCGTACTGCTGGCCGCAATTGTGGCAGCTGGCCGTGCAATCGAAAGCGCAGCGGTAGCAATATGGCATTCCGACGTGCGGAAACTCACGCACCATCGGCAAATACATCTCACGGCGGCGTTTGTTGCCCGATACCGACAGCGCGCCCAGCGTCGAGCCGTGATAGCTCTGCTGGCGGCTGAGAATCTTGTGGCGCGCCGCTTGTCCAATCTCTACCTGATACTGGCGGGCGAGTTTCAGCGCGGTTTCAATCGATTCGGAACCTCCGCAGGTGAAGAAAACGGCGCCGCCACGAAAATGTTCTCCTGCAAACGCGAGCAGTTCTTCGGCATATTCTTCGGCGACGGGCGTCGTGAACTGGCTGGTGTGGACGAACTCCAGCTTCGCGGCCTGCGCGGCCATGGCCGCAGAAATTTCCTGCACGCCGTGACCGATGAAGTTGACCGCAGCAGAGCCGGCGAGATCAAGATACCGTTTGCCGTCCGCGTCCCATACGTACACGCCTTCTCCGCGCACCGCCGCGGGAAAGTCGCGCCGGAAGGATCGGCGGAGAACCGCGGAATGCAGTCGCTCGTGTACGGTTGCGTTAGACACCGACAAATTATCTCAAAACGGAACGGCTCTCCGCTGACCTGAACCGCGATTCTGAATGATCAACATGAATCCGGAGGAGGTTCCTATAAGATTGTGGTTCCGGCGTCCGCCCCATGACCAGACTCCTGCGCTTCTTCCGGCCCTCGCACCAGCACACAGCACTCTCGGCCACACTGCTGCTGATGGGGGCGGTGATGCTGTCGCGCGTGATCGGGTATGCCCGTGAGGCCTACATTGCGTTCGCGTTCGGAGCGGGATCGAAGACCGATGCGTACGTGGCGGCGTTCACGCTGCCCGACTTTCTCAACTACATCGTGGCCGGGGGCGCGGCTTCGATCACGTTTATCTCCATCTACACTCGATTTCTGGCGGAGAAGCGCGATGCGGACGCGCAGAAGACGTTTTCCATCATTATCACAGTGATGACGACGGTGATGATTGTGGGCACGATTGTGACGGAGATCTTCACGCCGCAATTTGTGCGCTGGTTCGTTAAAGACTTCAAGCCGGACCAGATCGAACTCTGCGTTCATCTCACCCGCATTCTTCTCCCGGCTCAGATTTTCTTCTATGTGGGCGGAGTCGTTTCGGCAGTCCTCCTCTCACACCGCCTGTTCCTGATCCCGGCGTTCGGTCCACTCATCTACAACGTGTTCATTATTCTGGGCGGGGTAGTGGGTGGTCGGCATTTCGGCATCGCGTCTCTCGCATACGGAGCTCTGCTGGGAAGCGTGGCCGGGCCGTTTCTGGCCAGCGTGATAGGGGCAGCGCGCATCGGGACCGGCTACCGAGTATCGTTTGAAGTGACGAATCCGGCATTTCGGGAATGGGTGAAGCTCTCGATCCCGCTGATGCTCGGCGTATCGCTGGTGACGGCGGATGACTGGATCCTGCGGCACTATGCCTCGAGTGTTGTTGGAGGCATTTCACGGCTGAACTACGCCAAGCGGTTGCTCGCAGTACCGATCGCCGTGCTGGGGCAGGCAACTGGGCAAGCGTCATTGCCGTTTTTCGCGCGACTGTTCAACGAAAAGAAGCTGACAGAGTTCGCGGCAGCGGTGAACGATTCGGTGTACCGGGTATCGGCGGCGTCGTTGCTGGCGACGGCCTGGATGATGGCGGCCACGCTGCCCATGATCGATCTGGTATACCGCCGGGGAAAGTTCTTGTTCGACGACACACAGCCCACGGCCGTTTACTTTTTCTGGTTCTCGTTATCGCTCGTGCTTTGGTCAGCGCAAGGTCTCTATGCTCGCGCGTTCTACGCCGCGGGCGACACCCTAACGCCGATGGTGGCGGTCACGGTGATCACCGGGCTGTCTCTGCCCATTTACTCCCTCATGTTCCGCGCGTTCGGCGTCATCGGACTGGCATGGGCGTCGGACATTGGCATTGGCTTGAATCTGGTAGCTCTGGCTTGGCTGTTGCACAACAAGAACCTCGTTTCGCTCGGCGGACTGCGCTGGGGAGAACTTGGAAAGGCAGCGCTGACTGCGGTGGTCGCAGGAGCAATCAGCTTTGAGGTGGCCAAGGCAGTGCCGCTGGCCGCGTCCGGACATGGCAGCCGCGTCGCGGATCTCTCCCAACTCGCGCTAGTGTCGGTGACGTGGGCGGCGGCGGTTGCGGCGGGCTTGTGGCTGCTCCGCTCGGAGTTGCCGGGCGACTTGCGGCGGCGCAGGGGAGCGGTGTATCCGGTTGTGGCCCAGGGCCAAAGCAAAGAGATTTCTGACACCGGAACTGAGCCATAGGGAATCGGAAATAGAGAGTCTGATCGGAAGCCTGCGCTATACTCTATCCCCGGAGCGCATGTGATCACCGCCGCGAAAACGATTTCTATTCAAAAGCTGCTCGAAGGGCTGCGCCAGTTGCCCGAATCTGCCTTCGACGAGACGGAAACACTTCGCCGATTTCTACAGGATGCCCCGGTCGACGCTGCATCTCTCGCTCCTTTCCTGACCTGGGACCGGCAACACTACACGCGCAATCTCATCGACCGGACTCCCCTTTACGAATTGATGGCCATCTGCTGGGAAGTTGGACAGGCAAGTTCGGTTCACAACCATCGCGACCAGAATTGCTGGATGGCGGTTCCTGTCGGGCGCCTGCAAGTGGAGAACTTTCATCTCGTGCATCAAGATCTGCAGGGTGGCCGCTGCCGTCTCGAACCCACGAACACCGTCGAGATGAATATTGCTCAGCCCTGCGCGGTCGATCCCGCCGATCCTGTGCATCGCGTGGTGAATCCCCGGGAATTCAACCAGCGTGCCGTGAGCCTGCACGTATACTCACGGCCCTTTGATACCTGCGTCGTATACTCTCCCGAACAAGGCACGTGCGGCGAAATTCGGCTGCACTTCAATACCATGTTCGGGAAGACTGCGGGACATTGATCCCCAATGCTCCAGTCCAGGCACCTCCCGGCCCTCATCGTGGTTCTGCTGCTGATTCATGCTGGGTGCACAAAAGAGGCGCCCCCGCCCGTGAGTACCGTCGTGCCTTCGGATCATGTCGCGCCTTCGCCGGTGGGCACAACCCAGACCGTTCTTGAGAAGACGTTCAAGCTGAGCACGTCGAGCGTTTTTCCGTTCGAAATTCCGGCCCACGCCGTACAGCCGCATCTTCACGGGATTTTCCAATCCTTTGTCGGCCAGGTACACGGAGCGTCCGACGACACTGCCAACATCGATTTCCTCATCATGAATGAGGAGCAGGAATCGAATTTCGCCGGCAACCGTCCGAGCGAGGCGTTGTTTACGGTTGAATCGTCGCACAATCAGGCGGTGAACTTCGACCTGCCCGCTTCAATGAACCAACCGGTCAAGTACTACCTTGTCTTTCGCAATCCGCAAAAGAGCGGCAGGGTCGTGGAAGCAAACTTCCGCATTGACTTCTAGGCGGCGGCTCCGCTGCTTTCACGATTGCCTGGCAAACCGAAGTAATCGTCCGAGTGCCGCGGATCACTTCCCCACCGGCCCACCTGTCGCTAACATTTTCCCAGGAGCAAGTATGAAGAAATTGCTAATGCGCCTGGTCGTGACCTTGGCTCTGGTTGTGGCTGCTTCTTACGCGTGGACACATCGACGTCACCTGCCGATTGCGGCGGGAGCGGAGCCGGCTCAGTCAGAAGCAACATATACAGAGGAGCAAGAGGCCCAGAAGATGGTCACGGTCACCGGACCGATGGCGGACTATGTGTTGCGACAGAGACCGTCGGACGTGGAGACCCTGCAGCCCGCCTCGCATAAAGCGAGTGCCGCTGATCATGTTGAAGGATCCCCGGTAGGCACCAGCACCGCGATTCTGCACAAGAACTTTGGAGTCCGTGGGATTGTCGACGTGCCTTTTGACATTCCCGCGCACGCCTCCAACCCGCAGCTGCGAGGAACCTACCGCTCGTTCGTGCAGCAAGGCGGCGTTGCATCCAGCGATTCAATGGCAGACGTGGAATTCCTTCTATTGAACGAGCAGGAATACTCCGACTTGCTCAACGGACGCCCCGGTGACGCGCTGTTCTCCGCCGACAACGCACACGATGGAGAAGTGAATTTCAACCTACCTCCCACGTTCGGCAAGGTGGCAAGGTACTATCTCGTTTTCCGCAACAGTTCGACCGCCGGCGGAAAGAAGATCGTGCAGGCCGACTTCCGCGTCGACTTCTAGCCTCTTTCCTGCTGCTACACTAAGCGGGTTGCCTCCGCGTAAGAAATCTCCGGACTCCGCTTCGCCTGCGTCACCTTCGCACCGCAATGCCGCGGCCAACGCACCGTCTCATCCCTCTGCGCCGGGCCGGATCTACCTTATCGACACCATGTCGTTCATTTTCCGCGCCTACCACGCCATGTCGCGGCAGCGGCTCATGTCAACCAAGACCGGCCTGCCCACGGCCGCCATTTATGTATTCGTGAATATGCTGCGGAAGCTGCGCAACGACTTTGCCCCTGAGTACTTGGCCGCTGTATTCGATGTCGCAGGACCAACCTTCCGCGACGAGCAAGCCGAGGCCGTGACCACGGTGAAGAAGTTCGACATCAAGACGCAGACCTTCACGGAGGTGGAGTACAAGGGCTACAAAGCAAATCGCGTGGCCATGCCGGAAGATCTCGTGCAGCAGGTTCCCTACATTCGCCGCGCGCTTGAGGCCTACCGCATTCCGATCCTCGAACTCGCACGGTTCGAGGCTGACGATGTGATTGGCACGCTGGCGCGCAAGGCGGCCGACGCTTCACATCCGGTGTACGTTGTCTCCAGCGACAAAGACATGATGCAGCTGGTAAACGACAGAGTGCAGATTCTGAATCCGCCCAAAGACAACCTGATCTGCGATGCCGCGAAGGTGGAAGAGATTCTGGGTGTGCCTCCCGAACGCGTAGTCGACGTGATGGCGCTCCGCGGGGATGCCATCGACAACATTCCCGGCGCCCCCGGCATCGGCGACAAGGGCTCGGTGGAAATCATCAAACGCTTCGGCACCGTCGAACAGGCGCTCGAACGCGCCGCCGAAGTCGAGAAGAAAACCTATCGTGAGTCGCTGCTCAACAATCGCGAGATCATCCTGTTCAGCAAGAGCATGGCGACCATCGACACAAATGTGCCGGTGGACCTTGACGTCGAGGCGATGCGCGCCGGAGAGCCGGACGTTGACGCCTTGAGCGCACTGTTCACCGAGCTGGAGTTTACTTCGCTTCTCAAAGAGCTGCTGCCCGTGGTCCAGGTGACTGAGTCGCACTACACCGAAGCCAAGTCGCCTGCCGACGTGGAAAACGTTCTCAACGGAGTCACAGCCGGAAGTTCGCTGGCCGTCGCGGTCGAGCAGGTAGAGCCGCCCACGGCGCCGGACGAAGAAGAAGAAAAGGAAGTGGAAGTCCAGGACGCTCAGATGTCTTTCCTGGGGGGCATGAGCGGATCGATGACGCCGTTGCCCGAGCCCGCCGCCCGCCGCGTCGCCATTTCCGCGGCAGCCGGTTCGGCGACGATTGTCAAACTCGATGCAGGAGGAGCCGCCGAGGCGCTTCGTGCGGCACTGACGAATGTGGACGTACCGAAGGCAGTCCATGATTACAAGGCTGCAATTCACGCCCTGGATCCGCTCGGAGTCTCACTGGCAGGAGTGCGCCACGACCCTATGTTGTACTCGTACCTCCTGGATCCGACTTATTCGTCCCATCGGCTGTCGGAGATCGCGCTTCGGCGTTTCAACCTGAAACTAGCGGAAGAGCTGGCTGAATCTGCCGACATCACCGGACGGCTGACCGGGACGCTTCGCACCGAAGTCGAGCAGGCCGGCTTGACCAAGCTGTACGAGGAGATGGATCTTCCGCTCGTTCCTGTCCTCGCGCGTATGGAGCAGGCTGGGGTGAAGATCGATACGTCCACTCTGTCGCAGATGTCGGGCGAACTTGAGCGCGAAATCTCCGCCAAAGCCAAAGACGTTTACCAAGCCGCCGGCATGGAGTTCAACGTCGGATCGCCCAAGCAACTGGGTGACGTTTTATTCAACCGCATGAACCTGCCCAAGCCGGTGAAATACGGAAAGGGACGCACCATCTCCACCGCGGTCGATGTGCTGGAAGAGCTGGCCGAGAATCATCCCATCGCGCGCATGGTGCTCGACTACCGTCAGCTCACCAAGCTGAAGTCGACCTACGTCGATGCGTTGCCCGCATTGATCAAGCCCGCAACTGGACGTCTGCATACCACGTTTGGCCAGACCGGAACCGCCACCGGGCGCCTGTCTTCGGCAAATCCAAACCTGCAGAACATTCCCATTCGCACTGAACTGGGACGCGGCATCCGTGCGGCATTCATCGCCGAGCCAGGTCACGTCCTGCTGACCGCAGACTATTCGCAAATCGAACTGCGCCTGTTGGCACATTTCTCGCGCGATCCGCTGCTGGTCGAGGCCTACCGGCGCGGCGACGACATTCACACCCTGACGGCCTCGCAAGTCTTCGGAGTTCCGCCGTTGATGGTCACGCCTGACCATCGCCGCCAGGCGAAGGTGGTGAACTTCGGCATCGTCTACGGCTTGTCGGCCTTCGGACTCTCGCAGCAGTTGGGCATCGAGCCCA
>Ga0335081_10012051_pt1 | contig 14004 bp, 16 predicted proteins | sample Lox_Sample_35_FD_206713 | JGI IMG/M metagenome (GOLD analysis project Ga0335081, IMG submission 206713) | Soil microbial communities from Loxahatchee National Wildlife Refuge, Florida, United States - Lox_Sample_3.5 | ecosystem: Environmental > Terrestrial > Soil > Wetlands | place: USA... | reverse complement strand
GCTTGGGCTTGGGCGCCGAAACCTGCGGCGCGCCCAGGCGTTCGTTGGGGATTGGGGCCCCGCGGCCGGAGTCGGCTGCCTTGTTCTCTGCGGGCGCTGCGGCAGGCGTAGGCGCGGGCGCCGCCGGACGCGGGGCCGGCGCCGGTGCGAGAGCTTCGGAGGTGCTACGCTTACCGAACACGATTACTTCCTGCGGACGCTTGTCAGCCCGCCCTCTTCATCATCTTGAGCTTGGCGAAGAGCGGCCCCAGCATGCTGCCGCTCGCGCGTTTGGCCTCGGCGCGGCCGGTGAGCACTTGTGCCAGCTGGCGGAACAGGTCCGCGGTCTTATGGCTGGCCGAAACCTCGGCGATCATCTGGCCGTTATTGGCGGCGGTGCCGAACAGCTGCGGATCGAACGGGATGATCGCGAGCGGCGGGTCTTCCAACGCCTTGGCGAAGTCGGCCGGTGTGATCTCGGGCCGCTTGGGCACGCCGACCTGGTTGAGGCAATAGAGCGGCCGGCGGTCGTTCGGCCGCGAACTGCGCAGCAGATCGACCATATTCTTGGCATTGCGCAGATTGGCGAGGTCGGGCGCCGCCACCACCAGGATGTCGTCGGCGCTCACCAGCAGCCGCTTGGTCCAGCCAGACCATTGGTGCGGGACGTCGAGCACGACGCAAGGGATCGAGCCGCGCAGCGCGTCGAGGATGGAGTCGAAGGCGTCGGCGCCGAAATCGTAGACGCGGTCGAGCGTCGCCGGCGCCGCCAGCAGACTCAGATGATCGGTGCATTTCGACAGCAGGCGGTCGATAAACGCCGTGTCGATGCGGTCGGGAGAAAAAACCGCGTCGGCGACGCCTTGCGGGGGATCCTGATTGTAATCGAGGCCGGCGGTGCCGAAGGCAAGATCGAGATCGGTCACCACCGAATCGAGCGCCAGGTCGCGGGCGATCGCCCAGCCGATATTGTGCGCGACCGTGGATGCGCCGACGCCGCCTTTGGCGCCGACCACGGCGATGATGCGGCCGACCGGTTTGGCATCCGGCGCCGAGAACAGCCCGCAGATCGCGCGCACGATGTCGATGGTGCCGACCGGCGCGATCAGATAATCGGAGACGCCGCGCCGCGTCAGCTCCCGGTAGAGCGTGACGTCGTTGATGCGGCCGACCACCACCACGCGCGTGCCGGAATCGCAGACCTCGGCGAGCTTATCGAGCCCGCCCAGGATGTCCTCGGCGCGGTTGTCCGATTCGAGGATGATGACGTTCGGCGTCGGCGAGCTGCGATAGGCTTCGACCGCGGCGGTGGCGCCGCCCATCTGGATTTTCACATGCGCCTTGCCGAGCCGGCGGTCTTCGCTGGCGGCCTGCACGGCGGCGGCGGTTTCCACCGTCTCGCAGAAGGCCTGCACCGAAACGCGCGGCGCCGGCGCGATATGGTCGTCGGCCACCGCGACCGGCTCGATCGGTTGAGCCGGCAGATTTGCGTCTTCGGCGACGGCGACTTGGTGTGCGTGCTTTATCATTTTCCGAGATCGCTGATCTTGCTCGTGTCGTAACCGGTGTAGGTGCCGCCTGGATTGTCGCCCTTGCGCCACTTGTCCATGGCAACCGAGCGGCGCGCCTCATAGGCGGGCTGCTCGCCGCGCGGCTGCACCAGGTCGGCCGGGTTATCCACCATGGCGGCGAGATTGCGCTGCGAGGCGCAGCCGAGATTCCAGTAAGGACGGTTGTCATTGTAGGCGACATCCGGCGCCGGACCGACATCGGACGGCCACAGTCCGCACGGGCCGGCGTGCGCGACAAGCTTGGTGTACTTGATCTTGATGCTGGCCAGCGACGTTTCCGACGGCTGGTAGCTGCGCATATAGACGGCGTTACGCGGCACGCCCGAGGCGGCAAGAATGGAGTGGATTTCGCGCAGCGAATCGGCGGCGGCGCGGTCGGTCGGGCCGCCGTGCGGGACGTCGATGATGATGCCGCTGGTTGCTTCGTGCCGCCACTGTTGCGCGAACGACAGCACGTCGGCGCGCTGGTTGGGTGACAGCCCGCCGCGATTGCGGCCAAGGAAGATTTCGACGGTTTGCTGGCCTTCCTTCAGCGTGATCGGGTGGCGCTCGCGGTAATCGAACGCATAAGGTTGCGGCGCGCCGGTTTCGTGGTAGCAGCCGCCGAGAAGGCAGGCCAAACCCGCCGCCATTGCGAACCCCCGCGCCGTGCGAATTCGGCGCCCGGCTCCGCGTTTGTAAACCGCTGTCATCAAGATTATCTCCCGCTCAATCCAGGATGAATCCGTATTTGCCGCGATAGCTGGTGCGCGCCGGCTCGACCTTGCCCGGCGCGGCCCCGTAGATGCGATTGAGATGGCCGAGCAGAACGGTGGAAGGATCGCTCGGATCGGCAAACCCGTCGTCCGGGCGCGACAGCTGGTTCTGCGCCACCGCGCGCACGACATAGGGCGTCACCAGCACCATCAGCTCGCTTTGGTGGTTGATGTAATCGCGGCTTTTGAACAGCGCGCCCAGGATCGGGAGCTGCATCAGGCCCGGCAGGCCGTTGATCTCCTGCTTGGTCTGTTCCTGGATCATGCCGGCCAGCGCCAGCGAGCCGCCTGAGGGAATCTCGACGGTCGTCTCGGCGCGGCGGGTCTGGATCGACGGCACGGTCAGCGACTGGGTCGATCCCGGAACCTGCAAGGTAATGGCATTCTGCTGCGAGATGTCCGATACCTCGGTCATCACCTTGAGGCTGATGCGGCCGGCCGACATCACGACCGGCGTGAAGGTCAGGCCGACGCCGAACTTCTTGAAGTCGATCTGCGGCTGGCAGATCGGCGGCGACTTGGTGGTGTCGCACGACAGGCCGTTGGGAATCGGAAATTCGCCGCCGGCGATGAAGCTCGCCGTTTCGCCGGAGATCGCGGTCAAGTTCGGCTCGGCCAGCGTGCGCACCACGCCGGCGCGCTCCATCGCGCGCAACGTCGCGTTCACGTTCTTGAACGAGCCCGCGATGTTGGTGTTGCTGAGGGCCTGCCCGGTGGCCGAGAACGGGTTGGAGGTGTTGAAATTCACCACGTTGGTGCCGTAGTTGAAGCTGCCGGACAGATCGATGCCGAGCTGCTTGATCACGTCGCGCTGCACTTCGGCGACCGTCACCTTGAGCATGACCTGATCGCGCCCGCGCACCGTGATGCCGTTGACGACCTTGGTGCCGTCGCCGACCAGCCGCGAGGCGAGATCGAAGGCCTGCTGCGATTCGGCCGGGCTCGCCGCCGAGCCGCTCAGCATCACGCCGTCGCCGACGCCCTCGATGCGGATATCGGCGTCCGGGATGGTCTGCTTGAGCGCGGCGCGCACGCCGTTGAGATCGCGCGTCACCGCGATGTCGAAGCCGGCGATCTGCTTGCCGTCGGCGTCGAAGAAGAAGATGTTGGTCTGGCCGACCTTGACGCCGATCATGTAGACGCGGCGCGAGGAGCGCACCACGGCGTTGGCGACCGTGGGATCGGCCACCAGCACGTCCTTGATGTCGGCCGGCAGGTCGATGGCGACCGATTTGCCGATGCCGAGCGGAATGAAGCGCGAAGTCGCCTCGCTCGCCGCCACCTTGATGACCGGCACGTGGGCGTCGGCGCCGTTGGCGGGCGCCATCGGCGCCAATGCCGCGCCGAGCAACAACGCGGCCAGCGCCGCGGTGCGGATCAGTGTCCTTGTCGCCATGTCCCTCAGGTCCCCTTGCTCGATCATCGCGGCGTGGTCGCCGTGGTTACGCCGAAGCGGATGACGTTCACGCTGCCGTTGCGGCGGTCGCTGTTGTCGTCGGCTTTGGTGTCGTTGTGCGCGTCGGTGATGCTGCGCAGCGCCAGCGACAGCGAGCCGAGGCGTTGTGCAAGCACCAGCGTCTCGGCTTCACGCGGCGCGAGCTCGAGCGTCGCCGTCTTGCCGATGACGACCTTCTGGCCGTCCTTCTCCTGAATGTTCTGGTCGATCGCCAGCACGCGCACGTTGGTGAGTATCGTTTCGCTGGTCTGCACCTCGCCGCCGGCCTGCTTCTCGGCCTCGTGGTCGCGGCGGGTGAGGATGACGTCGACGCGATCGTTCGGCAGGATGAAGCCGCCGGCGCTGTTCTCCGGCGAGATTTGCGTGGAGACCGCGCGCATGCCGCTGGGCAGGATCGCGGCCATGAAGCCGGAGCCCTTGGCGTTGATCAGTTTGGCTTCGCGGATCGGCTCGCCCGCGACGAATGGCACGCGCGCGATCTCGCCGCTCAGTTTTTCGATGGCGTCCGGACGTTCGCTGCGGCGAATGAAATTGCCAGTCGCCGCGCTCATGGGCCACGGCTGCCAATTCAGGTCGCCCGGAGAAACCGTCTGGCCGGTGCCGATGTCGGATTTGGCGACCAGCACGTCGACGCTGGCGATCGATGGCGCCGCTTGTTGCTTGACCGGCGCCGGCTTCTCGGAGCGGCCGGCCAGAAGCGCGGCGATACCGCCGGCCGCCAAGGCGACGCTGAGCACAACGATACGCGCGGCTTTCATACGCTCACTCTCTTAACCACAGGACGGCCGGTGCGGCCGCCCAAACCACATGGCGGCCGACGCGGCCGCTTGCACCGGATTTGACCAGTTAAAGGTCAAGGCATGGTTAAGGAGCGGTATCTAAATCGAGTTAATATTGTATTGCGGAGCTTATCAGCTCGCAGGCATCCATCCGGTCTTCGGATAGACGATCAACGCCGCGGCCGCGAGCGCGATGCCGTAAGGCACGCCGCCGGCCTTGTCGTGCAAACGCATGATCCAATGCTGACGCGCGAGCAATCCCGGCAGCGGCAAACGGCGGAACTGAATCAATATCAGCGTGAGCGCGCCGCCCAGCAGCGAGGCGTAAACGAGAAAATCGAGCAGGTAGGCGAAGCCGAACCAGAGCGCCGCGACGGCTGCGAGCTTGGCATCGCCGCCGCCGATCCAGCCCTGCGTGAACAATCCGAAGGCGATGACCAGCACCAGCGCGGCGGCCGCCAGATGCATGCCGATGGCGGCAAAGCCCATGCCGGTCACGATGACGAGCAGGAAGAAGCCGGCGGCCAGCGCCAGCGACAGCTTGTTCGAAATGGTCATCGTGAAAAGATCGCTCGATGCGGCAAACGCCATCAGGGCAGGGAACAGCAGTAGCCTGATTGCGTCGATCAGCATCGTCGGCCTCGCAGCGGAAGTTCGTCGGCGGGCAAATTACGCCGCACACTGTTTACCCTTCGTAAACCGCCGCGATCGCGGCGGGCGGAAAGCAAAAGGCTCCGGCGCGGGGCCGGAGCCTTTGTATTTGTTTGCCTCAGCTCGCTTATTTGAGCTGGGTCGAGATCGAGGTGAACTTGGTGTTCAGGTTGGTGCCGAGGCCGTTCACGACCGCGATGATCGCGACCGAGATGCCCGCCGCAATGAGGCCGTACTCAATGGCGGTGGCGCCGGAAGTGTCCTTCACGAAACGCACGAAGAGGTTCTTCATCGATAGCTCCTGGATCCACACGTGGCTGTCTGAGGTGGCTACGAGCGCCGGACTTCCGGCTTCCCGATCCACGCGGGGACCGTACCAAGCAGGTCTTGCGCCGCGGTTAATACTGTCGGAGAAATAAGAGGTATTTCGATGTATACCTTCCGTAGTTAACAAGAAGTGTTCTGCAGAACATCATGGTAAACAAAAGATTGATCGTAGTTATACACTAGACATCTACAAACTATTCGCCAAATACATGCAAGGATAAACTATCAATACTATGAAGCAGCCTGAGCAAAGCTTGGATGGCCGCTACCTTTATGCCGGCGGCCAATACTAGGCAGAGGCGACGGTTATCCGTTTTGATCTTGCCGCGCGGCTTTTGCGCCCGCGCCGCCTGCCGGTGCGGTCTGCTGGATTCACCCGATCTTAACCGCGCGCGCCGATACCGAAAGCCGATATCGGAACGAAAAATCGCCGCGTCATCGGGCTCTCGCGATGTTTGTCGAACTCCTGTCGGTGCTGGAAGTCGCCGGCCAAACGCTGCTCAAGATCATCCCGATCTCGATCGCGCTCGGCGTCGTCTTCGCCGTGCTGACGCATTGGTCGGCTTGCAATCCCGGCCGGCCCTGGTGGCGCAAACGCGAGATCGTCACCGATGTCCTCTACTGGTTTCTGATTCCGCTCGGCGCCCGCTTCGTGCGCATCGGGCTGATGGTGATGGGCGCCGCGCTGCTGTTCAACATCCACGGCGCCGAGGCGCTGATCAAGTTCTACGACAATGGCTTCGGTCCGCTCGCCGAAACGCCGCTGTGGGCGCAGGCGCTGATATTCCTCGTTGTTTCGGACTTCCTTACCTATTGGATTCATCGCCTCTATCACGGCGCGCAGTTGTGGCGATATCACGCGGTGCATCATTCGTCCGAGGATCTCGACTGGATTTCGGCGGCGCGTTTCCACCCCATCAACATTCTGTTCGGCACGGTGATGGTGGACGTGGCGCTGCTTCTCGCCGGCATCTCCCCGAACGTGATGCTGTGGGTGGGGCCGTTCACAACCGCGACGTCGGCCTTCGTGCACGCGAACCTCAATTGGACGCTGGGGCCGTTCCGTTATGTCATCGCCAGCCCGGTCTTCCACCGCTGGCACCACACCGCCGAAGACCGCGGCGGCTCGAAGAACTTCGCCGGCACCTTCCCGATCTGGGACCTGATGTTCGGCACATTCTATATGCCGGAAAACGAGCTGCCGGATGCCTACGGGATCGCCGACAAGAAGTTCCCTGAAAGCTTCGGCGGCCAGATGGTATATCCCTTCTCGCGCTAGCAACCGCGCGCCTGGCCGCGCGCCTTTGCACTTCGTTCACCAATTTGCAGTCAACTCCAGGGGTCTCGCCTGCTTATGGCGGGTCCGTGTTGCGTGCGTGCTGGAGAGTGCAATGTCGGCCGTGTTCGGGCGTCATAGCCTGCTGTTCGGAGTGCTTGGCTGTGTGCTATTGGCCGCTGTGCCGGCGCAGGCCGATACGGTCTCGATCAGCCTCGACCGGGCCCGCCTGCTCAAGATCCCCGAACGCACCACCACCATCGTCATCGGCAATCCGCTGATCGCCGATGCCGCGCTGCAAAGCGGTGGCCTTCTCGTCGTCACCGGCAAGGGCTATGGCGCTACCAATCTGCTGGCGCTCGACCGCGACGGCCGCGTCGTCATGAGCAAGACGGTGGAAGTTGTCGGTCCGCCGAAAGAAGATCTGGTGGTGGTCTATCGCGGCGTTGCGCGCGAGACCTGGAGCTGCGCCCCGGAATGCCAGCCGCGCAACACGCTCGGCGACGGCAAGGACTTCTTCGGCGATACGCTTGGACAGATCGGCGCGCGCAATGGCGCGGCGCAAGGCGGCAGCACCGGCGGGTCCGCCGCGCCGCCGGCGGCGCGCTGAAATCGGGCGATCGCCTGAAACACGGTTAGCCGGCGGTTAACGCGACACCGGCGCTTTTGAGTTCCCCGCGCAAGAATTCACAAACGCGCATTTGCTATGAAACGGTGTGCGGCACCGCTCAGCAGGACGAGACCGTTGCCATGTTTGGACAGATTCGCAGCAGACTGATGGCTTCCGCGCGCCGCCCGCCATCGCCGAGGCTCTGGCGGGCTTGCACCTCTGCCTGCCGAAGCTTTAGCGAAGGCAGGCGCTTTGCGCGCGCGCAGGATGCCACCGCCGCCGTTGAATTCGCGCTGGTCGCGGCGCCCTTCCTGGCGCTGGTTTTCGCGATCTTGGAAACCGCGCTGGTGTTCTTTGCCGGTCAGTCGCTGGAAGCCGCCGCCAGCGATACGGCGCGGCTGATCATGACCGGCCAGGCGCAGACCGCCGGCTACAGTCAATCCGACTTCAAGACCGCGGTGTGCAACTATCTGAGCGGTGGATTGTTCAACTGCGCAAATGGCGTCTATGTCGACGTCGAGACCTATTCCACCTTCACCGCGATCAACACGGCGCCGCCGATCGTCAACGGCCAGCTCAACACTGCGAACATGAACTATATTCCCGGCGGCCCCGGCGACATCGTGGTGGTGCGGCTTTATTACCAGTGGCCGATCTACGTCTCGATGTTCAGCGATAACCTGTCGAACCTGACCGGAAACCAGCGTCTGCTGGTGGCGACATCGGTCTTCCGCAACGAACCTTACGGCGGCTGATCATGCTCATTCGCATGCGACAAATTCTAGGGTGGTTTGCCGGCGACCGGCGCGGCGTCTCCGCGGTGGAGTTCGCGCTCCTGGCGCCGCTGATGATCACGCTCTATGTCGGCTGCGCCGAAGTATCCGACGGCGTCAGCGCCGATCGCAAGGTCAGCCTGACGGCCGCCGCGCTTGCCAACCTTTCGTCGCAGGTGGCCACCATCAGCACGTCCGACATGACCAACATCCTGGACGCCTCGTCGGCAATCATCGCACCTTATTCCACCAATCAGCTTTCGATCACCCTGTCGTGCATCAACATCGACGCCAACAGCAAGGCAACGGTGAAATGGAGCGTTACGCGCGGCGGCTCGGCGCGCAGCGGCACGATCACGATCCCGGCGGCGCTGGCGGTCGCCAATTCGCAGCTGCTTTTGGGCGAGGCGGCCTACCAATACATCCCGACCGTCGGTTACACGGTCACCGGCACGCTCAATCTGTCGGACCACATGTATATGAGCCCGCGCATCGGCGCGCCGGTCTACAACAACATCTCCTGCAGCAGCTGATCGCTTAGGCCGGCGCGCGCGCTTCGCCGATCGGCAGCGCGGTGGTCTGTTTGATGCGCTCCATCGCGAAACGCGACGTCACGTTCTTCAGCGGCACTGTGCCGATCAGCTTCTTGTAGAAGGCGTCGTAGCCGGCCATGTCGGGCACCACCACGCGCAACATGTAGTCGACATCGCCCGCCATCCGGTAGAATTCCATCACCTCCGGCATGGCGCCGACCAGTTCGGCGAAACGCTTGAGCCATCCCTGCGAATGGTCGTTGGTCTCGACCGACACGAACACGGTGATGCCGAGCCCGATCTTGTCGGGATCGACCAGCGCGACGCGGCGCAGGATCACGCCATCGGCTTCCAGCCGCTGCAGACGCTTCCAGCATGGCGTCGAGGATAAGCCCACGCGCTGGCCGACTTCGGCCACCGAGAGCGAGGCGTCGTCCTGGACCACGGCGAGGATCTTGCGGTCGACGGCATCCATTTCAGCGTTCCTTCGTTCTTTAGAACGGATATCCAGCAGGTTGGGCCTCCGTAGAATAATTTCCTTATTTCTAACCGCAGACTGTCTTTAGCGAGAAAATTATTCTATATCAAGCGCAATCTTTTTGCCGCTTCTCTCGGCGGCGGTGCGACGGGACTGACGCCCATGAAAATTTCCTTCTGCAAATTCGCCGCCACGCTTGCGCTGTTCGTGGCGCTTGCTTCGCCGGCAACGGCCGGGCAGCCGCTGGTGAGTCCGCAATGGCTCAACGGCCACCTGCATGACGCCGGCCTGGTGGTGCTGGACGTGCGCTCGGCCATCGATGGCGGCGGCGAGAAGGCCTATCTGGCCGCACATATCCCTGGCAGCATTCACAGCGATTACGACCATCCCGGCTGGCGCGTGACCGTGCACAACGTGCCGTTCATGCTGCCGAGCATTCTGGAAATCCAGAACCTGATCGGGGATTTGGGCATCGACACTACGACATATGTCGTCGTCGTCCCGGCCGGCGTCCACTTCACCGATTTCGGCTCGGCCGCGCGAGTCTATTGGACGCTGAAGGTGGCGGGCGTGCCCAATGTTTCGATCCTCGACGGCGGCGTGGCAGCCTGGAAGGCAGCGGGGCTGCCGATGGAAAGCGGCGCAAGCCCCACGCCGACACCGAAAATACTCGACGCCGAAGCCGACAAGAGCAGCCTGGCCGAGCTCGCCGATGTTGCCAAGATCGAACAGTCGGGCGGCGCAACGCTGGTCGACGCGCGGCCGGCATCCTTCTACACCGGCAAAGAGCGCGCGCCGAAAGTTCTGGCCTACGGCCACATCCCCGGCGCCATCGACGTGGACAGCGATGCATTCTACGACGACAAAGCCAATCGTCTCAAGTCGCAGGCTGAGCTTGCCGCGATCGCGGCGCGCATACCGGCCGGGCCCGTGATCGCCTATTGCAACACCGGTCATTGGTCGGCGACCGACTGGTTCGTGCTGCACGAATTGCTCGGCCGCAAGGACGTCAAGGTCTATGACGGCTCGATGGTGGAATGGAGCGCCGACCCGCATCGCCCGGTCGTGTCCGATCGCACCAAATGGGACGACCTGAAGAAGAAGCTCGGCTTCGGCTCGTAAGGCTTTCGGACCCACGGCCATGACGACTGTAACTATGAGCGCGCCCGCGACGCGCGCCGGCATCGGCATCGACGTTCTGTTTCTGGCTTTGGCGCTTGTCGCCACCGCGGTTCTGGTCGCGCTGGTGCTGCTCGACGGGCAGCCGGCCTCGGCCGCGCTGATCCTCGGCGGCTTTGCGCTGGGCATCGCGTTCATCAAGGCCGAGTTCAGCTACACCGCGTCGTGGCGGCGCTTTCTCACGCGCGGGGAAGCCGGCGGCTTGCTCGGCGGCCTGATCGTGATCGCGGTGGCGGCGGTGGTGGTGGTGCCGGTGGCGGCGCTGTCGCCGAAATTCGGTGGCGCCATCGCGCCGCTCGGTATCTCGCTTGTGGTCGGTGCCTTCACCTTCGGCATCGGCATGCAACTTGCCAATGGCTGCGGCTCCGGCACGCTGTATACCGCCGGCGGCGGTTCGGGGCGCATGCTGCTGGCGCTCGCGGGCTTCATCGTCGGCTGCGTGCTCGGCAGCCTGTCGCTGCCGGCGTTTCTGGCGCTCGGCGGCATCGATCCGGTCATCGCCTCGGATTATCTCGGGCCGTGGGGCGGGCTGGCAGCGACGCTGGCCAGTCTTGCGCTTGCCGCCATGCTGATGATCGCAGTCGCCAAGCGGCGCGGCGCGAATTTCAAGCCTTCGCGCAACTACGTCATCGGCGGCCTGATCATCGGCTTGCTGTGCATCGCCGTGTTTGTCGCCGGCGGCCATCCCTGGAGCGTCACCTTCGGCTTCACGGTATGGGGGGCCAAAATCGCGACTGCGCTCGGCTTCGACTTCTCGCATGCTGCGTTCTGGCAATGGCCGGGACCCAAGCATGCGCTCGAAGGCTCGGTTTTGTCGGACACCTCCAGCCTCACCGATTTCGGCATGCTGTTCGGCGCCATGGCGGCAGCCGCCGCCAGCAAGCCCTTCGCCGTCACCGCCTGGCCGCCGGCGAAATCGCTCGCCGCCGCCGCCATCGGCGGCCTGCTGATGGGCTGGGGCGCCCGTCTCGGCTTCGGCTGCAATATCGGCGCCTTCGTCTCCGGCGTTGCCTCAGGCTCGTTGCATGGCTGGGTCTGGTTTGCCGCCGCGTTACCGGGCTGCCTGATCGGCATCCGCCTGCGGCCATTATTCGGCCTTTCGGCAGAGTGACCGCGATGCGCAAGGTCTACCTCGCGGTCATCGTGCTCGGGCTGGCTGCCGTCATCATGCAGCATCTGACCAGCCCATCGAGCGGGCGGGCGGTGTCGCCGGAGGATTTCGCCGGCGCCTGCGCGCCCTGCGGCGCGCCCTGTCCGTCGAAGCAATAAACAAACTCGTCATTCCGGGACGCGCCGAAGGCGCGGGCCCGGAATCCAGAGCCAAACTCTCATGCGTGGCCCTGGATTCCGGGTTCGCGAGCTTCGCTCGCGCCCCGGAATGACTATTGATGGTTTTTCAAAAACGCATCGACCTCGGCGCGGCGCGGTGCGCCGGCGGCGCCGCCGAAATGCGTGCATTTGAGCGCAGCGGCGGCGCTGGCAAAGCGCAGCGCGCCGGCAAGTTCGCGTCCCTCCGCAAGCGCCAGCGTGAAGGCGCCGTGAAAAGCGTCGCCAGCGGCCAGCGTGTCGATCGCTTTGACCGCGAAGGCCGGCATGTGACGCAAGGAGCCGCTCTCCAGCCAGTAAACGCCGTTCGGCCCATCGGTGACAGCAAGGAAGCCGGAAACATTGTCCGCGAGGCGCTTGAGGGCGGCGGCGGGATCGTCGAGCCCGGTGGTAGCGCGCAGCGCTTCAGTCGAGGCGATCACGTGCGTGCCGAGCTTGAGCAGCGCATTGTCCGGCGTGGTCGCTTGATCGAGATCGATGACGACCGGGATGGTCCGCGCTTGCGCGGCCCGGCACACCGCGCTGACGAAGTCCGGAAAGCGGTTGTCGACCAGCACGGCATCGGCATTCGCCACCAGCCGGTCGGCATTTTCCGGCAAAGTGCGGCCAAGACCGGTGCCGCGCCGCGTCGCGATGATTTTTTCGCCCGTTGCGTCGAGCATAATGAGCGACACCGATGCCGTGCCGCCGTCGACGCGCGCTACCCCGCTGCAATCGACGCCCTCGGCCGCCAGATCGGCAAGGATGCGTTCGCTCACCGCGTCGGCTTTGCCGCCGAGCGGACCGGCGAAGGCCGCGCGCCCGCCAAGGCGCGCCACCGCCAGCGCCGCATTGGCGGCGCAGCCGCCGCCGGTGGTGATGAAATCGGAGGCGACCACCTTGGTGCCGGGCACCGGAAAGCGCTCGACGCGCATCACGATGTCCTGCACCGCGATGCCGGCGCACAAGATTTTTGGCGCGTCAGTCAACCTCGCCCTCGACCCAGGCACGGATTATGTGGTGGGCGATGGCGACCGGTGGCGGCGTGGTAAGCCCCTGCGGGTGCTGGCGCCTGAGCATCGCCACGATCTCGTCCCTGTCGAACCAGCGCGCGTCCTCCAGTTCCTCGCGATCGATGACAATATCACGCGTCAGCGCCTCGGCATGGCAGCCGATCATCAGCGAGGTCGGGAACGGCCAGGGCTGCGAGGCGAAATAGCGCACGCGGCCGCAAGTGATGCCGGCTTCCTCGCGCGTCTCGCGCTGCACGGCGTCCTCGATCGATTCGCCGGGCTCGACGAAACCGGCCAGGCACGACCACATCGTCGGCGCGAAGCGTGGACTACGGCCGAGCAGGCAGCGCTCGCCGTCGACCGCCAGCATGATCACCACCGGATCGGTGCGCGGGAAATGCTCGGCCTTGCAGGCCGGGCACTCACGCTTCCAGCCGCCGCAGACCGGCTGCGTGGCGGCGCCGCAGTTCGGGCAGAAGCGGTGGCGCGCGTGCCAGTGCAGCACCGCTTTCGCTTCGGCAATCGGCGGCAAGTGATCGGGATCGACCAGGCCCTGCACCGCGATCGAGCGCAAATCGGTGATGTGGAAGCCGTCGCGGTTTTTCAGTACCTCGGCCGCGGCCGGCGTGATGCCGAAGCCGAAGCGCGGCGCTCCGTCGATCAGGCCGAGAAATACCGCCTCGGTCGCGCCTTCCATCGCGCGCGCCTGCGCCATGGTGAAGAGCGGGTCGCTCAAGGACGTCCCTTTTTTCATCACGATCATCTCGATGCCGATGACATAGGCTGCGGCGCGTGGATCGGCGGCGTAGGCGGCGAGCGCGGCCTCGTCGGTGCGCTGCTCGGCGGCGCGCGCGATGCGGCTTTGCGTGTAGCCGAGGCGCGGTTTGGGACCAAGATCGGGGCGGGGGGGCATGCGCGGCGAAATTCGCACGGGCCACGCCCCGGCGCAACGCTACTCCGCGGGCCGCGGATACATCGCCGCGCGCAGCTCCGGCCGCTGCCATTGCGGCCCGAGCACGCCCTGCTTGGCGCCGTAACTTTGTGACGAGGTGACGGTGTCGGTGGTGGCGCGCATTTCGCGCGCGCGGTCGAGGCTGACGTCGACCAGGAAAAAGCCGGCCGCCGTGCTCTCGAACAAAATCTCCTCCGGCGTCGCCACCATCGCCAGCCCGCGCTCGTTGTGGCTGAACAGGTTCTGCGTGGTGACCACGACCGCCAGGTTCTCGATGGCGCGCGACCATATCAGGTTGCGCCAGCTCGCCCATAATTTGCCCTTGTCGGTGCCGGCCGGCATGAAGATCAGCTCGGCGCCGCGCAGC